>Ga0208951_1001261_pt1 | contig 11166 bp, 8 predicted proteins | sample GreLakmeMI27MSRF_FD_187702 | JGI IMG/M metagenome (GOLD analysis project Ga0208951, IMG submission 187702) | Freshwater lentic microbial communities from great Laurentian Lakes, MI, USA - Great Lakes metaG MI27MSRF (SPAdes) | ecosystem: Environmental > Aquatic > Freshwater > Lake | place: Great... | reverse complement strand
GCTTGAAGTGCTCGTCGCTCTGCTGGGCGTCTGACGCGCGGCGAGGGGTGCAGGCGCTGGACGCGTTCTTGGAGGCCCGTGGTGTGCCCTACCTGAAGCGGCTGGTGGCAGGCACGGTGTGACGGTTGCTTGAATCTTTCACGCACTCACCGCCCCACCCGCAGTGCCGCTCCAACAGAGTGTCACGCAACTGCTGCGCCACACGCCCACCGAGCTGCTGCAGCAGTCCGTGTCGCGTCTGTCCACATTCACGCAGCTGCAGCGCATAGACGCCACACTCGCAAACGAGGACCCGCAAGGTGGCACGGTCCAGCTCACCGCGCGGTGGGACGGCCTCGTTTGGACCGTACACTCGCAGCCAGTGGGCACCACAGGCTGCAGGCAGCCCCTGCTTTTGCGGCGCTGGCTGGACGAGGAGGGCAGCATGTGGTTTGAGATGGAGACGCCGTCGTTGCGCGCGGGCGGGCGGCCCGTGGTTGCGCTGCGGCGCTTCACGCGCAAGCAGGGCAGCCGCGCGCCCGAGTATGTGCAGCTGGCTGGTACAGGGCACCACGGCAGTGCAGAAGCTCTGAGTGCGGAAGCGCAGCTTGGCGGCAAAGGAAGCGTTGCGCTGAGCAGCAGAGCGGCCTCGCCGCCACCGGCGCAGCAACCTGCGCCGGTGTCGTTGCCGCCGCCGCCGCCGCCGCCTCAGCAGCAGCAGCAGCAGCTGCAGTCTGTGCCAGCGGCCGCGCAGCCTCAGCCTCAGCCGGCTGCGCGTCGCCGCACTGCTCGCGTGCCGGCGGCGCGCATGTTGTCTGTTGAGGAGGAGGTGTTCGAAAATTCGCGCAGCATTCCAATGTTGGGTTGGTCCAGCGCCTACCTCCTGGCCACGGACCCGTGCGCCTGGTCCTCCCGCGACGGCACCGTGGGCTCCAGGGAAACCTTTCCGGACGCACCCCTGCCCCGCGGATGGCACTGGCTCTCAGCCTGGAGCGTCGAAAGCGACAGCGGCACCGGCGGCGCCGGCAACGGTGACGGCTGGATGTACAGTCACTCGTTCACTGCGCTGGCGCAAGGCGCCCCACACGCAGGATCATCCCCAGTGGATGGACCGGCCATGATGGTGCGCCGACGGCGATGGGTGCGCACCAGGGGCTGCCTGGTGGCGCAGCAAGCCGGCGCGCTCGCAGACGGCGACACTCCCAGCTTGGGCGTGCCTGCGACGCCGGCGTCGCAGCTGCCCCGCGTTGCGGAGTCGCTCCGAGGGGAGGCTGATGCTGCGCCGGAGGGCGCGTTGACTCCGCCGCCCAGCCCGCCGCCGGCGTTTCGCGCTGCTGGCGGCGGCGGCCAAGGCCAAGGTCCGCGGAGCAGCACCACTGGCTCCTCCTCCGTGGCGGAGCTGGACCCCCACGGTGACGGGGCGCAGGCTGAGTGGTCCCGACGAAGTGCAGCCGCCGCTCGCCTGGCACCCGGGTTAACTGGAACACCGGGTGCCACGCCATCCATCCCGGTGGGACCCCAGACGCCATGGAGGCTGGCGGAGCAGGAGATTGCAGCCGTCCTCGCAGCCTCGCGCGAGCACAGACCCTCCCGCCCCGCATCGTCGCACTCTGGACCCACAGACTCCACCTCGCAGCCTCGTCGCGCATCCTCACACGGCGGAAGCAGCGTCGCCGGAGATGCCACCGCGCAGCCGCGCGTGCCGCTGGGCAGAGCGGCGCGCGAGCGGCGAGCACTGTCCGTTGGGGGCGGATCATCCGCTTCTCAGACGTCCGAAAGTCGAGACGCCCCTGCGCCTGTTGCTGTTGCTGTGCGCGCTCGTCGTGGCGCCGGTGGCGCCGCCACGTCAGCAGGCGCGTTGCCCGGCGGGATGACGTCATTCAGAGGGGGGTCCGTAGACCCTTCCGCCTCCATCTTCGCCCAGTCCGCCTCCTTGGGTGAAACGCTGCGCCGCGCGCAGCGCGAGTACGCCGCCTTCCGAGCGGACGGAGGGGTTGACTCAAGCACCCTGCGCAGCACTCTGCCTGCAGGCGTCCTGCCTCGAGCACCGCCTTTGGTGCCCGCCAGGTCCAAGTCGCGCGGGGTGCCTGCGGGCTCGATCGGCGCAGACGTTCTGCGGCGGCGACCACTCGTCTCCTCGCAGAGAGGAGTGCAAGGAGCCGTGGCGAGGCTTGATCATGCAGCCGCACGCATGCAGCGTGCCGCCATCTGCGCCCTTGCGCGCCTGCTGCGCGTGACGTGGACAACCGTGCAGCCACTGCTGCGGCGCCATGCGGTCGCGCTTAGCGTGCTGGCGGCGGTGCACGTCCTGCTGTCACTGGTGTTGTGATCTTTTTGGGAGTGACGCGCGGCTGAGCTTCTTTCCAAAAGAGTGCTTACATCCGCGCTCGGTCCGCCTGGGCCAATGAGTCGTGGAAGTGCCGCGCGGCTGCATCGCCCCAGCCGGCATCGCGGTGGCCCTCCTGCTGCCGATCCTGCTCCTCCTCCTTGTCGGCCCACCTGGGAACGGCATGTGCCCCGAAGGCGCCGTGCGTCTCAGACGCACGCTGCTCCGCCTGCAGCGCCTCCAGGGCGGAGGTGTAATCTGCGAAGCATCGCTGGTGGGAGTGGGAGGGTGAGAGACAGAGGGGCGAGGAAACACCGAGCGCATGTCACTGCACCTGAAGAGCGCCACGCAACTCCTCTGCCTCCTGCTGCGTGGCCTTGAGCTCCGAGGCCAGCGGGTGCGCCGTGTCGTGGCGGGCGGCTGTCACCGCCTGCTGGGCGTGCAGCGTGAGCGTGCGCACCTCCGCCTGCAGCGCCGCGCGCTCGTCCAGCAGCTGACCCAGCGTCGCGTCCTTGTGCTGCAGCGCCGAGTGGAAGAGCTGCAGCTGCTCCGCGGCTCCGGAAAGCTGAGCCCCTTTGCTCTCCAGTTGAGATTGCGATCGACGGAGCTCCTCTCGCTGAGACGTCAGCTGTTCGTGCTTGTTCAGAAGCTCGTCGTACGTGGCCGTCCAGCCCGCGTGATGAGACACCAGCTCCTGGCCCTGGCGCGCGTGCGCTCTCACCAGCAGCACCACCGCCATCGCAGCCGCTGACAGCGCCAGCAGCAGCGTGAAGGAGCTCCAGCAGAGGAGCTTTTCTTTCTTGGTGCTCTTGGCGCGCTGCGAGCCGCTGAAATGCATGGGCAGGCCCACGGGCGCCGCATCGGTGTCGCTCAGGGTCAACGAGCCGCTGCTTGCGGCGCGTGTGGGAAAGCTGGCGCGCCGCAGCACGCCGCCTTCCCCGCAGCCAGCCGAGGAGTACATGCCGGGGCGCGGCGGCTCTGTGGTTGGTCGTGAGCGCGAGAAGCACTTGGGAACGGAGGGTGAGGCAGACATCGACATCGTCTCTACAAACTACCACAGTACCGCTTTGGTACGACACGCTGTGTGAGATTGCAACACGTAAACACTCCCCCGTCTATGACTTGGACAGCAGCCGCTGCGCGCGCTCCCGCTCAGCTTCCACGTAGGCTGCGCTGGCGCCGTAGTGGCCGGTGGCGGCCTCGTCCACAAAGCCCATGGTCAGGAGCGTGTCCGCAGGCATCACCTCCCAGGCCTTGAGCGGATGGGGCTTTGGCGGCGGTGGCAGGGTGGAATCAGCCGAGGGCGGGTAGACGATGCGGCCAGCCTCGGCACGGGCGCCCTCCACGTCCTGCAGGCTCACCCGCTTCACCCCCCGCTCGCCCAGGAACTTTGACACCTCCGCTCCGGACATGACCCGCCGCTCCTGCAGCTCCGCCACGAGCGCACGCAGCGGCGCCAAGTTCATGGCGAGCGCGTACATCGCCGCAGCCTCTGCGCCCTCCACCACAGCTGCGCACTCCGCAAACGCAGTCACAGCCACGCGAGGGGACATGCGGTGCAGCAGCTGCGCATCGGCGGCTGCGTCGGATGCGAGGAAGGACTCACGGGCGGTATCCATGTAGGATACCTGGCCCAGAGTGCGGCTCTGCCCTAGGTTGAGAACCAGCTGGCGCGCGATGCGGCCCGCCACGTCCAACTCGGTGGCGATGGCGCCCACGCTCACGTTTGCCTGTGCGCCGTGAAGGAGCGACAGGCCTGCGCGGCCGGAGCAGCGCAGCAGCAGCTCGCAGCGCAGCGCAGCCACGGTGCGCACTCCAGTGTCCAGCGTCTCCTCGCGAGGCAGGAAAAAGTGCTTGTAGTCAGCTTCGCCGCCGGGAAACAGGTGCACCTTCTGCAGCTCGTCGCATCCCTCCAGCGCCACAGCCAGCAGCGCCTTGCTTGCAGCCAGCACGGTGATTGTGTCGCGTGTCAGAGGGCCCATCTCCTGGATGGAGTCCTCTTCGGCGCCCGTGCTCACAGCCAGCATCATGTTGCCCGTCTGGGGGTCACGACGCAGGTTGTCGATGGCAGTGAAGAGATCTTCGGTGGAGATGAGCGGCTGCCCTTTGCGCGCAGTTGCAATCGCAGCCTCGTTGGTCAAGTTTTCCAGGTCAGCGCCGGACCAGCCTGCCGTGGCGCGCGCCACGCGCGCAAAGTCCACGTCGGGGGCGAACGCCTTGCCGCGCGCGTGCACGTGGAGGATCTCCACACGTCCTGGACAATCCGGCAGCGGGATGCGCAGCCAGCGGTCGAATCGCCCGGGGCGGGTGAGCGCCTTGTCCAGCACTTGCGGGCGGTTGGTGGCTGCAAGGACCACGAGGCCTTCATTGTCCTCGAATCCGTCCATCTCAGTGAGCAGCTGGTTGATGGTGTTGGCCGTCTCCTCGCTGCCCATGCTGGAGTCGCGCGCGGTGCCGATGGCGTCGAACTCGTCGATGAAGATGATGCAGGGGCGCTCCAGGCGCGCCTGTTCCCACAAGTTGCGCACACGGGCGGCTCCGACTCCGACAAACATCTCCATGAACTCGGATCCAGCCGCGAAAAAGAACGGCACGCCAGCCTCGCCCGCGATGGCGCGCGCAAGCAGCGTCTTGCCGGTGCCGGGCGGGCCCACCATGAGCACGCCGGCGGGCAGGTGCGCGCCCAGCTTTTGGTATACGCTCGCGTTGCGCAGGTAGTTCACCAGCTCCTCAGCCTCGCGGCGCGCCTCGCCCAAACCTGCCACGTCATTCAGCGTGACGCCGGTGTTTGACTGCGCCTTTTTGGTTTTGGGTGACATGAAGTCGTCCTGGGGCTCCTCCAGCGCCATCTTGAACAGCGCCGCCACGCCGAGGATGCACGCCATTGGCGTTGAGAAGCGCGCCGCTCCGTCTGCAGCGTGGCGCAGCAGCGACTCAGGCTCAAAGTCAAAGGGGGTGCGCAGGTCCGTGACGAGACGCTGCCAGAGCTCAGGGTCGTAGGGCAGCTGCACCCGCTGCTTGCTTCCGTTGGCCAGGGTGGCGGTCAGCGCCTCTCCGTCGGCGGTGAAGGTGACGTGGCTCACGCGGCGACGGGTGAGCAGCTCCCAAAACTCGGTGTAGCTCAGGGGCTGCGCCCGGTGCGCTTTGCGAGCAGCCTCCAACTCCGCGCGACGCACGTCCGACTGCGACAGCTCTTTGGGCGCGGCGCGCGTGGGAGACGACACGCTGGACACCGTGGCTGCAGGTGGGGCCGCCTCTGGGGCAGCCGCCGTCACGGCGTGGGCGGCTGCACTGACCCCCCACGGGCTCAACGCCAGCACCGCAGCTGTCAACGCGCACCCAGCCGCGCGGCGCAGCGACGCAGGCGGAGCGCGGCGCAGCAGCGACGGCTGCGGGTACAGGGGGCGGGCGTGAGCGTGCGCGCAAAGCGGGAGGCTTAGGGATCGCACGCCGCTCGCGCTGCGCCGCGCTGGGGAGCGCCCCGCGGCCCCGCTGGCGAGCGAACGGCTCGACGCTGCTCACGGACGTGCAGGCCAGGTGTGTGCGGGCGCGCAAGGCACGCACCCGGCGTTGAGGCGGCTGCGTAGCGCTGTCGTTGCCGCTGGCGACTTCCTCTGCGGACGCCGCACACCCGCGCCGCCACCCGGGCACGCTGCGTCGCGGCAGCGGCAGCGCGCGCAGAGGCGCAAGCGAGCTGCGGCTGCGCAGAGGCTGCGCCTGCGACAGTGTGACGCTCATGCTGCACACGGCCAACGCCATCGCGGCTATGCGCCTACAGAACGCGCGCCAGACGACACCACACAGCCAAGGCGACTGTGGGCGCCTCCGGTGTCTATCAAAATTCCGCACGCAGGCAGCAGGCAGCGCAGCTGAAATATTGCGTGATCACAGCTCCCTCCGTCTTCCGCATGGCGCTCTGGTCACGCTCGCTGCGCCAGGCTGCGCATCGCGCGTTGCAAGCTGCGGTGCGTGTGTTCTCTTGTGGCGGCTGCAGGGACCTGATCTGAACCTCCCTTCCTCAGGCTGCGAGCTCGCCTAGTGCAGCAGCTTCCTCCTACGCGTGCTGCGTGTCTGCGCCCGCATGGCCCGTCCTGCGAGGCTCGTCCTGGGGGGGGCTGGGCGCTGCCCATAGTTTCAGAGGGTTCACCGCTTCAGCCGCCAACGGTGCAGTCACGCCCGCGCCGCGCGCCTGCACGCCTCCGCGCCACTCCTTTCAGCAGGCGCGCACCCCGGGGCTCAAGCGCCGCCGCTGCGGATCCCGTTTGCTTTTCTAGGTCTAACCCCCGACCCCGCCGCTCGCTCCTCACAGGTTGAGAAACCACCCGGCTGGGGATCTTCCGGCGGCGGCCAGTCGCCCTTCACGCCCACCCGGCTGCTTGTGAAGCGCAAGTCGCTGTTCAAGCGCACGGCGCACATCATGCAGACTCTGGAGCACGAGGCGGCTCTGGCCGCGGCTGCGCAGCGCCCGCTGCCGCCCTTCCGCCCGGGCGATGTGTTGGACGTGCAGGTCACTCTGCCCGAGAACAAGGGGCGCCCCAGCGCCTTCCGTGGGCTGGTCATCGCGGTGCGCAACCGGGGCATAGCCAGTTGCTTCCATCTTCGTTCGGTGGTGAACAATTTCGTGGTGGAGCGCTCTTTCCCGCTCTATAGCCCGCACGTGCAGAACATCGCGGTGGTGGAGCGGCGCAAGAGCCGCAGAGCAAAGCTGTATTACCTGAGACGCAAGGAGATCAAGTATAGCCGAGTGGTTGGGGGGGGCGGCGCGGGAGGGGCTGCCCGCGTGGCCGGCGCGGCGGGAGCGGACGTCCGGGAGGCTGAAGGCAAACGAGGCGGCATGACCAAGCCTGCTGCGGCCAAGAAATGAGAGGGGTCGCAGGACACAGCCATGAGCCATACGTGAGAAGGAGTGACTGCAGCAGCCGCTACAAGCGACTAGAACTCTTCGTGTGACGTCATCACAAGGCACAAGGCACGACACATACAACGCGAACACGCACGCTACACGCAAACACGGCCTCGATCAACATCGCCCGCCATGTCCTCGGTGTGCTATTCCTTTTTGCTTCATGGCGGCGAGGTGGTGGTGACGCCCGGCTCGTTCGTGGCGAGCTGCGCGACGCTGCGCGAGCTGATCGAGCTGGCTGCGTCGCCCTTGAGCGGTTCCTCGGACGAGCAGCCGCACAGCCTGCCTCGCGTGCGCGCGGACACGCTGTCCCTGTTGGTTGCGGCGCACGAGGCGTCCCTGTCGGACGAGGGCGAAGGCGTGGGCGTGTCGCGCGTTGCGGAGCTTTTGCGGATGCGGCTGCTCCGTGCTGCAGCTCAGCCCGACGAGGGGAAGGGAAAGCAGCCACAGACAGACCCGGACGCGGAGCGCTGGGACGCCACAGCTCTGGCGGACGCCGTGGAGACCAGCAACTTCCTGGGCAACGGGCGGCTGCACTCCGAGCTGTGCGCAGCGGTGGCGGCCGACCTGACCTGCCGAGACGGCGCAGAGATCCGCCAGCGCTTCGCGCTGCCGGACGACCTGGCGCCCGAGGCGCGCGCGGTGGTGACACAGGCACTGGTGCACGCGCAGCCGCTGAGCTCAGAGGAGGCGAAGGCTGCGGCAGTGGAGTGTGAAGGCTCCTGGCCGATGGCTGCGCTCTCCCCCGACTCGCTCCGCCTGCTCTTCACAGACCTGCCTCACCAACAGCTGCAACAGGCTGCGTTGAGCTGCTGTTGCTGGGCGGTTGCGGCGTGCGAGGAGGGCGCTTCCCAGGTGCAGCGAGGGGCTGCGTTCATGCAAGACGTCTACATGCACCCCCGAGCGCTGGCCGTGCCTGTGCCAACCACAGACGGGGCGTCTCACAGCGGCCCAGCGTCGTGGCGCATGCTGGCTGAGCGCCATGCGAAGCTATGCAGCCGCAAAGGCAGCGTCGAGGAATTGTGCTGGCTCTTGGCCGTGACTTTGGCCGTGCTCACAGCAGCAGACGGCACGGTGCTCACTCCCGAACAGCTCAGCTTTGCGAGCCGTCTGCTTGCCGCCAGCGAGACGCCCCAAGTGAGCGTCAAACTCAAGCTACGGCAGCAGACGTTGCGTGGCATTCAGGAGGCGGCGAACGCAGCCTCACAGACCGTCACCCTGGATGCGGACGCGTTGCCCCTGCTGCGCTCATTCACCGTGGCGTACACCAACTGGGCGCTGGCAGCGGCGCAGTTTGCGTTGCTGGCTCTCGGGGGCGAGGCTGGCGAGGACTGGCACGTGGCTGACATCCTGGCGGACGGCTGCCTGGTCTTCTTCCTGTCTCCCTGCCGCGATGCGGTGACCAAAGCCATCGCGGCGCAGCGCGGCAGCGCGCTGGCTCTGGCCGCGTCTGACGCCATGAACCCTGAAGCGGCTCGCGCCCCCGTGGAATGGCTGCGTAAGTACCGCGGAGTGGAGGTTGCTGCTCTGGCCGACGCTGACAGCGATGGCACCCTCTGCGCGGTGACGCTGCTCTTGGACGTTGACCCCTCTGCCGAGTTGCCGCTGCTGCTGCCGCAGCCCATCCAGCTGGCGGTGGCGCCAGACATGCTCCGCAAGTGCGTGCACCTGCACGCCTTCGCCAGCGCCTACACGGTGTTGGGCGCACAAGCCGTCTTGCTGCGCTGTCCGGCGGTGTGCACGCCTCCCACCGCGCAGCTGGTGTGGCAGGCGGCGGCGGATAGCGCTGCGGATGCGAGCTGGGCCACTGGTGCAGGCAAGACATGGATGGGCACTCTCAACACGGGCATCCTGTTTGAGCTCATCCTATGCACCAACGCGCTGGGCTTCAACGAACTGCAAGGGGTGGTGTGCCAGGCTGTGGCTTCCATGATCGCGGGCAAGACGCCGGAAGAGATCCGCACCACGTTCAACATTCGCAACGATTTCACCCCGGAGGAGGAGGCTGCGGTGCGCGCCGAAAACGCGTGGGCGTGGGAAGCGTGAAGAGCGTTTTTCTATTCAAATGATGGTATCAACGAACGCACGCACAGACTACTCACACCCCGCCCATCAGCGCTTGTTGCCTGTCAACGCCGCGAGAGTCTTCTCAGTGATTGCTCGCCAAGCTGCCAGCTCTTTCACGTCCTGTGTCGCCTTGCCTGCGGCGGAGGTTGCGCTTTTGGCCTCGTCGCGCGCGCGGCGCGCCTCATCTCGCGCTTCTCGCGCCTCCTTTCTCGCCTCGCGGGCCTCCCGCTCAGCCTTTTCAGCCTTTTCAGTAGCTGCCGTCAGCGCTGCCGCAGCGGCAGCGGCAGCCTTGACGCCCAGCGCCCGCTCCGACGCGGCAGAGGATTGCAGCTCCATCACGGTCCTGGCCAACGCCCCAACCTCCTCGCCGCACTGCACCGTCGCGCCCAGCAACAGCCCCAAATGACACGCGGTTTCACTTGTCAAGTGTAAATCCAAATTGCCCTGAGTCACAGCCTCCTTGCACCCCAGGCGCGCGAACGGGCACCCCACCGGGCGATTAGCGCAGCTCGTGGCGCAATGCGCTGCCATGTCGAGCCTGCGCACTCGCTCTGGGCAGCCCCGCACGCACGGCTGCGGCTTGTATGCACACACCGCGTCGTGCTCTGCCAGGCGCTGCGCGCTGAGCGCCTCGAAGCAGCCCGGGTTGGCGCAAGGCGTGGGGCGGAAAGGGCAGCTTTGCTTGTGCGTGGCTAGCGATTCGGCTTCACTACAGCGCTGCCCGCAGTGCGCCAGCAGCTTGCGGTCGTACAGAATCACCAAGCTGGGCGTCAGCACCTCAGCCTCGTGTACCAGCGCGCCTGATTGGGCAAGCAGGCTGCCACGCAGCTGCAGCGCCTTCTCACGCAGGCTCTGTTCAGATGCCAAAGGCGCGCGGGTCAACCACGTGCGCTTGCTCTCCACGAAGGTGTTAATGCTTGCGTGCAGCGTCTGCAGCGAGGCCACGGCGTCATGACGCGGCACGCTTTCTACCAGCGAGACCCTCAGCTCCGCGAACAAACTCGCTGCCGCGTCAGCAGCAGATGCGAAAGGCTTTGCGTGCGTGTCCAAAACGGCCGCGTGTGCCACCGCCAGAAGGAGGGCCTCGCTGAGGTAAGCGCGCGTGGTGGGGTCGATGAAGCTGCAGGATACACCGCCGCCGGAGCTGGCGCGAACGGAGGGCGGGCTGGAGGCTGGCAGAGGCTGCGACGAGTCGGCGTCCGCTACAGCAAGCAGCTGCGCGGGCGACTTGTCATCACGCAGGGGCTCCTCGGACTCTTCGGCTTGCGGCGACGCGCCGGGCGAGCAGGCGGCGAGCATCGCTTTGAGGGCGTCGAACGGGTGCAACCGAGCGTGCGAGTGATAGCGGAGCCGGAGGGGTAAAGATGAAATACTTACCTAGGTAACTCCTACTCCTAACTACCTACTCCTACTACTACCTACTCCTAACTCCTACTCCTCTCTTCGATGGCGGGCGCCAACGAGTGGCTGAACACCTTTCCCACCTTCCCGAACGCGCAGTTATCTGATGGGCGCTGCCGGAGTGCCTATGAAATCTGGCTGGGCGCACCACAGTCTATCCTGTGCGGCCCCGCTGCCACAGAGGTGGTGGGTGGTGGTGCTACCTTTATTTACAATGACGTGTCAGGGCTGAACTTTGGTTGGACACTGTAACCAAAGTTCAACCAACTTGGTTACAGGTCGTGGTCCAACCAAAGTTCAACCAATGTGCGAACAGTGTGCGAACCGGGTATGACGTGGCACACCAGGCCACGCCAAATGTTGTGTGGGAGCGCGAGTTTGACCCTATGGACTCATCAGCAAATAAGGAACAGTGAAGTTCACTGCGCGCTCAGTGAAGCCGACGCTAGTGAAGTCGACTGCAAAGATTGACTGGTGAACTTGACCGCTT
>Ga0208951_1001259_pt1 | contig 11182 bp, 10 predicted proteins | sample GreLakmeMI27MSRF_FD_187702 | JGI IMG/M metagenome (GOLD analysis project Ga0208951, IMG submission 187702) | Freshwater lentic microbial communities from great Laurentian Lakes, MI, USA - Great Lakes metaG MI27MSRF (SPAdes) | ecosystem: Environmental > Aquatic > Freshwater > Lake | place: Great... | reverse complement strand
ATAACTGCGTTTATAGTATTCTTGATTGAATAGGTTAAAACAGCAATTTTAGGTGTTATTTAGATATATTAGATATTTTATAGAGGAATTTAAAAATATTATTAATAATAAAGAGAATAAATGTCTAATTTACCATTATATTATGTATATTTGTATATATATACAATAATAATAATAAGTATCTTGATATTTGTAAATGCTGTATATAATATTTTAGTATATATCAATATTATTTTAAATAAATATTCAGATGATGTCGTATTAACAGAAAATAATAAACTATCTAATAAAGAAGGTTATGAAAAAAGTAAATTATTAATAGGCGATACAGTAGATTATAAATTATTTATTAGTACATTTATAGACAATCATTTTAATTATTGCGACAAATATTTTACTTTGAATATAACTAGATCATTATTAAAGTTATTCATAATATTTACTATTATTTCAATAGCATTTATAATTATAGCATCGTTATGGTGTTTTATTGGAGGAAAAAATGATTGTTTCTATGCTTGTGTTAACAATATTAAAAAAAATTGCTATTTTATCAAAGATGATATATCATCAACAAACTATGATATATGGAAACTTGGAGGAATAGGAGGTATAATATTCATATTATTCCTTATTTTTGGCTTAGATTTGTCTATTCGAAGCACAATATATGAAACATATATTGTAGAATATGATAGAGAGAAGAAAGATTTAGATGTTGTTGGCTATAAATATAAAAATATTGAAACATATTTAAATACATATATAGGTACATCTTATGATGCTAACGAACATGTACTGGATGCCACTTCTAATGATAACATTGACGTATTAATAAATCATTTAAAAGGATATAATATACATACTATCAAAAATATAAAGGATATTAAAAATTCGACAAATGATACGAAATATAATCTATTTATAGGCAGAGTTAAGGAAATATGTGCTAGAATAGCTGATAGAGTAGATAAAAATAACATACATGAAAATAAAGATTTGGATTTTGTAAATTTAGTAATAATTTTCTTAAATAATATGAAAATATTTAATGATAAGAGAAAACAAAATATAAGTACAAAAATTGATTTTTTAAGTGTTAGCACATTTTTAAATGATATTATAAATGTAATAACAAATGTAATACCTGTTTTTCCAGGTATTCAAAAAATTAAAGATGACAAAATAGATGCTTATAATATATATAATATTTTGATAGGAGGCATTCCCTTATCCCTTCGTGAAAATATTTTAAAAGATAATGAAGAAAATTGTATTGATATAATAAAATATGAAGAAACTATATCCAATATAAGTACTGATAAAGATAATGATACTTATAGAAAAAAATGTATATACTATAATTATTTATATGATTTAAAAAATATATCAAAATATGAACCATTTAAACATAATTTAAAAAATACTTTGATTACTATATTGAGTTTCGCAATATTATCTGTAATAATAATAATACTACTATTAATTTATATATATATTAATTTTAGTAGAGAGCATGTAAATTGGTCTAAAGAAATAAGTATACATTTAATTCGTTCAGCAAATTATAAAACAGATAATAAATTTTTATTAGGATTTATAATAAATTGTGTTGGATATATAATAAATTTAGGATATCTAGGACTTGGATATATAATTGATAAATTAATTAATAAATAATATTTAAGGAGATATTATATTTTACTATTTATATGGATAGTGAATATTTATTAAATATTAAAACAATACAAGCGGCAACATTTAAACAAGTTATAGATGCTCTAAAGGAAATATTAATGGATGTTAATTTAGAAATAGATGAGACTGGTATTAAAATTGTTGCTATGGATAATACACATATTGTTCTAATACATCTTAAATTGGATGCTGATAAATTTGAAATATATGAATGTGCCAAGAAAACATATGTTGGTATTAATATGTTAAGACTTCATGCTTTAATTAAAACTATTACTAATAATGATATATTATCTATATATATTAAGAAGGATGAACCTAATTATCTTGGTATAACAATAGAAAATAATGATAAAAACTATAAAACTAATTATAAATTATCAGTATTAGATATTGATGTGCTAAATCTCGACATTCCACCTGTTGATTTTCATACAATTATAAATATGCCTTCTAATTATCTTCAAAAAATTATAAGAGATATGAATAATCTTGCTGAATTTATAGAGTTTAGAAATATTGGAGATAAATTAATTTTAAGTTGTAAAGGCGATTTTTGCGACCAAGAGACTATATTAGGTTCAGAAAAATCTCAATCAATAACTATAAAAAAAAATAGTTCAGATGAGGAACAAGAAATAATACAAGGTATATTTAGTCTTAAATACTTATCTATATTTACAAAATGCACAAATTTATCTAATAATGTAGAATTATATCTTAAAAATAATTATCCAATAATCCTAAGATATACTATCGCATCACTTGGTGAAATAAAATTATGCCTATCGCAACAAGATATATCTTAATAATAACTGTGAGACTGTATACACATAATAATATTTTGTGTAATAAAAATTAAATTTTTTTTAATTTAGGATATAATATATATTTATAATATATATCCTGTAATTTATTTAAAGTATTTCTTAAAACTGCTATAATTTCATCAATGCATTTAAAATAATTATGCGAATATGTAAAATCACTATCATTTATTATATAGTTAATTTGTGTTTTAATTTCAATGAAAATATTCCCTATTCTATCCATTATATTATATAAAATAGTATATGAGTTCTTTAAGTAATTAAAAAATCTAAAAATCTGCTTCTAAAGAAAATGAGCGTAATTTAGAATGTTCCTGTTTGCCACCTACATTTGCTTTGCTATATTGAGATACGCGACTTTCAAAGAAATTTGATTTGCTTTCAATTGATATTCTATCCATAAATGGAAATGGATTATTCGAATTCCATATTTTATCATAATTTAATTGGGTAAGTAGTCTGTCAGCCACAAATTCAATATATATAGACATTAGATCTGCGTTCATTCCTAGCATAGAACATGGGATACTTTCGATAATAAAGTTCTTTTCTACTTCGACTGCTTCTTTTACTATTTGATGAACAGTTTCTTGAGGTAATCTATTCAATATCTTTGAATATAATAGAACAGCAAATTCAACATGCATTCCTTCATCTCTACTAATCAATTCATTGGAGAATGCTAATCCAGGCATTAAACTGCGTTCTTTGAGCCAAAAAATACTACAAAAAGCACCACTGAAAAATACTCCTTCTACAAGAGCAAACGCTAATAATCTTTGCGAGAAAGGAGCGGTTTCGTCATTAATCCATTTGAAACACCAATCAGCCTTCTTTTTAATACAGGGCATATAATTAATAGCATTTAGTGCTTCATCCTTTTCATTGGGTTCTTTAAAATATGTATCTATTAGAAGAGAATATGTCTCTGAATGAATATTCTCTATAGCCATTTGAAACCCATAAAAGAATTTTGCTTCGAGTATTTGTACGTCATTTAAAAATCTTTCGCCTAAATTAATATTAACAATAGTATCACTGGAACTGAAAAATGCCAAGATTTGTTTAATAAAGAATTTCTCATTATTATTAAGTTTATTAAAATCATCTACATCTTTAGATAAATCCAATTCTTCAGGTGTCCAAAATACACTAACAGATTTTTTATACATTTCCCACATATCATAGTGTTCGATGGGAAAAATAGTCAATCTATTAGAAGGCATTAATAAGGGTTCATTATTTGACATACTATATACTATTATAATAATATATATTTATATAATAATATATCATGTATTAAAAGTGTCAATGATAGTAGTAAAGATATGAAAGATGATATAGGAAAATTTATAAATATATTATATCTTACTGAAGATAAAAAATATATAATCGCAAAAATTTTAATATTTATAGGGATACATTACAATAAAGAACACGGATTTAAATTTATACAACCAGGTGGAAGAGTCTTAAATAGTTATAAATCCAAAGAACTAAAAATAAATATGATTAAAAAAAGATAAAATCAAAAATAAAGAAAAAATTATCAAACAAAATAAAATAATTGAAGATATTAAAAATAAAATTAAAATAGAAAAAGAAAAGGCTAAACTAAAAAACAAACAGAAAAATTTAATAACAAAACCCAATGTTTCTAAAGCAACTACAACAAAATCTAAAAAGCAAACTAATAAATGAGTATTATGATGAGCATAATACACAACTATCACCATTGTCTTCTGCGCATCTTAATCTTTTTTTAGCAAATTCAGGGTCAATTGTGAATTGCTGAGTCTTTGCCTTTGGTTTTGTTCGCAAATAATAAGAACCTGTTTTAAGTCCTTTTGAATGTCCGTAAAAATGCATTGATGACAATTTTTGAAAATCAGGTTCTTCTATAAATATATTTAAACTCTGTGTCTGACAAATATATCTTCCTCTATCTGCCGACATATCAATAATAACACGCTGTTTAATTTCCCACGATGTTTTATATAATTCTTTCATATTTGAATCAATGTTCGGTATGTTTTGAATGCTTCCCTCGTGTAAAATAATAGTATCGCGCATTTCTTTATTCCACAATCCCATATCTATCAAATCTTTAATCAAATATTTATTTATTACAATAAATTCACCACTCAATGTTTTTCTTTGAAAAATATTATTTGTAATAGGTTCAAAACTTTCATTGAAGCCCATAATTTGCGATGTAGATGCCGTTGGCATAGGAGATACCAAAAGACTGTTTCTAATCCCATACTCTTTAATATCATTTTTCAATTTTTCCCAATCATATCTATCGCTAGGTTTTTCATTCCATAAATCAAATTGAAATAATCCTTGAGATATTGGACTACCTTCAAATGTACTATACGCACCACAATATTTATTATTAATATTTTTAATTTCAAATTCATTTACGTAATCACCTATAACTTCGTCGCTTTCACCAGATACTATTTTATTAATAATATTATAACGTTTTTTTGACAATTCCATTGATGCTTCTACAGCGCCGTGATATATTGTTTCAAAAATATTTTTATTAATATCAGCGGCTTCTTTAGATTCAAAAGGATGTTTAAGAATCATAAATACATCTGCGAATCCTTGAACGCCAATTCCAATAGGTCTATTTTTAAGATTAGATACACGACCCTTTTCAATTGGATAAAAATTCCTATCAATAACTTTATTAAGATTTTTAGTAATTACTTTTACAACATCATGAAGTTTTTCATAATTAAATATGCCATTCTCAATATATGTCGGAAGACAAATAGATGCCAGATTACAAACTCCAGTTTCTTCTGGCGAAGAATAAATCAACACTTCCGCACACAAATTACTTGATTTAATAGTTCCCAAGTTCTTTTGGTTGCTCTTTTTATTTGCCGCGTCTTTATATAAAATATATGGAACACCTTGTTCAATCTGCGATTCTAATATTTTAAACCACAAATCCTGTGCATTAATTTGTTTATTATATCTTCCTTCATTCTCATATTTTTCATATAGGTTGGCAAAATCATCTCCATAAACATCGCTCAATCCAGGACATTTATCAGGACACATTAAAGACCAATGTTTATTATTTTTTACTCTTTCCATAAATAAATCAGATACCCACAAAGCCATAAACAAATCCCTACATCTTTCTTCTTCACTTCCATGATTTTTCTTTAATTCTAGAAAAGCCTCTATATCGCAATGCCATGTTTCTAGATAAACAGCAATACTTCCAAGCCTTTTCCCTGCTTGATCAATATATCTCGCCGTATTATTGAATACTCTAAGCATTGGAATAATTCCATTTGAAGTACCATTAGTTCCTCTTATATAACTACCTTTTCCTCTTACTTGATGAATGTGAATGCCAATTCCTCCAGCATATTTAGAAATCAATGCCATTTCTTTTAAAGAATCATAGATTCCGGCTACACTATCATCATTTACAGAACATAAAAAACAACTACTCAATTGTGGTCTTCTAGTGCCCGAATTAAACAATGTGGGAGTAGCATGTGTAAAATATTTTTTGCTCATTAAATCATAAGTATTCAAAACCTCTTTTATATCATTTCCATGAATACCTAGAGCAACACGCATCCACATATGCTGTGGTCTCTCAATTACTTTCTTATTAACTCTTGTTAAATATGCACGTTCCAATGTTTTAAAACCAAAATAATCAAAAGTAAAATCGCGCTGATAATCAATATAAGTATTTAATTTTTCTTTATTTTTACATACAATTTCATATAATTCTTCAGATACAAGAGGTGAATTATTATTATGAATGTCTTTGTTATCATAGAGTACTTGAACAGTTTCAGAAAAAGATGGTGATGTATTCTTATGATGATTTGAGATAATAATACGCGAAGCCAATACATTATATTCAGGGTTATCCAAAGACATACTACCGCATAAATATGCTGCCATCTCATCTAATTCACTTGTCTTAACGCCATCAAAAATACGCGAACATACTTTTTGAGCTATCTCTGAAACATTAATATTTAATTCATTTGATAGATTTTTAAGACGCAACAGAACCTTATCAAAACTAACATCCTGGTACTCTCCATTTCTTTTAATAACTTTCATAATTATATTATTATCTTAATTTATCTATATATATATTTATTTTTATAAAATTGTCTACTGTATTCTAAATTTATCTCTAGGTTATCCCAAGATTTAGAACTGAATTTTTCTAAATTTTCAAAAATATAAATTGAGTACATAACTTTTAATTTTCTAATATTTCAAAGGTTTTCTAGAAATTTCTAAATAAAAAAAGTTATGTACTCAATTTATAAAAACAAATATTAGAGAATATCATAATCTAATATAATACCATTAGATGTCTGTTTATATCCATTTATCTTAATTATACCCTTATGTTCTTTATTATGACATTCTTTACATAGAGACGCAAGATTATGTTTGGAATTTTTATGAGATGAACCTATGAAACCATTGTAGTCAGCAGTTTCTTGATATTTAATATGGTGCGTTTCTACAGCGACTTCATCGCATATCTCGCATTTATCGACGCTTTTCTTTTTATTGTAATTAGATTTCTTAGTTTTAATTAAATCCTTATCAAGATTAGTAAATTCCTTTCTAAATATTTCAGCCTTTTTAAGAAAATCTAAAGGCATATCTAGAGATTTACAAACTTCAAGACCATACATATTTGAACCTTGTCCATCTTGTATCTTTCTATTATATATTATTTCATTGTTTTTACCTATATCTATTTTAATATGTTTTACATATAATTTATTATTATTAATATGCTCTTTAATACAAGACATTTCTGTTAATTCGTGGAGATGTGTAGCGAATATAAAAGACACTCCTTTATTAATTAAAGTGTCTATTCCAGCAGATACAATAGCAATACCTGATATTGATTCAGTTCCACAACATATTTCATCTCCAATTACCAAACTATATTTATTACATCTCTGTAATATATTTCGCAATTCAGTCATTTCTACAGTAAAACTAGACATTCCCTTATAAATATTATCCATTCCAGATATCCTCGTAAATATTCTTTTATATGGATAATATACCATTTTTTCAGCAGCGACAAACATACCAGATTGTGCCATAATAATATTCAATCCGACTGCTTTCATAAAAGATGATTTTCCAGAAGCATTTATACCATATAGTAATATACCTTCTTTATTTATTTTGACATCATTTCCAACATACTCTAATTCGTCTTGTATTCTCTCGATTAAAGGATGTCTCATATTTTTCATATTAATGAAAGAAGATTCTCTTTCTTGTTCCTCTTGTTCATCACATTCCCCTTGTTCATTAAATGATATGATAGGCCTTTTATATCTATAATCAAAGGCGTTTTTGGCATTATTTGCGGCAATATCAGTACGCACTAAATATTTTATCAAAATATCTATATCATCATTGTTTTTTTCAATAAACATCTTAACAAACTCATTATAATATTTTAATACTAGTTCAGATATTTCATCATTATAAGCGCTAATATTTTTTGAAAGTTTTTCTGTATCTTTATTAGTAATCTTATAATTTGCCGAAGAAGCAGAAATAGGTTTCTTATTAAATTTAGACATAACAATTTTATTGTTCTTTAATGCGACTTCATAACGTTTTTTAGTTATATTAATATAATATTCTCTATCCTTGTCATTATAATCTATTTTACATAATGTACTGTCATTAATACCTATCTTATTTATTTCTTCACAAAAAATCTCTATATTTTTATAAGCATCTTTGCTATTTTTAACTATATTATCTATATCTTCATAGATTCCCTCTTTAAATATATTTCCTAGATTATTTTTGTCTGCCAAATTATATTTTGACGCATTTTCCATATCTAATATATCTTTATACGTATTGATAATTCTATTAACTGTAGATAATATACAAACGTCTTTGTCATAATCTTCAAGGATATTGTAAATTTCTATACATGCTTCCATAGATTCATTAAAATTTATCCAATCTTGAGGTGCTACCTTATTTAATAAGACCTTTCTTTTAAATCTCTCTAAATCATTAATATTTGCTAAAGATTTACGAATCTTTAGATAATTATTATTATTTAATAATTTGTCAATATCATCATAAGATTTATTAATATTTTTAATATTAATCATAGGTGCTAACAGTTTCTCTTTATAATATCGCGAACCAAATGCTGTCACGCATCTATTTAATACATCTATTAAAGGTTTATCATTTTGATATAATCCCAAAATATTTAATTGAACTGCCGAATTAAACTCAATAGTCATATTATTATTATTTTCTAGAATTTCTGGTATTTGTAATTCTTTAATTATATCAGCATTATGTTCATAGGCAAATTGTAGCAAACAACAAAATCCTTCGCGAGATATAGTAAGTTTTTCCATATTAAGTAATTCAATTATAGATATTAGCCCCTTTTTCATAAAGAATGCTTTCTCTAAAATTTGCGTTTGATTTACTATGTTTTTAAAAAACTCAATATACTTGCAATCACCCCATTTGTAATGAACTAATATATTATTTATATTCAAGTTTTTTAGTATCTTTTTCTTCTCCTTTTCTTCAATTTTATCTCCTAATATAATTAATTCAATGGGATTATATGTACTTATCATTCTAAAAACTTCGTCAGTCGCAAGTTCTGGATCATCTTTTGTAGAACCTACCTCATATATAAATGTTTTTCCTGTTGATAAATCTATCCCTGATATTCCGGCAATAACATAGTTATTTATAATTTCATAAATTATAACCATCATATAATTACTCCTTTTATCCGTAATATTTATATTTGAACCTGGTGATAATATCTCGGCAACATTACGTTTCCTATTTTTATTTTCGCCCATTTCTTGTTCCTGTTGAATAATTACTATAGTATAATTATTATTCAGCAATATTTGCGTAAATTTACTAACAGAATGAATGGGAAATCCTGCCATTACTGGATTATTTAAAGATATTTCAGGTATAGATTTATTCTTTTTAGTTGTTTGTATTCCACATATATCTGCTATTTTATATATATCATTATCATTATTGTTATTCTCACATATTGTATACATTTCATAAAAAGAACCTACTTGTAAAAGAACTATACATTTATCACCATATTGCTCTTTGTATTTTTTCATATATTCAATATATTCATTTATTATCATTATCATTATAATATATATAATATATTCTTAAATAAAAATAATATAAGAAATATTATAGTGATATATATAAATATGGAAAAAGAATTTAATGATGTCTTAAGAAAACTAAATGATATTGATTTAGAAATTATGGGTTTGTCTGATACAGTAAAACTCGAATTTTATAAATATTATAAACAGGCAAAAGAAGGCGATTGTAATATAGATAAACCATGGTTTGTTAATGTTACAGCATGTGCTAAATGGGAATCGTGGAATAGCATTAAGGGATTGAGTAAAGAAGATGCTATGGAAAAATATATAGAATGTTATAAAACCTATATTGCAAATTAGATTAGTTCTTCTGCAGTAATTTTCTTAGTCTTTCAGTTTCTTCCTTCATTTTATCTAATTTTTGTTTATCTTCTTTTTCCTTTTCTTTAACCATTTCAATTTCTTTTTCTATAAATGATTTGTTCTCTTTATTAAAAGTATTTTTCAATTTTTCAATTTTCAGTTCTTTTCTTTTTTAGCCTCCTCCTCTTTTTCAATATTTTTCTTAAATTTTTCAATATTTTTATCTGCTATTTTATTTCCATATTCTTCAATTCCGTCTTTGTGTCTCTTATAATCGCTATTATCTTTTTCTGTAGGATTATTTTTATAAATATAATTCTTTTTCCTTTCATCATCTAAATATGAAACCTTATCAGTATAAAATTTATAAGCCCCTTCATATAAATTTATAAAATATTTATATTTATACAAATTAACCCTTTGTAATGCTATATCGGCGGCATCAACACTATCCGAATATAATATTGTATTAATATTTCTATGTTCGCTTATAGGGTTTATGCTAGCAGTAGATGTCGTATTATCATTAGTAGATGTCTTAGTTTCAATATTTAATATCATATCAATATCAAAATTAAACCATACTTTATAAAAAATATATGACATTATAATCACATATATAATAAATATTTTTATTAAAATAGATTCGGTATTTGTATTAAATATGATATTATACGCAGATATTAATAAACTGTATCCAATTACAACTATTGTATCTACCATAAACATTATTAAATCATAAATATAATTTATTTGATTGGTAATTACTAAATAAATAAGGTATATTATTATAAAATATTTTAAAAAATATAAGACATATGATACAAATGTATATAAGGATTTACTTGTGTTATATATAGCAGCAATAGAATATGTTATACCGCCTATTATCCAGCTATTACAACAGATAGCAATTATTAATATATATATTAACCATATAATTATTAAATAAATGTAATTTATTACAAATGTAAGATAATATATAATATTAAATAAATGCAAATATTTGTTAAAACATTGACCGGAAAAACGATTACTCTTGAGGTGGAATCATCAGATACCATCGAAAGTATCAAAACAAAAATTCAAGATAAGGAAGGCATT
>Ga0208951_1001252_pt1 | contig 11237 bp, 8 predicted proteins | sample GreLakmeMI27MSRF_FD_187702 | JGI IMG/M metagenome (GOLD analysis project Ga0208951, IMG submission 187702) | Freshwater lentic microbial communities from great Laurentian Lakes, MI, USA - Great Lakes metaG MI27MSRF (SPAdes) | ecosystem: Environmental > Aquatic > Freshwater > Lake | place: Great... | reverse complement strand
TTCGCACGTGCTGATTCACCTTCTAAATAAAATTCTCCACATATATTTTCACCTGCCTTTCCTGCCTTATATGCTGTATGTAATTTAAAAGAATTTACGATCATTATAATCCACGAAATTGCGACTATAATAAATAATATAATTACAATAAACGCAAAAATCATACGTAATTTATCTTCATTAGAAGTATCCATTACCTACTAAACTCTAAACTAACTTTAGAAAGTTTTACAATGAAGAACGTACAAGCATTAAAATAACTATTAATATCATTAAACTAATAATTAATCCATAAATTAGTATATGACGTTTTTCTTGGTATTGATATAAAGTATGATAAATTTGATAAATAATTAATATAGTTATAATCCATAATGCCGTTTGGTTCGCTTTTAATTGTTTATTTAATGACTCATATGGATTATGTGTATCTTGGCGCAATGTATAATAATCTGCCGCTTTTGAATTTGTTGAATTTGTTTTAAATCCTGTAATTAATTCAATATCCGATTTAACATTTTGACGATCGTTATTTACATTAAATTTCATAAAACGCATTAATTCATTAACATTAATTTCAATTGATTTAGTTTCATTATCAGATACAACCTCTTTTTCTAATTTTTTTTGTATTTCATTTCTAATTTCAAATTCCGAATAAAACGGTATTTTTAAATAATTTGTAACTTCGTGATAACTGCGGTAACGTTTCATTAATGATGAAATTAATTCTTGAGGTAATTCAGCCATTCTATTTATTTTGTTCGATGAAGCATTTAAAGTATCTTCAGGATTTTCTGGATTATTAAAATAATTAGTTAATTTTGTTTTTAATTTATCATATGTGTCAATATAATTTTTTATAGTTGAATTTTTAGTAAAATTATTTGAAATAAATGTAATTAATAATATTATACTGCTAATTAAAATAATAACATTATAATCAATATTTTGATTATAAATATTCTGTATAACTCCCAAAGTAAAAGATGTAATTATAAATACTAAACTAACTGTTATTACCAATCCTGATAGATATTTATAATTTTTACGTTTATCTTCATTTGAAGATTTAAAGTTATCATGTAAGTTCATAGTATTATAGCGTACAGTTTCAATTTCAAGTTGTGAACGATTACACGCAGACTGTTGTAAATAATAAAATTGTAAATCTCTGTCAATATTCATTATCAAAATAAAATACCATAAATAAAAACCTATAAAAGCTATTATTAAAAATATATTGATAAATGCAATAAATATATCTAATTTATTAATTTCCATCTCTTTACTCGTTCTTTTTAAATAAGGATGTTATTTTATTCCAAATATTTAGTAATATGGGTTGAATAATTACCCATGCGCTCATAATATTTTCTTTATACATACTTCCCACCATCACAAGGAATATAAATGAAATCAGTAAGGTAATTATTAAATAGAATAATAACTGAGTTTTCTTTTTAGGTAATTTTAATAATTGAAGTAAATTACGATTTAAATCTAAAATACGCGAATTTACCATTATACGGAATGATCGTTCTTTAAGATCTTTAAAAATTCCATTTTCAACAAATATAGGCGATTTCTTTAATAAATCTTTCATTACCACATACATATTTGGTATAAATACGTTTTGCTTATAATAAAAGTATTTAATTGGATCAATTTGTTGAAGTTTAATTTCACGAATGGTAAATATTTTACGAATTTCTTCAAATACTTCATCATTCTCAGATATATTACTTTTATAATAATTATATAGACTTATTGTAAAAATCATTTTTGCTAAACTATATTCGGTTTGTTGAACATTCATTATTGAAATTAGTCTGGTAATATCATTTGTAAGCATTGCCTCTAAAAAATCTACATTTGTTGTTAAATTATTATAAATATAGTCTTTCATATTATTAATTTTTCCTTGTGTGCTTCGTAAATCTGGTTGTATTTTTTCTAAAAATTTAGATTTATATAATGAACTTAGCACAATACCAGCCGTTAAAACAATGATGATCGTACCAATATTCTTTGGTTTTTCAATTGTATCTGTGAATTCTTGATTTTTTAGAATGGCTAATAATTTTAATGCTAAAAAAGAACCTATTTGTAATCCAACAACAACAAAGAATAATCCAGATGTGCGAAACATTTGTTTAATGATTGTTTGTTCTAAATAAATATTATAGGGTTCATTTATCTGATCATTTGTGTTATACTTTAGTGCTTCAAATTCAGAAGTATTTTTGTTAAATAAATTTGGATCAAATATTAAAAATTGTTTCTGTTTTAACTCACGTGAAATATAAATTATTATATCTGTAAATGCTAAAATAAAAAAAGCGACCATCAAAATGGAAGCAATTAATGTAATTACATCGTATAATATTTGAAAGGCAGCACTTAAACTTTTTAAATCAGGTGCTACGAATGGTGTACGAACCTCAGATGAAGTTGGGGTTACAGCACTTGTATCAGGTGTAACCTCTGGTGTAATTACAGGATTATTATTTACAATGGGTTGATCACTTGGAAGTGGTGCGGCAGCCGGCATCGAATCATCCATATTTTCGGATGTATTATTTTTAAAGCGCCCCATAAATGATTTAGCTCTATCCAAAAGTTTAGGACTTTCAGGCTGTTGTGGAGTATCTATATCGTTTGTAGGCGATTCAGCTGAAGGATTTTTTTTGAATTTGTTGCCTAATCGAGAAAACAAACCCGGATTCGAACCAGTAACTGTTGGAGGAGCATCAGAGGATGTTGAAGGATCTTTCTTAAATTTGTTGCCTAATCGAGAAAACAAACCCGGATTCGAACCAGTAACTGTTGGAGGAGCATCAGAGGATGTTGAAGGATCTTTCTTAAATTTGTTGCCTAATCGAGAAAACAAACCCGGTTTGGTAGAAGCAATTGGTTTAACTGTATTTGATGGACTAATTGATTTAAACTTATTGGCAGATTGAACAGCTTTCGCGAGTGCTGCGAATTTAGCACCTCCAGATTTTTTTTTATATCTATGTGATAATTTTTTAGAAAAATTACGATGTTCTAAATACATACTATCCCTTATCGTATGAAAAGAAAAATGATCTATACTCCTACACCAAACACGGCAAGTTGTGCCCGTGTGGAAACTTTATCAACAATCGCTCTAAACCGCTCTCCGTCAGAGACAAAGTAAGATAAACCTAATAGTGATATAGTTTGAATGGTAAAATTTGTAAATGTTAACATTAAAAATGGTCTTAATGAGTCTTCAGGGTAAAGTGAATTTGCTAAATTATTGGTTTGGATAATCCATGAATAACATTCATCAAAACCTTGTTTAACCAATAAATTATTTGAATCAATTTTTTTAGGTAAATACTGTTTAATTAGTTCAGATATGTCTTCAATATATGTACCGTATCTATTTAAATATCCCGCCGGATTACATTTATTTAATAATAAATTCATAGGGCTGAAAATTTCTAAAGCTCCTTTAATTCTTGGATTACGAATACCTATTTTATGATAATGATAATATAATGTTAATGTATAAAATGCTTTAGCGTATTGATCTTTATCCGCTTTTGCTGGTAAATTAGATAAAGCATCTCCAAATTTGGTTACAATACTAATAATATCAGTTTGTGGATTTCTTAATAAATTTAAAAACTTATTATTTCTGAATAATTTACTACATACATAATTATTGAAAGTATTTATTCTAGATCTTACTGTATTTGTTTGAAATCTTGCCTTGAAATAAAATATACTAAATCCAAGGAAAATTAATACATTATGTGCTACTAAAATCCAAGTTGTATATTTAATCATTGAAGGAATGGGTGTAGTTGATCTTAAACTTACTATAATAATTCCCATTATACCTAATAATACCATTGATAGTAGTGGTAATACAATAAATAACCACATACTATATTTAGATAGTTTGAAAAACTCAGTTGATAACATGGCATCAAACTCGAGAGTGTCCATATTTAATGGTGTTGTAATTGCCATTCTTTGTATGATTGTATCCATTATAGAATAAAGGTAATAGATTGATAATAATATAGTAAAAATACTAATTAATAATGCGAATACAAAAAATATAGAAATCCATGGGCTTATTTCGATAATACCGCTAAAGATATCTTTAATAACATCCATGAAACTCGGTTTAATTGTAGAACTCATTGTAAGCTATACCTCTTAAAATAATGCAATTATTATTTTTACATTGATTTAATAAACCAAATGATAAGAAGTATTGCGATTGGATAACTAATGCGGACTAAAACTTCCTGCATAGTTGTTAATAACGAATTCGAGATGTATGTAGATAAATAGTGATTGCATACATGATCGGTCGCAATTGCTAACAATACGATTAATGATAAGACAACTACTTTTAAAACTTCATAACGTTTTTGGGAAACACGATCCCAGAAAGTTTCAGTGGGTACATATTGTTGTTGAACAGATGGTTCTTGAGCATACATAGCCGGAGGTGGTTGATACGCTACTTCTGTAGGTTGTTGAACAGAAACCATTTGTTTAACAGGCTTTCCTTGCTGTGTCATTTCTGGCGCGGGAGGGAAATTTTGTTTCATTGCTGGCATTTGAGGGGCGTTGGTAGGATATTGAGGTTCATCTATCATTCCATAGACACTCATTAAATCAGCCATTTTATTGTTATTCTACACAAGGAATATATTTTTTATTAGTAGAAGTATGAATACAAAAATTATCCCTCAAATGAAATATAAATTAAAAAAACAATTAGAATATATCGAGGAAATTGCTGAAAAAAAGAATGAAGAAATTGAAAATTATTATTATAATAAATATTACTATCTATTTGAATTATTAATTAAATTTTTAAAAAAAAGAGACATCCTTATGTACGGGGGAAGCGCTATTAATGAAGTATTAAAAAAGAAAATTTATAAAAAATATGAATTACCCGATATCGATATTTATTGCTATGACACATCTAAATTTATAAAAGATATCATCCAATATTATAAATCAAATGATATTATTATCATTAGTGCTAAAGAAGCGCTACATGAAAATACATTTAAACTATATACTGAAGGTATTCAAATATTAGATATAACAAATGTATCAAAAGATGATTTCGCCAATCTTAAAAAAAATAGTATACAAACATCTTTAGGTATTCGATCAGTAAGTATAGATTTATTAAAATACTCCATTCATGCTTTATCATCTCAATCGTATGATGCATTCCGCTGGTCAAAAGTATATCCTCGCATGTTACAAATATACGAAGAATATCCACTTGATTTACCGTGTAAATTAAAACTAAATGATTATTATGTTAATATTCCTAAAGAAATTGATGAAAAAATCCAATATTTTATTAAAAAGGAAAATGTACCTTCATTTGGATGGGATACCGTAAGTACATATTTAAAAGATGATCCATTATATCGTAAGATATCAGTGAACATAGATGGCGTACCAATCAGATATGTAATATACGACGGTGATATTAAATTAATAGCAAAATTATTATTAAATCAGTGTGATGATATCAATCTTAAGATAGTAGAAACATATAAAGGTGATTTACATTTACCTTCGTATGTTACAATTGGTTATAAAGAGGAAAAATGTTTATATATATTTAGTACAAATGTTTGCTTATCAGTTGTAGATGTTAATGCGAATAAATTATTAAGCATTCATAGCATTATCACATTATTTTACGCAATGTATTTCTCAAGTAATTCAAATGATTTATTATGCGTTATTCAAATGTTAACTGGACAATTATTTAAAAATTTACTTAGCCGCAAAAAATTATTTAATAACTTTAGCTTAGTTTGTTATGGAAAACAAACAGGAATTGTTACATTACGTAGAGAGAGAGACATACGTAAAAAGAATAAAAATCTGTTTAAGAAATAAAGAGGATTTCAAATGGGCAAAACATTTTATTCAACAAATGTTCTTTTAGCGATTATTTTATTCTTAGCGGTTTTGTTAATGTTAAATACAATTTACGGATGTAAATATCCTCGTTTCATGGAACGTTTCGAAGACAAAGTAATGTCGGAAGAATCTGGTGAACCCGTAAATGTTGTAGATGCTAAAGAAATAAAAGAAAATGGTGATAAACCAACCGAGGAAGATCTTAAAACTATAATCAATAAAATAAAATCAGATGTTACAATTAAAACTGACGGAGAAGTACCGGTCGCAGTATCAAAAGAGTCTACTGAAACTAAAGCACCCAGTGAACAAACAAAAAATTTATCTCCAAAGGAAACAGAACTTTTCAAAGCAATTGTAAATGATAAAATGTCTACTCAAGATTTAGAAAAATTAGTAAAGGCAGGAATTGTTACCGAAAATACAATTGAAAAATTTTTAAATGAGATGGATAATTCTAAAAAACCATTAGAAGGAGCTGAAATGGGTGACTCAGTAATTGAAGGTTTTTCTTGCGGACGTGATTATGCTACCTTTTAAATCTATAAAATTTGAACTTTTTATTTTTATAATTTATAACTATTATGAAGTCTATGAACTTTCCAGAAAAACTATTTGAAATATTATTTAATTTATTAATTAAACAAAATAAGCGTTTATTATTGGAAATATCTATTCGGGAAAAACAATCCTATGATGATTTATGTAGGCGCTATTTGCCAACCAGAAAACAATTTAGAGTATTTATGAATAATCAATCCTCTTCAGTGTCTTCGCTTTCTAATTTTTCTTGAGAATTTACGATATCATCTTCTTGAATATTTAAATCATAATATTGTTGAACATTTCGTTGTGCAACTTGCCATGGTAAATTTCGCGATTCAGCCATACGGTATTTATCCATAGTATCTCTATTGTAATCCACTTCTTCATCATCACTATCTTCCTCTTGATCTGCTTGTTGATACATATAGCCCATAAAGTCCCCTGTATAATTCGTATTAATAATTGAACGTTCAAATGTTTGCTTCATAATAGGCTCGTAATATTGAATACCAAAAGTTATATTATGATTGACTCCTTTAAAATCGTATAAACGACCATCGCCTGTCTCAAAACGTAAAGTTAATCTTGTTAAACGACCGACTGGATGAAATTCGCGATTTGGAATACTTGAAAAATCAATGCGCTCTTCCCTGTATCCAACGACACCTAATTTTATTTTTGCAATTCCCAACTGATGATTGGTATAAGCAAGAGAACGATAACTATTTTCTTCAATTTCTTTACAACGTATAACTATATAAGGTTCGCCAATCAAAGAATAAATTCCAGGAGCTTTTATACGATGATATTCGTTCGTTATTTCGATACGAATAGATACTTGATAATAAACATCGTTTTCTAAATCATCAATTGATTCCCAGATGGATCCATTAAAGCTTTTTAAAGTTGTTGTCGTTTCTAAAACATCATTGTAATACATTGTAGCGTTCGGTAATTGATCGAATACAATCCAATAATATGTTTCACCCTCTAATGGAATTGATAAAATGGATGAATCTGATAAGGTTCCATCTGTAAAACTAATTGCGATGGATTCGGTTTGAGATATAGGTACACCAGAAGGTTGATTATTAACTTCTGTTTGTATGGTAAAATCTACAATTGAACTTGTTGATAATTCTGATGTATAAAAAGCCGAATAGACACGTGTTAAGTATGTTTTATTGGGTACATAAAAGCGTTGAGCAACTTTATTTGTCAAAGGTATAGAACGTATAACACTTCGAGGTCCTTCAAATATGGTTACGGTTGTACCTTGAGCTTCTGTAAATGGTAAATCAACACTTTGATATAATTGATAATTAGTCGCAAAAGGTTCCACTTTATTTGTTAAGAGTACGGCGGTTTCGTATGGTGGCGGTAAACTATTAATAATTAGTTCACGTGATAAACCCTTTTTAAAATCACGATAAATCGATATGAGTGTGTTATCGGTAACTAGTTGATCATATATAAATCCAGTGTAGTTTTTGTTTAGATCTGTTTTTGTTCTTTCACTGTCTTGTATATAAGTATCAAACCCAAGAGATTCGCTTATAGTTGATCGTTTCATGTCTAGTATAAAGGGGTAAGGGCAATCAAATTGTAGGCGATTTTTAATATCAGGAGGATTACTTAACGTTGATGTGGTAATTGAAACATTTGAATTCGATAAATTAGAATTTAATGGCATATTTAAAGAGAGATTTAATGTATTTAAGAGTGTTTGTACGGTATAATCACCTGGATCGATTGTTGTTTTAAAAAAAGAGTCAGATGATAATTGATTTAAATCAAAATTAGATGAATAAATAAAATAATAAAGAGTATTGTTATATTCATCAATATTATACATTGTACGTGGTATAGAGGCATCTAAAACATTTAATCCAATGACATTAAAAAAGGGTTGGGAAAACTCAACGATATATTCAGAAGGTGTTGGATAAGCAAGCTTGTTACGATCTTTGCTATTTACTAAAAATATATAACTTTGTTTTTGACTATTTTTTTTTAAATAGTCCACATCTTCAATGGGCATCTTAGTTTATGGAAACAATAAATTGTTTGTTTAAACCGTAAATTAAATATTATAAATAGGTAAGCTTGACGGATGATACCTGTAACATTGGCGTATATCATCCTCTTATTATTGATAGGGATACAGCAAAATAATATAACCATATTGGTATTTACATTTAGTTATTTCATATGGATGCTTATTTTACAACCTTATTTAAATAATAATTCGGCATTAGAATTGATAAGTATTGCGGTTGTCATACTTGTAGGAATGGTATTAAATAAAATAAATATCGTTGAGAAATTTGCGGATTCAGATATTCCGTCAAGACCTTGTAAAGTATATTTTACAAATAATGTTACTGCTTGTGATAAAGGTGATTTCCAATTATCAGATATTGAATTTAACCAAATTTTAGAAAAAGCGAAACAAGAAGCTAATAGTTATCGTTCATTAAATCCTCAATCATTTAAATCTAATCAAAATACATTAGCAAATCCAGAAGTAAAATTATATGAAAATGCCAGTTATCAAGGAAAAGAATGGATTTTAGGTAAAGGTGATTATCCATGGATTCCTAATAATGGTATTACAAATGATGCGATTTCTTCAATTAAAGTTGAAAAAGATACACGTGTTTATTTATACGAACATGATAACTATAAAGGACGTGTTTTAATTTTAGATGGACCAGTTTATTTAACTGAATTACTTTCAAAACAATTTAATGATATAACAAGTAGTATAAAAGTTACATATCATCCATTAGCATATTATAACTATTTATTAAAGATTCGATCTGAACGTAGATCTTTAAATTCAATATGTAAACAAGAATTCCCAGGATGGTTAGAAGTCGCATCGCATCCAATGAAAATTCCAAATGAGTTATACAACCGTGGTAATTTGAGAGATTGGGGATTTTGTTATAAACCTTTATACGATGTTAATTCAAAAGAGATATACAATGTTGAAAGTGTAGCATCCAAGTTTGAAGAATATCGTACTAATTTTGGAAAACATAAATTGGTTGAACCAGATGAAACCTATGTACCAACCCCTGAAAATAATAATTTACCTTATAACTTAACCAAACCAGAATACATACGTATATTCTTTAAAAATTTCTCTCCAGATCCACCTGCGACATGTGAAAATCCAGTTGTTGATTATCTTCCAAATTATCCATCATTATCATCTCAATATGGTTTTGAATTTGGTATCAACTCACCTTCTATAAATAAATATACAGTTTCTAGTTTTAATATTATTCAAACAAGTTCAGCAATAAATGGTTATCAATTTATGTATGATGGAACATATAATGTACCAAATTATAATACATTAGTATCATTATTATTTGATTATCGTCGTGAAGGTACTCGTATTATATTAGTGCCAAAACCAGATATAGCTGTAAATAATCAATATTTTGCTTATAAATTTTATATAGATATATGTGGAAAATTAACGAATAAGGGCGCGCCTGAAAAAGTTACCTATAGTTTTGCTAATAAAATAAATAGTATTTCAGAGAAAAATAAAGTAGTTTATGAAGGAAATTATCCATTTAATATTAAAGAGCCCAAATCAGGTATAAATATTACAAATTATGATCCAGTTAAAATAAATGAACAAAATATTAAACTTCAATCGATTATTCAAGAAAATCTAGGAAAAATACAAATTGAAAATTCTAAAATGAATTTATTAGCTGAAGATGTTCCAGATAATCAAGAGGGTTTAGTAAGACAAATATATAAATTACCTCAGGATTTTAAAATTAAAAATACAGAAGAAATGGATGCATTAGAATCTAATTTAGAAATTATAAGGGATTCAAATAAAATAGAATATGATACATTTACTCATGGAATATGGCAATACCATTATGATTTACCAGTAAGACCTTATGGAAACGTAAATTATGGTACATATCAAACATATAATGGATTTTTACGTATTAAAACACCTGGAGAATATCAATTCCGTTTCTTATTATTTGATTCAGTAACATGGGGTGGAATTGAAAATGCCCAGGTTCCATTACGTTATTCGATTGATTTTATGATTAATGGTCAAGTAATGTCACATTTATATTATTGTTCAAAGTATGATGAATGTTTAAATACTCAATCAAGTAAAACATGCGATCGTAATGCGTTATGTCGTTTCATTCCATCGTGGTATCAACATGCGGATGGAAGAAACCAATCTCATCATATTATTGGCTCAATCAAAATTACTGAACCAATCAACTCTATTAAAATTCGCATTGTTACTAACGCAAATCTAAATGAATCACCTTATTGTCGTTTAATGTATAAACGTGTAAATGATCCCCAACCCAATTATTTTAGATTAATTCGATATGTATGGAATAATCAATGGAAACGATATGATGATGATATTATATTTTATAAAAAATCAGATTATACACCTGAAACAAGAACTAAATTTTTATTAGAAAAAGATAATTTTGAAATGACGGATAGAGTTAATTTAAATAATCAAATGATTCAAGGTGTTCGTGAAAAGGAATTACAAGTTATGCAAACAGTAACAAATTCTTTAATTGGACAAGACGCATCTTGGTTAAATGCTGTTAATATTCAAAAATACTTATCTGAAAATAATAGACTATATATGTTCTTTGTATCGACACGAACAGCACCTGTTCTTCCAGATAAAGAAGAATTATTAAAAATAAAAGAAT
>Ga0208951_1001248_pt1 | contig 11249 bp, 8 predicted proteins | sample GreLakmeMI27MSRF_FD_187702 | JGI IMG/M metagenome (GOLD analysis project Ga0208951, IMG submission 187702) | Freshwater lentic microbial communities from great Laurentian Lakes, MI, USA - Great Lakes metaG MI27MSRF (SPAdes) | ecosystem: Environmental > Aquatic > Freshwater > Lake | place: Great... | reverse complement strand
ACTGCGGGCCTGCTGCTGCGCCGCTGCCGCTTGCGGTGGCCGAGACACGCGCCACGTTGGCGGCAATCTGCAAGCCCAAAGGGTGCCGCTCCAGCGCGCTCTGAGCCTGCGCGGCAGCCTGCTGTCCGGCCGCCTGCAGCTGCGCCAGCAGCGACATGGTCGTGAGCAGCAGAAGGGGGGGGGGCGCTCGAACGATTCTGACGGCGCGTCGAACAAACAGCTGTTCGACCGCGAGGAGACCGCGAGCGCGCTCCGTCATCGCTACGAACCGGGGAGAAGTGGGCTAGAGCCGAAACCAGCAGGGAGGCGTGTTGAGCGCGCTGCGCTCTGCACTTTCCAGCCCGCCGCTTTTCGCTCTGCAGCACGTCCGCCGTCGTGGAGCTGCACGATGCGTCCCGCGTCATCAAGGCGCAGGCGCATATCCACTGCTGAGGGCACGGGCGAGGTTGTCGGTGCGTGCATTGCGTATCCCGGGGCCTAGTGCACTTTGTGGCTTAGCCTAGTCGCGGCGTCTGCTTCTCTGCACTGTCGCTCTGGCGCCTCAAAGCCCCCGCTCGGCCTGCACATTGTCTTTTCTGAGCTGGGCGCCCCCCGCAGGATCGGAGGGTGGCGTTCCGGCCGCTCGTGAGCGACGTGTGACGAGGTCGGATCCAGCTGCGCCCCCACCCGCCGTGCCCGTACCCGCGCCGGCCCCTACGCTGGCGGTGGCGCCTCTTCCCTACACCGACCAGGGCCCCAGCGGCGGTGGGCGCGCGCCTGAGAGCGCCGAAGAGCGTGACGAGCGGCGCCTCACTCGCTCTGTGCTGCTCCTGCTGCTGCTGTGGCACCTGTGCGAGTGGCTCCTGCGCCACCGCCTGTGCTCTCACTTCACCTCAGCCGTCGGAGAAGGGAAGCTCCTCCACGGCGTCGCATTGGAGCGCATCACGCCTCATCGGGTGGCCTTTGCTCATGTTGCGGCCACAATCACCTTCGCCGTCTCCTTTGCAATCACACTGACGCTGCGCCAGTGGAGCCGCCATCCGGTGAAGCGCAGCCTGGCGGTTTGCGTGTGCTTCATCAACTGGGTGTCATTCTTCACCTACGCGCACCACGTGCACATGACGGGCATCGGGCCATCCATTGCATCTGCGGGGATAGAGCTGTTCGCCCCGATGCGGCTGCTGCAGTGGAGCGCAACCACTCCCATGTTGCTGTTTGCTTGTAGCACGCTGGCCGGCAACTCGCAGCAGGTGCGCACGCTCACAGCGCGCGCGGTGGTGTGCGATCTGGCCATGGTGTTTTTGGGCGCGGTGGAGCGCTACGCAGGCCACGCGGTGCTCTCCGCACTGGGCTTTGCCGCCAGTTCCATCGCCTTCTTGGCAACCATGTTGTTTGCGCAGCGCCTGTTCCGCGTGGCGGGCCAGGCGCTGAGCAGCGCTGAGGACGCGACCAGCCTGGGCGCGCTGTGGCGTCACACGCTCACCGTGTGGACGTTGTTTCCTCTGGCTCGCCTGTGCGCAATCGCGGGCGTGTTTGGCCCTAACTTGGAGGAGCTGGCCATGATCTTGCTGGACGTGGTTGCAAAGACGGCATACAGCGTGGTGCTGATGGTGGGCACGTTCACGCTGATCGACGCGGTGACGGTGCACCGACTCACCCGGGCGGAGGAGCTTCTGGCCATGCTGCGCAGAGAGAGCGTTGCCGAGGGCGCGCTGGTGGACGGGCTGGCGCTGGCCTGCCGGGAGGCTGAGGGCTGGCGCGTGGACCGCGAGCAGCGCCTGGTTGACGCGGGCGTGCCGCGCGAGGCCACCGCCGCGTTTCTGGACGCCGCCGTGGCCGAGTACGTTGCGCTGGCGCACGGGCGACTGGGCGCGTGGGGGCTGCCGGTGCTCAGAGCCCAAGCGGGAGCGTAGAGCTTCTTTTGGTTTCTTTGTTTTATGACATATTTTGTTTCGAACAGCACGCTCGCCCGCCGCATACTCTGTGTGCGCTCGGGCCATATGTGTTCACTGGCGTGCGCCTGAGCGCGCCACTCCAAGCATCTTGAAGACGCCGCCTCACATGGACGCAGAGCCCGGCAGCACCGCGGCTCCGCACGCGCCTGCGCAGGCCCTGTTTCCCGTGAGCGGCGTCGCTCTGTTCCCCTTCCCGTCGGCCATGTTGGCACTGCCAGCCGGGACAGAGGTACGTGAGCTGTGCGTTGTCTCAGCGTTGGCACCTGAGGATCTGGAGCTCTCTGCGTCTCATGCGAGCGTAGGCGCAGGCAGCGGCATCGGACTGGACGAGGATGAGCAGCTTCTGCGCGGCAGTGCCCGCCGTTCCTGCGCCCTGCGCGGCTCCGCCAAGCGCGCCAACCGCGCAGCCTGGCTCGCCCAGCTGCTCCTCGGGCAGCGAGGCTGCTCGTCGCGCAGCTGCGTCTGAAGGTGAGCGTCGAAAGAAGCGTCGCGCGGAAGACGCGACGCGAAAGGAGCTCAAGCGGTACGTCGTTCACCCTGTGGTGCTGCCCTTTGGCTCCGCTCACGCGCCCCCGCCCAGCGCGAAGCGCAGCGACGCGGCTAAGGTTGCTCAGCTGGAGGCTGCGCTGGGCAGCAGCCGCAGCGACGCCGGCTGCCGTGCAGCAGCGGCTGCGGCGTACGCCCCCGGCGTTGCGTACTGGTTTGACGCACAGCCCGACTGGGGCAACGTGAGCTATCAAGGGGCCGACCGAGGCGCCGCGCCGCGGTTCACGCGCTTTCGGTCCACGCTGCTTGCTGCGCGTGAGGGCGGCGAGGGGGGAGCGCCCGCCGGCCTGGGGCGCAGGAGGGGCTACCCGGGGGCGGGGCTGGACAGCGCCCCCACCGACCCCACGGCGGGAGCCACCCAAGGGCGCGCCGCCGCCGCCGCCGCCGCCGCCGCCGCCGCCTCGCAGCGCAGCTGCTGTGCCGCGCTCCCGCCGTCACGCCTGCGCCGCCTGCTGCCGCAGCCCAGCCTGGCGGCGGAGGCGTGCACGTCCGCGCCCGCGCCTGCCGAGCGCCTGCGCGTGCCCGACCCCGACGCCGCGGACGCTGCGCAGAGCAGCGAGGCGCACGCGCAGCGCCTGGGCGCCCAGCTGCAGTGCGCCGCGCGCGAGCGGCCCTACGACGTCGCCGTCTGGCTGCGCCTGGCCGCCTTCCAGGAGGAGCAGCTCCGCAGCGCCGCCGCCGCCGCCGCGTCGCGCTCCCGGCGCGCCGAGGCGCAGCAGCGGCGCGTGCTGACGCTGGAGCAGGCGCTGGGGCACCATCCGGGCAGCGAGAGCCTCACGCTCATGCTGCTGCGCGCCTGCGCCCAGGCCGGCGACGCACAGCCGGAGATGGATGCGCGATGGGAGGCTGCGCTCGCGGAGGCGCCCGGCGGCGGGCGCCTGTGGACCGCCGCAGTCGCCCGCGCGGCGGCGCACTCGCCGCTCAGCGCAGCCGTGCTCGCGCAAAGGGCCGTCGAGGCGCTCACGCGCGAGCGGGCGCGACGGGCCGAGGGAGGCGCCGCCTGCGCTGAGCTGGACGCCGCGCTCTGCGACGTGGCATTGGCAGCCGTCGCCGCGGACGTGCACGCCGGCTGGGAGGAGCGCGGGCTGGCCAAGCTGCAGGCGGTGGTTGAGTTCGCTTGTTTCGGACCATCTTGGGACGAGGACGAGATGGGCGAGGCGAAGCAGCGCAATCGGCGCACGCAGGGCCGTGGAGATGCAGCCGCGCAGCGCCTGCGCGCATTCCTTCGCTTTTGGGCCAGCGAGGCGCCGCGATGGGGCGAGACTGGCGCGAAGGGATGGGCTGCATGGTGCGCGGAGCAGCAGCTGGGCGGATACGAGCCAGCCGCGCCGCTGCCCCCGCCCCTGCCCCCACCCCCACCCCCACCGCCCGCCCATGTGCCGCCGGATGAGGATGTGCCTGCGGGTGGCGCCATCGCCCAGGAGGGCGACGAGCAAGAGGATGGCGAGCAGCGAGACGGTGGCGAGGCTGCGGATGCTGCAGATGAGGAGGAGTCTGACGAGGCACTGCTGTGCCGGCTGGGCATCACGCTGGACGCGGAGGTGCTGACGTCATCGATGAGCGGTGAGGCGCTGTGCGAGTGGCTCCAGGAGGAGGCTGCCCGCGACGCACAGGGCTGGCGCCCGCTGCGCGCCGCCGACGTGCGCTCGCGCAGCGACGCGGCGCTGCTGGTGGACGCGGCGGAGGTGCAGGAGGGCGGGCTGCTGTTCGAGCTGGGCAGCGAGGAGGCGCGCGCGGAGCTGCTGCTTAAGGCGCTCGCGCTGCTCGGCTCGTGCGACGACGGCGATTGCGCATCCCCGCGGGAGCTGCTGATGGCGCACCTGCCGCGATGCGGCAGCGCGGCGGCGTGGCGCGCCGGCGAGGGGGGGCGGGGCGGGTGGACCGCCGAGGCTGCGGTGCAGGCGGCGCTGCGCTTCCCGCGCCACCCGCGCATGTGCACAGCCGCGCTGCAGGCGCACTCGGGCACAGGCGAGGCGCGCGAGGCGGCCAAGCGCCTGCTGGCGGCCAAGAGGGGCAGCCTGCCCCTGTGGGCTGCGTTCGCAGGGCACGAGGCCGCCGCCGGGCGCGTCGCGCACGCTCGCAAGGCTTTCCACGGCGCTCTGGCGCTGGCGCAGCAGGCCGCCGCCGCTCAGGCGCAGCAGGCGTCCGTGCTGAGCGCCGCGCTGGAGGGCGGAGGAGGAGGAGCGGCGGCTGGGACCGACGGCGCGTGCGGCGCCGCGCCTGCGCTGGCGGACGTGCCTGCGCTGGTGCTGCGCTACGCGGAATTCGAAGCGGCGCACGGGGCATGCGAAGCGGCGCGGGACGCGCTGGCGCGCCTGGGCTGCTGCTTCTGCGGCGGCGGTACATCGCTGCTCCCGGGCGAGGGGGCCCCCCCATCGGAGCTGCACGCGCAGCGGGGCTTCCAGGCAGCGCTGTGCGCCGTCGCGGCGCAGCCTGCGGAGGCGCTGCCCGGCGCGTGCGCCCTGTGGGTGCTCTTCGCAGCCGCCCTTTACGCGGAGCTCACGGACAGACCCCAAGCCGCCGCCTCGATGCTCGTCCGCGCCGCGCCCGCCTCGCCGCAGGCGCACGCGCGGGCGCTGGGCACGCTGCTGGGCCCCCGCGCTGCGTGCGCGCCTCCGCGCCTGGCGAGCGAGGCGTTTGCGTCAGCGCTGCGCCTCTTTCCGGCCTCCCCACAGGTGCTGGCGCTCCTGGCGTCCGCCCCCGCGCGCGCAAAGCTCTCCAGCCACGCGCTGCGGCGGATGGCTGACGGCGCATCTGCGGCTGGGGGAGGAGAGCAGGCGCTGTGGGCGGCTCTGGCCCTGGAGGCTGCGTTCTGCAGCGACGGCGGCGGCGGCGGCGGCGCTCATTCGCCCCCGTTGGCGTCTCCCAGGGCCAGGGCGCTGCTGTCGCGCGCCGCGATGAGCCCGGAGCTCGCCGCGCTGCCGCTCCTGTGGCGCTGCCGGCTGCTCGCCGCCTCCTCCGCCGCGGGCGGCCCCGCCGCCGCCACCCGGCGCGCCTTCTTCCGCGCCGCCGCCGCCGCGCCAGCCTGCAAGGCGCTATGGCTGCAGGGCCTGGGCGCCTGCAACGCCCGCGACGGAGCGCTCAGCGATGCGGAGCGGGCGCAGCTGCTGGACGCGGCGCAGCGGGAGGGGCGCCTCAGGCTGCGCGCGGACGCCTACGAGCTGGCGCTGCAGCGACAGGCCAGGGGGCTGCTGGACCAGTGAGCAGTGAGCAAGCGGGAACAACTTTTTTACCGCTGGATTCAATTCCCGCCACACAGACTCCAGTCCTCGCACGTATATGCGCCGCCTGCTGCGCTCGCCGTCGCTCGCCTTTGCGTCGTCGCACCGCCGTGCAGCTGCCACGGCGTGCGCAGCCGAGGCATCTGCCCCGAGGGTGGAGCCACGCTACCGCCGCCTTGACCAGGCGGACAGCCGCCACCGCTGTCCCTGCTGTGGCAACGACGTGCGTGGCCGCACGGCGCGCCAACACCTGGGCAAGTGCGCGCCGGACGTGCACGCCTTCATCCTCCAAGCCGGCGCATGGCCCGCGCAGCCGCACGACGCCTTCGCGGCGGCGGAGCAGGGCGAGGTTGCCAGCCTGGCGAGGCTCAAGCAGCTGCGCTTCAGAGAGGGGCTGCCCTGGGAAGCTGCAGCGTTGCAGATGGGCGTGCCCGTGCAGCGCCTGCGCGGCCTTCTGCGCCGCGACAGCCAGAAGATCCAGCTGGTTCGAGACCCAGAGGCGCTGGAGGCGCGTCCGCGGAGAGGCGCCGTCTGTCACTCCTTGTCGCTCGTAGCTGACGGCTCTCTGGCCCGGGTTTAGGTGCTGCACGAGGACGCGGACCTGCTGGTTGTGGCCAAGCCGCCCGACCTGCGCGCGCACCCGATCCACCGCTTCCTGGGCGGCTCGCTGCTGAACCGCGCAGCCAACCACGTGCCAGCTGGCGCGCCCGTGCCCGCGGTGGTCCACCGTCTGGATCAAGACACCTCCGGCGTCATGGTGTTTGTGAAGAACCGCGCCATGGCGGCGGCGGTGTCGCAACAGTTTGCGCACAAGACGGTGCGCAGGGCTTGAGAGGAGGCTGTGCGACTCCAACGCAAGGCAACACTCGGGGCGCGACGCTCCCTCGCGAGACGCGCTCCATTTCAATCCTTGCTACACACATATGCGGCGGCTGCGCGAGGCTGCCCAGCGCACTGTGGCTGGCGGCGTGCACGGCTGCTGCGACACTAACAACTGCGCTTGTGCAGGTTGAGAAAGACTACCTGGCGCTGTGCCTGGGCGTCCCGCCCGCGGCCGTGTTTGTGGTTGACGCCCCGATCGCGCGACATCCCGCGCACGCGCCTGCCCGCATGCTGGCCGTCGGCGGGAAACCCGCGCGCACTCGCTGCAGCGTGCTCGCATGGCGGCCTCCAACTGGAGACCGCCCAGCATGTGCGCTGGTGCGCGCAGCGCCAGAGACTGGACGGACGCACCAGATCCGGCTTCACTTAGCGGCCGCGGGGCTACCCATCGTGTTGGACCCTTTCTATGGCCCAACCGGCCAGGAGCTGCAGGCTGCGTGCGGCCCCGCGTGGCCTCTGGATGTGGTCATGACGCGACAGGCGCTGCATGCGGCTGGTCTCCGGCTGCAGCACCCTCGCGACGGTGGCTCTGTCCACTTCCAGGCACCCCTCCCACAAGACATGCGACTCCTGGGGGCCGCGCTGGGCCTGCTGGACGGCAGCGGCGCGCCCCGCAGCGACGGCTGCGTGGTGAGCGACACGCAGGCGCTGGTGGCAGCGCTGGGGGGGGGGGGAGAGGCGCCTGCGTGGCTGGACTTTGCACGCGGAACATGCGTGCCAGTCTGCTACCGGGACGACCCGATGGCCGCGCCCGCAGACGCGCAGCTGTCAGGCGCGAGCGAGGATGAGGATGAGGAGGAATAGAGTTCAATCCAGTCGACTGGGCATTGCAAGATAGATTCTAGCGCTCACATGCGGCGCTCACTGCACGGTGCACTTTGCGGCGGCGGGCTTATCCGTGCCCTCGCTGCGCGCCTGCGCCTTGTCCGCCGCCGGGTCCGCAACGTCCGGGTCAAGCCCAACCGCAGCCGCCAGAGAGGCGATGGGGCTGGCGCTGCCGGCGCTCGCCATGAACTCGGACAGCGCCGCGGAGCTGCAGTTTCGCGCGGGCGATGGCGCCGAAGGAGGCTCCATGGAGGTGGCCGGCTCGAGGTTGGCGCCGGGAGCCTTGTCAAGGGGCGCCTCCTCAGCCTTGGGCGCCAGGTGTGAGGCTGGCGTGTCGTCGCTAGACGCTGCGCCGAAGACTGAGCGCGCCCAGGAGCGCGTGGCGCCCGCCAACGTGCTGGCCGCCGCCGCGGCCGCATGCCTGAGCGGGGCTGCGGGGAGGGGCTGCGGGAGCGCAGAAAGGAAGGCCACTGCCGACTCCTCCCACACGCTCTGCTCGCATCCCAGGGCGACGGCTGCGGTGGAGGCCACCGCCCCCGCGAAGCAGTCGTTGAGGCTGGCCATGAGGGCGGCGCTGGCTGTGCCCGACTCGGCGCCGTCCCCCTGCGGCAGGAAGGCGCACAGCACGGGCGCCGCGATGCTGTGCACCCGGTGCTGCTCGATGCCCAGCGCCGGGAAGAAGGCTGCGTCGCCGCCCGCGCTCAGCGGCGCGGCCCAGGTGTCCTGAGATGGGACGGGGGGAGCAGGGGGACGGGGGCGGGGCGTGAGAGGGCAGATGCGCGCGGCGTGCAGCGTGCCGGGGCGCGCCATTCGCAGCTTGAAGAAGTTGTAGGGCGTCTGCAGCAGGTGCTGTCGGTTCGCGTCGCTGCTTGCGACGACGCCGGCGAAGCGCGGCTCACGCGCCACGTACGACATGCCGTCCTTGTTGTAGATGCTCGCCGTGTCCACCAGGTGCGTGTAGTGACTGCGGCTCAGCACCAGCGCAGCCTTGCGCCCGGCGGGCACGTTCTCAAGCAGCAGCGCGCCCACGCTGCCTGGGTGGCGCAGCGCGTGAAGCAGCGCCACGCGCCCTCCGATGCCGCGACCGTACAGCACCACGGGCTGGCTGAGCTTCAGCTGGATGGAGAGCAGCGCGTGGAGGTAGTCACTCTGCATGTGCGCTTCGCTGGCGGAACCCTCCCAAGTGAGCCCGCTGCGCCCGCAGTTGGGCCGGTCGAACAGCAGGCACCGCACGGCGCGGCATCGGCGCGCCAATGCGACAGCCAGGGGGCGCAGCACCTCTCCGCCGTCGTGCTCGCCGGGGATCAAAACCACAGTTGTGCACGCCTCAGCCTCGGCGCACGCCTCCCAATTGCCGACCATCTCGTACGCCACCGGCAGGCCCGGGTGTGCGGGTCCTCCCTTTTTGTTTGGGAGCTTCTGCAGCGCTTCCACAGCGTCACCCAGCGCGTCTCCCAGTCCCAACGGGTTGGCCTGAGGCATCGCCAAAGCGTCCAGGTACACCGTCGCAACGGCCTCCACGCACGGCACGCGCACAGCAGCCTGCGCGGCCTCCTCAGCGCGCAGCGCAGCCGCCTCCGCCTCTGCACTCGCTGCGTTGCGTTCAGCCTCGTGGCCGGTGAGCGCCTCGATGTCAGCCTTGACGCTGGCGGGGCTGGCCAGCATTGCGGACACGGAGGAAATGACGGAGCGCACGGACTCGGGGAGCTCGTACTCGGAGTCGGTGGGGAGGCCAGCACAGGCTGGCGGAGGGGATGCGGCGGTTGGAGCAGCACTAGCGCTGGCCTGCGCGTCAGACAAGCTGGCCGCGGGGGGGAGCGAGGGCAGGCTGGCGGTGGTGGTGGTGAGAGCGGCCGGCGCGAGCGACTCGGGCGACTCGTCCTTGTCAGGGAGCGGAGCGGAGGCTGTCGTGGCTACCGGAGCCTCGCCAGCGGGCGCCACCGGCTCGGCTGCGTGCACGGCCGACGGCGTCTCCGTTGTCGTCTCCGTGGCCGGAGTCTCCACCGCGGGCGCGGCCGGCTGTACGCTGGAGGTGCGAGTCTCGGCAACTGTTTCCGGAACTGCCTGCTGAACCGGCTCCGCCGCCACGGGCTCTGCAGCCACCTCCGACTGCTCAGCAGCGGCCTCCGGCGCGGCGACGAGTGCGGCGGCAGCAGGCTCGGCCACAGGGGTGCTGGAGTCCTGTTCCATCGCTGCCCTCGTCCCAGTTCAGTCCAGCTGCACCACAGAGACGCCAAAGCACAGGCGAGGGAAGCGACGTGTGCAGGCCGCAGAGCACGTCACGCACCCCCCCCCTGCAGAAGGCTGCAGCAGGTGGTCCCTCCTCCTGTGCAGCGGAGGGACCACCCAGGCACGGTCCCAACACACGCGCTGTGACTGCACCCGGTGGGCTGAACGCACTCGGTGCGTGTATCTACTACACTCAAGCGCTACCGGTACTCCTCCTGCCCGGCTGCGCCTGTCGCTTGTGCTGGGTCCTCCTTGAGGTCCAGCTGTTTGCCGGTGATGCGCGTGTAGAGGTCCAGCACGTCCGCGGTGAGTCCCTCAAAGTGGCTCGTCTCGTCGTAGCCCTTGCTGATGTAGCAGCCGTCGTGCTGTCCGGTGGCCAGCGGCTGGTAGACGTCCGAAACGGACAGGAAGGTGTACTCCACCGGGCCCAGAAGCGCCAAGCCGGCGGCCAGCTCGTCCGCAGCCTTGGCGGGCGGCCCCTCCAGCCGGGTGGAGACGAAGGCGACCCACTTGTTTTTGGCCACCACGCTGTGGCTGTAGCTGCAGCAGAAGACGTACACGTCCGACTTGCGACCCGGCACCTGCTTGTACGGAATGATGATCTGCGCGCTGTGGGCTGCAGGCGCAGGCGCACACGCACCGCGTCAGCGGGCTCACGGAGGCCACAGCGCGCGCGCACGGCCGTGCACGCACCGTCGCCAGTGTTTGGAATAGGGTGCGACATGAGACACATTGCGCGCGCCACCTGACCCGTGCGTCGCGTCTTGCCCTTGAAGTACGACGGATCGCCCACCACCAGCTTTGCGCGCGCAGTCTCCTCGCCACTACGCACGCCGCACACGCGGCCCTCGTCGTCGAACACGGGCTCGCAGTCGGGCTTGTTGAGCATGTATGTGCCGCCGTACACGGCGCTGAGTCGCGCGAAGGCTTGCGGCAGCTCGCCCAGGCCGTACAGCGGGTAGATGTAGGGGGATCCGCCGCCAAAGCGCGCCATGCTCTGAGCGTACATCTGGATGGCCAGCACCGTAGGCAGCGCAGCCTGTGACATGTACTCGTCCGTCTGCTGCAGCGCCAACGAGTGGCCGATGAAGTCGGTTGTGCCCTCGTCCAGACCAAAGTGGTCAAACACGGCGCGCATGGGCATGCGGCGCAGATCCAGCCCCTGCCACGTGCGCGGGTCCTCGCTCACATAGTCCTGCACGAAGATGAAGAAACTGCGCGCCCGACGCTTCTCGAACAAACCCATCAGCGGCGACTTGAGCGCCTCAAGGTCGTTGGCAGGGACCTTGTGCACGCGCTTGTCGCGCACCACAAAGCTGCCGTCCACAGCCTTGAACTCCAGGTACTTCACCACGTCCGTGTGAAGCAGCATCTGCACCATTGCGCCGTTGGCCATGATGAACTTGGGGCAGCTGTCCACGTTGTACTCGTTGGCGCGACCCAGCTCTGCGGGGGCCTTCTCGCCGGGGCGGTACTTCTCCCACAGCTGCACACGGTGCGGAAGGGGGTGGTCAGCGAAGAGAGCGCAAGCTCCATGGAGCAGTGCAGCGCCGCGCAGCGCAGCGTGGTTCCCAGGCGACGTGGTGGCCGGGCGTGGGCGGGGTGGGGGGGG
>Ga0208951_1001247_pt1 | contig 11257 bp, 9 predicted proteins | sample GreLakmeMI27MSRF_FD_187702 | JGI IMG/M metagenome (GOLD analysis project Ga0208951, IMG submission 187702) | Freshwater lentic microbial communities from great Laurentian Lakes, MI, USA - Great Lakes metaG MI27MSRF (SPAdes) | ecosystem: Environmental > Aquatic > Freshwater > Lake | place: Great... | reverse complement strand
CTACAGGAGGCAGTAGAATTTGTTTCAGCGGGAGAGAGAGCGTGTGCGCGGAGGAACGGGGCCGGACTCTGGGGTCCGGACCCAGAGGCGGACTCTGGAGAGGCGGACCCTAGGTCCGAATACCCTTGTTTGGTCGCTCAATTTGTTGGGTATAGGGTCGTACGGAGCGCCTCCAGCCACGGTTATCTGTAATTCAGACAGCCCGACATGTCGTTCGTTCGGCAACGAACGCAACGCGAGAACGCGTCGCAGTGGCCGCTCCTCCGCATTCTCAGTGGCTCATGGCAGCGAATCCAATGCAGCCCTGGCGGGTATACGGCGACGAGCCCGGCGGGGCCACTGCAAGCACGTCGCACGCGTCTGGCGTTCCACCCTCCTTCTGGCCGGCGCAGTACAGCACCTCAGCGGGCGCGAGGGCCGATGCGAGCGCGGACGCGGCTGCTGCGAGCGGCGGCGCGGGCAGCCGGGGCGGGGGCGCGGGCGCTTGGTCCGTCTCCCAGGGCGTACGCCTGCAGCCCGTCTACTCCCTCCCCGCCTCCGCCACGCTCAGCGAGGACGAGGACGGAGAGGCGGAGCGACGCGCGGGGCCTGTCACGCAGCAGGGAGGGGCTGGGGAGAGCGCGCCCACCCCTGCTCGGAACGTATCTTCCTCTGCGCCGGGATCACGCAAGGCGTCAGCCACCATTCCCGAGATTGCCAGCGACGCCGCTCTGGCGGAGCTGCGGTGTCGCATTCGGGAGGACTCGCTGGCTCTGCGGCAGGCGCGTGGTAATGCGCTGCGAGGAGTGGGAAACCTAAGTGGACTGACGCGGGTGTTTGCGCAGTTTGTGGCTGAGACTGATGAGCAGTGGCAGCACTTAGGGTCGCTTCGCAAGGAGCTGGAGGAGCTGTCCGTGACGCTGACAACGCTGCAGGCGAAGCGACACCAGACCAGCGCGGAAGCTGAGGAAGAAGAGCGGCGGGTGCTGGACGCGCGCCGCCTGCGCTCCAGCCTGCGCAAGGGGCTGCACGACGCGCAGAAGCGCGTGGACGGCGCAGGACACCGCTCTCGCGCGGCGCTGCAGCAGCTCCACAAGCTGCTTAACCAGGCGGCGCAGTTTGTGGCTGCAGAGGAAGAGGGCCCAGCCAGCGGACCTCCTGGCGCCCTCGAGCCGGACGCAGGCACGCCGGGAGGGGGCTGCACGGACTTCGAGGACAATTGGAGCGACCGCTACAGCGTCGCCGACGAAGCAATGGGTGCGCCGCCGCAGCCCCTCGGGCCGCTGGGACAGCTGGCAGCATGGGCCAGGAGCGTGCTCAGCATGCGCATCGTGGTGGGGTTAGGCGAAGTGAGTTTCACGCTCAGTCCGGGCCCCCGTCGACGCCGCAAGCGGGGCGCCCGTCCGAGGCCTCCACGGCCTGCGCTGCGCGAGATCTTGGAGGCCAGCGACGCAGCCAGCGACGAGGGCGGCCCCGCAGACGCCAGCGTCACGCCTGTGCCCACGCCTCACGCCGCGCCGCCGCTGCCACCGCCCGCCTCCACTTCTGTGGTTGAAGGGCTACCATCTCCGCGGCTCTCTCCGCGCATGGGCAGCCACGGGCAGCACCTGAGCGTGCAGGAGATGTCTCGGCGGCTGGCGGCGCAGCACAGTCGGGCGCTGGAGGGCGGCGTGCGGCCGGCGCTCAAGTTAGGCGACATCAAAGCGTCCGGGCCGTCCGGCGCAACCAACCGCTTCAAAAACCTGGTCAACCAGGCGTCGTTGGTGCCCACGCCCACGCGCGCCGCGCCGCCGCCGCCACAGCAGCAGCATGGGCAGGCGCGAGACGGCGGCTGGCCGCACGGCGGCTCGCCGAGCTGGCCGGTGACGCCGCTGAGCCCGCAGAACAGTGCGGAGCGGGTGTGAGCTGAATAGAGCACTCTACCCAGAGCAGCAGAGTCTTAGCATAGTCTAGATTCTAGTCGGAGCTGTTCGACTGTTCGATGACAGTCTGACAACAACGCGACCCTACGCTGCCCATCCCCCCACTCGCCATGGATGGGGAGGACACGGATATGCTGCTGTCGCTGTCAGGCGTGCGGGAGGCGCTTGGATTGGCTTCTCCTGAGCGTGGGAGCGAGGAGGAGGCCGAGGAGCTCACTTTTGAGGAAGAGGAGGAGGAGGAGGAGGAGGGCGAGCTGCCCACCGTCGCAGAACCGGAGGGTGAGCTGGACGAGGAGGAGCTGGACCTGCGAAACAGCGCGTGGACTCATGCGCGACTCATGGACGCTGCGCAACGCACGCTGCACGGCCGCGACCCCTTCTGCGGCGGGTTGCTCCGTCCGGAAGACGCGCTGCCAACCAGCGTCCGTGAAGAGCTCCCGCCGCGCAAAGTAGGTCGTCCCCAGGGGCCGAGGGGGCGCACGCTCCTCGAGGCTGTGGCGACTGAAAAGCCCGACTCCTTCCTCTGCACGCTCGCCTCCGCCCTGGCCTCGCTGCTCCCCGGCGAGCAGCTGGCCGCGCTGCGCCTGCCGCTGGTAGGCGGCGTGGAGGCCAACGCGGAGCGTCTGCTCCACATCGTGGCCGCCACAGGGGGGTACCAGCGGGTGGCGGAGCTGCGTCAGTGGAGCGCGGTGGCGGACCGTGTTTCTGGGCCAAGCAGCTTAAACGCCAGGGGGCTGCAGCACCGACAGGCGTACGAGTCGCTGCTTCTGGCGTATGAGGCACACCTGGCGAGCACGGGCGCGTACGCGGCGCTCGTGGCCAGCTGTCGTGCGCAGCACGGCGCGCCAGCCAGCCAGCGCCGGGCGTCGCAGAAGGGCCGGGGCGCTGCTGCCAAGAGGGCTGCCCAGCCGCCCCCCGCGCCTGCGGCGGCACCTGCGGACGACCTGCGCGAGCCCTGTCACACCTGCGGCGTCGCCGACGCGGCTGGGGTCGCCGCCCGTCGCTGCGACTACTGCGAGCGCACCTTTTGCCTGGCGTGCGGCTACAGGCTGGGCACAGGCGAGGCGCTGGACGAGCTCAAGTACCTCAAGTGCGTCTCCTGCGCCGTGGGCGACCCGAACCACGACTGGTGTCAGCTATGCAGGGAGGAGGGCGACCTGCTGTGTTGCGACAGCTGCCCTCGAGCCTTTCACGCCGCTTGTCTGGGCCTGCGGGAGCCGCTGGCCGACGGAGAGTTGGCGTGCAGCCACTGCACGGCCGCAGCCGCAGCAGCGGAGGCTGGGGGCGGCGCCGGCCCCAGCTGAGACGCTGCCCGTGAGACACAGGAGGAGGAGGAGGTAGAGTCGGATGAGGAGGAGTCGGAGGAAGACGCGCCGTTGCGGACCGCTCCCTCAACAACGGCGCGACCACCTCCTCATCCGGCTCTAGCTTGTCCTCCGATGAGCTCTCCCTTCGGCGGAGGCTGCGAGGGAGCAACACGTGTACACATCACACCCTCGGTTGCTCGAGCTCCAGTTCTTGCGTCACAGCCCCGGGTGCGCCAGCGTGAAAGGGGTTGGCGCCGTGAACGCTCCGGGCGGCACCACCTGCTCCTGCGGCACGCCTGCCACGTCAGCAGTGTAGGGTGGCACCGCCTGCCCGCGGTCGCTCAGCAGCCGGTTGCCGTATGCGTCGTGGGTGAGCCCCACTCGAGGGGTGAGTGCTGGGAAACACACGTCTGAGTCCCAGGCTTGTGAGGCGCAATAGTCGCTTTGGTATCTCGCCTCGGGGCTGGGATTGGCCAGATACAGACCCTGGTAGATTGCCCGCCCAGGGGCCCCCTGCTGTGCAAGCGCCGCTAGGGCGGCCGTGCTCTGCACGTTTCCGTCTGGATCGCTCACCGCCGGAAACATGCCCTGCCCTGCGGCGTCCACGGCCGCGTCCGCGTCCTCGTAGCGCTGGGCCGCGTAGGGTTCGAACACGCCAGCGTCGAACAGCCCGGGGTTGCTGGGCACAAACTCATATGCCTCCACGCACGGCGCCGCCGCCAGAACGGCCGGCTCGCGACCCGCAGCGGGCACCGGTGCCAGGCTGGGCACTATAGGCGGGTATAACGTACTCAAGTCCAGCTCAGCGGTGACGTTGACGCCAGCCTTGAGTGCGTTAGCGGCAATCACTTGCGCCACGTCCTGCCGCGACTGCGTGCTCACAGTGATGAACGCCACCGTGGCTGCGCTGGTGATGGCGGCCAGGTCGCCGGTGAAGGTGGAGAGGCACTGAGAGAGGAGGAACTCGAGCGCTTGGTCTGGAGTAGCGTCCCTCACGTTAGCCGTGCCGTTCCAGGCGCCCGCGGGGAAGCCGCACAGCGCGTTGCCGTACAGCTGCCACAGCGCCAGCCGGTTGGCCTCGTACTCGGCGCAGTCGTAGCGCAAGCCAGCGGACAGCGGGCACAGGCTCTCCTTCAGAAAGCCCAGGAGCTCGCTCAGTGCGCCCACAATCTCCGCGCCCGGGTTCAGCTGGAACAGAACCTCCAGGGCGGGCACAGTGCCGCACATGAGCACGGTCGGGGTGGGGAGCACGGGCGCGGACCAAGTGGGCGACGCCTGCGCCTCGCAGGCGGGCGCGCAGGCGGCCAGCAGGAGCAGCAGCGCGCATGCGCGGGCCCACGGCGACCGTAAGAGGAGCGTCATGGCGGGCGAGGCGCTGCGCACGGCATTCTGCGCTTACGGTAGTCGTAGAGGAGCTTCAGGATACAATTATGGAAACTCGAAGGAACAGTCAGCAGTCAGCAGATGCTGCGACAAAAGGCTTGCGGAAGGAGCGAGACGCGAGTGACGTGGCATTCTGGGTGGTGGTGGCACAACAACCTCTTCCGTTCGATGACTTACGTAGCTTGGTAGCTACGCTCTCGCTTCCACTCGCCATCTCATACTCCAGTTGCACTACAGTTTGAATTCGGTCTGGTGCATCCACTTCGTCGCTGTCCATTTCTGGCCTCGAATCACAGGACAGCTGGCGTGCATGCTCGCCGTGTCCTCCTTGCCATTCAGGTCCAGGCTCCAAAACAGGATCGCATCCCCGGCTCGCGGGTGCACCGCGGGCCCTCTCTTGGCGCATGCGCTGCTAAAGTTGGCCGCAGCTGCTCTGAGCGAGTCGCTGGCCCACTCCGAGTGCTGCGGAAAGACGGTTTCACCACCCTCCTCCACTTGCGACAGAAACATCAGCACGGTGGCACACCGTTGGCTGTTGCCCCGCGGATCCTTGTCCAGCACGGCGTGCTCAAAGGAGTCATAGTGCTCACTGTACTGCTGCCCCAGGCCATAGCGCAACACCTGCAGCTGCTCCTGGTTGCGCACAGGAACCTGCGCCCACTCGGCCACGCGCTCCTCGATAGCCTTCACCATCGGCGTCTCAGCCGTGTCTAAAAACATGCCCCAGCTCGTGCGCACGTCGTCCAGCTTGCCCTCCCCGCTCTCCGGGTCGACCACCATGGAACGCTCCATGCGCGGCTCAGCAAGCTCCCTCAGGTGCGTGTACTCCTCGTGCGACAAGAACTGGTGATAAAGAAAGGCTCTGCGTGGGCGAGTGTGAGCAGCGGGTGAGGCCAGAGCCAAAGCAGAAGCGCCAGCGTCGCGTACCTGGGTCGCCAGCTGATGGGCTCTATCCAGCGTGCGTCGCTAGGCGGCGCCTGCTGCGTCGCTGGCGCGCGCGGTACCTCGCCACCCCATCCCGGCAGACGCTCCTCTTCCGACACAGCAGCGCAGCGCAGAGCCAGCAGCGCCAGCAGCGTCAGGCGCCGCATTGCCGCGCGGGCGTGCGGCAGAACAGACGGACGGCACGAGGTGAGCGGAGGGCGCGTGAGCTGATGGTGTGCCGCTGAGCCGCTGACGTGGCACATGACAGGCAGGAGGCGGCAAGGAGCGCACGGCGCCGAGGGGCGCTGCGTGGTTATTGAACTCAGGCGCGCATGAGGTCGCACATGGGCATCCGTCCTACGAGAAGGGCGAGCCGGAGGAGCCCCCTCTGCCCCCCTGCGCATTCCCCATGAGCAGCTCCTTGGCCTCGTTGATCTTGGTGGCGACGTAGTCAGAGCCGCCAGAGTCCGGGTGGTTGGCAATCATGATTCTGCGGTGCGCCTCCTTGACGCGTTCAGCTTTGGCGCTTTCTCTGATGCCCAGGATGAGCGCCGCCTCGCGCCGGTCCATGGCCTGCTGGAAGCCGCCTTCGTAGAAGCGGCGAAACGTGGGCGAGGCGCGCCAGAGCTCGTAGCGGAGGAGGGCTGAACGAGCCACCAGCGCTGTGGCCGCCAGGCCAAGCCCGGCCACCAGCGGCGTCGCCTAAGAGCGTCACCCATCAGCGCCGCAGGCAGTGAGGCGGAGGGGCGCGCACCATGGCCGAGCGCAGCGCGCAGAGTGGAAGAGGAAGCTCGCGCAGGGCGGGTGCACGGCCGCGTGCAGGCACCTGCAGCAGCTATCACGCGACCGGCGGAGGGAGGACAGGCTGCCTGTGCTGCGCAATATTTGGTGGTGGCAGCGGTGGGGGGTCGCGCGCCGTCATTGTCGCCTCACGCACCTCTCCCCTCTCCCCTCTCTCTACCGAGCCTACGCCTCTCCTCACCTCGGCCGATACGCGCCAGCCACACGAGATGCAGGGAGACCGCGTGGTTGCGCAGTTCCGCGCGGGCAAGCTTGTGCGGGACGGCGGAAAGATGACTCCTGACCTGCGACAGGGCGTGCTTCGCGTGGTTGCTGGCGCGGACGAGCTGACTCACTTCACGTGGGGCGCGCGTGACAGCTCAGAGCCGGAGATCGACGTCATTGTGTTCCCCGAAGAGGCCAAGCTGCAGCCGATGCCAGCGCCGCGCTGCTACGCGCTCAAGTTCGAAGGACAGACGGGCCGCAACCTGTTTTTCTGGGTGCAGGAGGGCGAGGCTGAGGGCGACGCGCGCCGCGTGAGCGCTGTGAACGTTGCGTTGGGCGCTTCGGACGTCGCCCCACAACCGCAGGGTCCTCCCCATCTGGTGGCTTCCACGCCAGCGCACGCGCCTGCCGCCACGGCTGTTGAGCCCACGCCCGCCGCCACCTCCGCTCCTTCTTCCGCACCCCCGGCACCCTCCAAAGCTCCTTCCTTCGCACTCACCCCTGGCTCGGCAGCCCGCCCCTCTCTCGGTGACCTGCAGTCCATCTTGTCCGGCATGGGCATGGCGCAGGCCAGCTCCGGAGGCGGAGCTCCGAGCATGACTGCGCAGCAGGCTGCTGCGGCGCTGGCGCAAGCGATGACGTCCAGCGGCGGGGTGGCCCCTCCACGAGAGGGACCCCTGTTGAGCGAAGTGCTGACGCCGGAAGTGCTGCTGTCTGCGCTGGGCAGCGAGGGGTTGCAGGCGCGTCTGGCGGAGTATTTTCCTGTGGAGCACCGCAACGCCAGCGCGCTGCGTGAGCTCGTCACCAGCCCGCAGTTCTCCGCACAGCTGCAGAGCTTCTCGCGTGCGCTGCAGTCGGGGCAGGTGGACCTGGCGCAATTCGGACTGGCGCCAGGCGCCAGCTTCTCAGTCGCGGACTTCCTGTTGGCGATCCAGAGCGCCGCACAGCAGGCCCCAGGAGGAGAAGATGCAACCATGGACGACGCGCCGCAGCCGCCGCCGCAATGAAGGCCTCGAAGGCGGGACCGGACACGCATGTGCTACGCGCTGACCTGTTATTGCATCATCAGGACGTCCGTTGGTTCGCGCGTGCTCGCTCCAGAACTCTAGTCCACCTCCTCGATCTTGGGGCCGGCACCAGAGGCGCCGCTGGGCCCCGCTTCGCCAGGCTCGCCTGCATCCGCGCCACGGCTCTGACCGCCGCCGTACACCTTAGAGATGAGGGGCGCGCAGATGCCCTCGATCTCCTTCAGCTTGTCCTCGAACTCATCCTGCTCCGCCAGCTGCGATGGACAAAGAGGTGGGCGCATGAGGACACGCAGGAGCTCGGGATCACGCTGATGGAGCTGTGCTGCGATCGCACCTGGTTGGCATCCAGCCACGAGATGGCCGCCTCCACCGTGTCATCAATGGTCTTCTTGTCCTCCGGCGCCAGCTTGCCGGCCACCTTATCGTCGCGCATCGTGTTGCGCATGTTGAACGCGTAGTTTTCCACCGCGTTCTTCGCCTCAACCTTGCGGCGCGTTGCCTCGTCCTCCGCCTTGTACACCTCCGCCTCCTGCACCAGGCGCTCGATGTCCTCCTTGCTGAGGCGCCCCTTGTCGTTGGTGATGGTGATCTTGTTCTTCTGGCCGGTGGACTTGTCCTCGGCGGAGACGTTGAGGATGCCGTTGGCGTCAATGTCGAAGACGACGGAGATCTGAGGCACGCCGCGCGGCGCAGGCGGGATGCCCGAGAGCTCGAACTTGCCCAGCATGTTGTTGTCGCGCGTGCGGGTGCGCTCGCCCTCATACACCTGGATCAGGACGCCGGGCTGGTTGTCGCTGTATGTGCTGAACGTCTGCTCCTTCTTGGTGGGGATGGTGGTGTTGCGGGGGATGAGCACCGTCATGATGCCGCCCGCTGTCTCCAAGCCCACAGACAGCGGCGCCACATCCAACAGCAGCAGGTCCTGCACCTTGCTCTGGTCGCCCTGGCCCGTCAGGATGGCCGCCTGCACCGCCGCGCCGTACGCCACCGCCTCGTCCGGGTTGATGCTGCGGTTCAGCTCCTTGCCGCTAAAAAAAGTGCTCAACAGCTCCTGAACCTTGGGGATGCGCGTGCTGCCGCCCACCAAGATCACCTCCGCCACCGCGCCCTTGTCGATCTTGGCGTCGCGCAGCACCTTCTCAACCGGCTCCATGGTGCCTCGGAACAGGTCCGCGCACAGCTCCTCGAAGCGCGCGCGCGTGATTGACGAGTAGAAGTCGATGCCCTCGTGCAGGCTGTCGATCTCGATGCTGGTCTGCGCGGTGCTGGAGAGCGTGCGCTTGGCGCGCTCGCAGGCACTCCGCAGGCGGCGCAGCGCGCGCGGGTTGCCGCTCAGGTCCTTCTTGAACTTGCGCTGGAACTCCTTCACGAAGTGGTCCACCATGCGGTTGTCAAAATCCTCGCCGCCCAGGTGCGTGTCGCCCGCAGTAGCCTTGACCTCGAAGATGCCCTCCTCGATGGTCAGCAGGCTCACGTCGAAAGTGCCGCCGCCCAGGTCGAAGATGAGCACCGTCTTCTCGCGAGACGAGCCGCTGCGCTTGTCCAGCCCGTAGGCGATGGCGGCGGCGGTGGGCTCGTTGATGATGCGCAGCACATTGAGGCCGGCGATGACGCCCGCGTCCTTGGTTGCCTGGCGCTGGCTGTCGTTGAAGTACGCGGGCACCGTGACCACGGCGCTCTTGACGTCGTGACCCAGGAAGGTGACTGCCACCTCCCTCATCTTGGCCAGAACCATCGCGCTAATCTCCTCCGCGGCAAACTGCTTTTGCTCGCCCTTGTAGGAGACGACGATCATGGGCTTGCCGTCCGGTGCGGAGACCACCTGGAACGGCCAGTGCTGCATGTCCTTCTGCACGCTGTCGTCGGTAAATTTGCGGCCGATGAGGCGCTTGGCGTCGAACACCGTGTTGCGTGGGTTGAGCGCCACCTGGTTCTTGGCCGCGTCGCCCACCAGACGATCCGTGTCGGTGAAGGCGACGTAGGAGGGCGTCGTGCTGCGAGCGGGGAGACGTCAGCACGCAGGACAAGGCTGGGCCGAGCGAGGTGTCGACCCTTGCTGGCGCTGGGGCGCACGCGCAGCTCGCTCGCACCGTCCGCCGGTCTCGTTGGCGATGATCTCCACGCGGTCGTGCTGCCAGACGCCCACGCAGCTGCATATTCGGGCGTTGAGCTGTTAGACATCCATCTGCCATCCATCGGTCTGCAAGCACAGACAACGCGCCTGAAAGTCGTTCCCAGGTCGATGCCGATGGCAACGTCGGTCATGGTGTGGCAAGAGAAAGAGGGATAGAGATTGCAGAGGCGGGAGAGGGACGAGTTAGGAACGGAAGGTGGAAGATGCGTCCGACCTTGGACTCAGGCCTTCTGAATTTGAACGACGGGGTCGCCAGCATCTCCATTGAGAGGTTGCAAAGGCATTACCATGACGCGTCGAGCTAAAAATACAAAGAGGAGCCATGTGCCGGTCAACTCCAGCGACCATAGATTGAGCTTTGCTGGGAGCACAACACGTGCACGACACACGCTGTACGGCACACGTCGCCGCGCGCCCTCCTCGCCTCGCCTATCGCGCGTCACCCCCCCAGTTTGGTGTAGCCGCGCTCAGGAAGTAGAGAACTTGGTCGCGCCCAATGAGTGCAGCTGGGGATAACTCGCTGCCCCAGCGGCTGCTGGTGCGCCCTCCCGTTCCTGTGCGCGCGCAGGCGGCGGGCCCGGCGTGCCTGCGCGCCACTCGCGGCAGGACAACGGCGTGCAGTGCTTTGCGCGCAACACACCTCTCTGGGTCTTGCGCCCACTGACTCCCCCACCCACCCGCCGTAGGCCCAGTTTGCAGCGCAGGTGAAGCGTGCCGGCAGCGGTGGCGCGGGTGCCGCGCGGGCGGGGTCGCCCGCAACGCTGGAGGCGGTCTTCAACAAAGCCGCGAGCGACAAGATCTACGCCGGCCGCAAGGGCCGCGTGCCCCGCAACACCGTGCGCTCGCTGCTGGGCCGCTTCGCTGTGGGCGGAGACGACGGTGCTGCGGTGACAGCCATCGTGGCGGCGCTGCCTGTGAGCGTGGACAGCCTGGTCAGCTATGCGGAGCTGCAGAGCGCCGTGCGCAAGGTTGCGGTACGTAGACCGCGCGCGCCTCAGCGCACGTAGGACGCAGGCTGACAGGCGCCCTCCGCACAGGTGGAGCAGGCTGTCGGGCGGCACGGGCGCAGCTCTTACGCGCGCACTCTGGGCCGGGCTGACGCGACGCGCACGCTGGCGCGGAGAGGCGCGCTGCAGCCGTCCGGCAGCGGGGAGCAGGAGGTGCCACCAGGGCGGCGGCGTTCGCCCGGCGGCGCCGGTGGCACGCCCGACGACGGGTCGGACCGCCACCAAGACGAGCCCCGTCCGTGGTCCCTGGGCGCGCTGGGCGCCTCCGCAGGGATGATGGCCGACCAAGAGGAGCTGGCATTGGACGAGCAAGCGGCTGCGCGTCGCTGCGCCAGCTTGGCCCAGCTGGCATCCACGCAACGCCGGGCGCTGGACGCGCTTTCCGCTGACCGCGCGGCGCTGGAGGCTGCTCTGGGCGTGGCTCAGCGACGCTTCAAGGCTGAGCTGGACGCGAGAAGGGGCGCCGAAGCCGCCGCGCTCGCCTCGGCGACTGTCCTCGCGGACGAGCGCGCGCGCCTGGCCGCCGCGCGGGCAGCCTACCGGGCGCTCCTCTCTGGCGCGGACGGCG
>Ga0208951_1001245_pt1 | contig 11261 bp, 8 predicted proteins | sample GreLakmeMI27MSRF_FD_187702 | JGI IMG/M metagenome (GOLD analysis project Ga0208951, IMG submission 187702) | Freshwater lentic microbial communities from great Laurentian Lakes, MI, USA - Great Lakes metaG MI27MSRF (SPAdes) | ecosystem: Environmental > Aquatic > Freshwater > Lake | place: Great... | reverse complement strand
TAATAAGCTTCTCATAGCCCAAGAACACATGTTGTTTTCATCTGGCGGATTGCTTTTTTGCCAAATTACTTTTGGAACAACTCCAAACATTGCACCACCATCTAATTTAAAATAACCTGTGTTTAAGACATGAATTTTCATTGTCTATTTACTTGGGAAGAACGAAGGCCTTTATTTTTAGGACCTCCATTTTACTATCTGTATTAGCAGAAACAGTTACAGATTTTTCTTGTGCATCAAGTTGCCCATCTCTCGGATGAAAAACAACTTCAATGCGATCACTTTTTCCAGGAGGAATAGGTTTTTCTGGTTTTTTGGGAGTTGTACAACCACAGCTTGCGGATACATTCTCAATAATTAATGGCTTCTTCCCAGTGTTGGTAACGGTAAAAAATGCTTTGTTATCTGTATCTATAATTACTTTTCCGTAATCGTGCACTGTTTTATCAAAACTCATGCTTGTGACATTTGAAATCTTTTCTAATTCACTTTCAGAAAGTTCTTTTTTTAAGTCTTCTTCCGTTGGATCTTCTGCAATAATAGTAGAGGAATAATCTGTTTTTCCAGAACCGTCTGTTTTTCCAGAATCATCTTTTTTTTCCGAACAAGAAAATAAAAGAATACTTGTTAAAAGGCAAATTTGTATTTTCATAATGTTTTTTTTATCAAAAATAGGAAACTTATTGTAAAAATTAAAGTGTTTTGAAAATCATTTTAAACCAGGCGAATGCAATCGTCACCAAGTGTGATTTTCTTTAAGCGGTATAATTTTCCGACAGCTTGCTTAAATAATTTTTTGCTCATTCCAAGTTTTTCTCTGATCTCATCTGGATGAGAACGATCATGAAGGTATAAAATCGTTTCTACTTTCAAGCATTCCAGTAAATACTCACTTGCTTGGTCAAATTTTTCAAATGTTAATGGTTCAAATTGAATATCTAATTTCCCATCTTCACGAACCGTTCTCACAAATCCTTTTGTGAATGTTCCACAAGGTAAAAGTTTTGAAATATTATTTTTAAAAATAAGACCGTCGTATTTATTGTTTACGATGACATTTAAACCCAAAGAACTTTGTTCGCAGATTAAAAGATCTACTTCCTGTCCACTTAAATCTTCGCTACAGGGCACTAATAGTTTTTTAACTTTCATAGAACCAAATAAGCGATCTGTCGCTTTATCATAGCGTAGGGTAAAGAGGTATTTTTCACCTTCTTCTAAGGAATGTAGTTGTTCGCCAAAAGGGACCAGTAAATCTTTATCTAAGCCCCAATCAACAAAAGCACCATAAGGATTTACATGAATCACCGTTAAATACCTGAAATCTCCCAAGAGAATAAATGGTGTTTCAGTGGTTGCGACAATTCTGTTTTCGGAATCTTTGTGAACAAAAACATCTACTTCAGTACCAATTTCATTTTCAGGAAGCAAGTATTTTTTTGGTAATAAAACCTCATTTTCTAGAATATCTTCTAAATATGCTCCAGGAGGAGTAATTCTGTTTATTGTTAATCGGTTAATTCTTCCTAGTTGCATCAGTCGTTCTTTTTCTTTTTTCTTGGTTTATACTTACCAGTTGTAATAAGCAATCTGTTTGGGTCGTCTTTTTTCTTAATGCGTTTTTCCTTTGGTAATTTACTTTCTTGAAGTTCTTCCTGAACGTCTTCGCTTTCAGGTGTTCTCGCAACATGATCTATAGCGCTTGAATTTTTATCTGGATTAGGACTCAACCAAGAATTTTTAGTCCGTTTTTTTTCAACATTGCCATCTTTTCCGATGATATAAATTTGCTGCATTTTGTCTTTATCCTCCTCATTGATTGCAATTACATCCTCCTTAAGAATCCACATTTCATCTTCAAAGGAGTAAGAATCATAGGACATATCTGGCACATAAAAAGAATAAACTCCAACTAAACCTGGTGATTCAGGAGAAAGATGATCAAAAACGATGCGTTTGTATTTTGGATCAAAGCGCAGAGAAATAGATGATTTATCAGCATATTCAAAGACTACTCGTTTTCTTACTGTCTTGTTTTGTTTAAAAACGGGGCTTCCAAGCTTTAAATTATTCCCATTAAAAGTTAGCACGTCTACTATTTTAAAATTACTTCCTGTCGTTCCACCATCCCAACCCATCAATAGGTATTCTATTTTTGAGTTTCTTTCGAATGGAAGGATTTTATAGTACAATGCACCATACCAATTTTTTGGCTCAATTATCCCTTCAGGCTTTGCTGTATAAGGATCTAGATTGTCAATTAATTCTGTTGTTCGCAGTACATTTTTTTCGGAATCCCACCGCAGAACAAAAGCACAATAAGAGTAACTAAAATCTGTATATTCAATATTCCAATTAATAATTCGGAGGCTTTCATCTGGACTATCAATAATAGCAATAGATTTTAAATGCTTAAATTGATACTTAAAAACGCCTTGAATCTTTAAAAAAGTAGCCATTTCAGATTTGAATAGTAGATTTAAACGATTCATTTCTTCGTCTGTTTTTGCAGCGCGAAGTTGAAGTAATTTCTCATTTAATTCAATTTCTTTTTGCTCCAATAAATCTTGAGAAAATAAGGGTACATTTAGCAAAATAAATAGTAGAAATAGCAAACTATTTTTCATGGGTTCTTTAACGTTGTTCTGATAATATTGTTACCGCTTAAAGCTTTTTTAAGCGTGAAATAGTTTCTTGAGGATTATCCGAATTAAAAACAAAACTTCCTGCTACTAAAGCGTGAGCCCCAGCTTTTGAAAGCAAACTTCCATTTTCAAGATTTACTCCACCATCTATTTCAATTTTACAACTAGCATTTTTAGCAAGAATTAGTTGAGTTAATTTTTTAACTTTATCAATACTAGATGAAATAAATTTTTGTCCTCCAAAACCAGGATTAACAGACATAATTAATACTAAATCTAGATCACAAATCACTTCTTCTAGCACACTAATGGGTGTATGAGGATTGAGAGCAACTCCAGCTTTCATCCCTAATTCTTTAATCGCTGCAATTGTTCGATTCAAGTGGGGGCAAGCCTCATAATGAACAGTTAAAATATCCGCGCCAGCTTTCTGAAAAGTACTTAAATAAGCATCTGGATTAGCAATCATCAAATGCACGTCCAAAACTTTGTTTGTGTGTTTGCGAATTGCTTCAAGAACTGGAAAACCAAACGAAATATTTGGAACAAATACACCATCCATTATATCTATGTGTAACCAATCAGCTTCTGAATTATGCAACATTAAAGTGTCAGCTTCGATATTTCCAAAATCACAAGACAAAACAGATGGCGAAATAATCATTTTATTTTTTTTTCAAATTTAAGCTAATTTTCTCCCTTAAGTATGGTTTTAAATAATTTTTAGATCCAAAATCTTTAAAATAATTTTACTAAAAAAAGAATAATGCTCAAAAAACGTAAATTAGCAAGTTTTAAAAGTGTTTATTTGTTAAGAAAAGATAACCTATAACATGAATATTGTTTCCATCATAATTGCAATTACAGTTTTAATTTCTTTTCAGGCAAACAAAAATCCTGACTTAAAACAACACTTCCTTTATATTCCCTTCCAGCTTAAGCATAATAATGAGTACTATCGCCTTATTTCGCATATTTTTATTCATGCTGATATAAGTCATTTAGCTTTCAACATGATTTCGCTCTATTTTCTGGGAAGTACGCTATCATATTACTTTATAGATTATTATGGTTTACAATTAGGCACTACTTATTTATTAATACTTTATTTTGCAGGAGCAATTTTCGCTTCTTTACCCTCTTTTTTCAAGCACCAAGATAATTCATCATATAGAAGTTTGGGTGCATCTGGAGCTGTTTCTGCTGTAATTTTTGCGGCTATTCTTTGGGATCCATCAATGAGTTTAGGTATACTGTTTATTCCATTCCCAATCCCTGCCTATATTTTTGGACCAATTTATTTAGCAGTCGAATATTTCTCTATGAAAAGAGGAGGAACTGGTATTGCCCATGATGCTCATTTAGGTGGAGCAGTTTTTGGTATTTTATTTGTATTACTTTTGAATATTAATAAAGGAAAAGAATTTTTAGATTTGTTTTTTTAAGCTATGGCACTTTTATACATTAACAACAACGGTACGATACTTTCAAATAATGCACCAACAATCCATCCTGGAAATAGGGGTCACTTGTATGGCGATGGAGTTTTTGAAAGCGTGCGTATAATGTCTGGAAAGACTTTAAATTTAGAAAATCATATTTTACGAATGATGGCGGGCGCAAAGGCAATTAAGCTAAGAACCCCTGCTTACTATACAACTGCTTTTTTTGAAGAAAAAATAACAGAATTACTTCAAAAATCAGAAATTAACGATGGTGGTAGATGCCGCTTATCTTTGGATCGTATGCCTGGTGGCGCTTACTTACCTGAAACGAATGAAAGTTCATTCTACATTGAGGTTTATCCTTATCAAGTAAGTCATTTTGAATTAAATGCAAAAGGTTTTGAGGTTGATATTTATCTTGAAATAAAACTTCAGAAAAATTTTCTTTCAAATTTTAAAACAAAAGCAGGATTACCCTATGTTATGGCTGCATTAAGTGCAAAAGAAAAAGACTTAGATGATGTATTTATGAGTGATTACAGAGGTAATATTTTAGAAACATCTTCCTGTAATCTATTTATCGTAAGCAATGGTGTGTTGTATACTCCGGGTTTGGAAGAGGGCTGTATTGCTGGTACGATGCGTATGCAAATTATCAATTTGGCAATTAAAAATAAAATTAAGGTGTACGAATGTGCAATTTTACCCCAACATCTTTTATCTGCTGATGAAATTTTTATAACCAATGCTATACGAGGAATTAATTGGATTGGAGGGTATAGAACTAAAAGGTATTTTAATAATATGTCACGAAAATTAGTAGTGCTTTTAAATGAGAATTGGGAAAAACAATTAGATATCTAAACAAAATTACCTTTAGGGTTATATTTTAGGTTTCTTTCTTGTACTATTTATTTTTCAACAATTGAATAAATTTCAAAGAGAATTTCATAACTTTAAATTTCATTTTTCTTTGCTCCTATGTTCCTTATATTTGACACTGAAACCACAGGGTTACCACGTAATTACAATGCACCAATAACGGATACAAGCAATTGGCCACGTTTAGTGCAATTAGCCTGGCAGCTTCATGATGAGTTTGGTCAACTAATTGAACAAAAAGATTTCTTAATTCGTCCAAGGGGATTTAACATTCCAATTGAGGCTGAAGGAATTCATGGCATTTCTACTGAACTTGCAAGCATTGGTGGCGATGAATTGGAAGATGTACTCCTATTATTTAAGAAGGCTTTGCTAAAAGCAAAATTTATTGTTGGTCACAATCTAAAGTTTGATGTGAATGTTTTAGGCTGCGAATTTTTTAGAATAGGCGAAGAAACGCCACTTACATTTCCTATACTTGATACTTGTACTGAAAAAACAGCAGAACTTTGTAGACTGCCTGGTGGACCTTATGGTAAATTTAAATTACCTACTTTAGCTCAATTACACGATTTCTTATTTAATGAACCATTTTCAGAGGCGCATAATGCAACAGCTGACGTAGAAGCAACAACACGTTGTTTTTTGGACTTAATTCGACAAGGAAACTATACTTTAGAACAACTGACTCAAGGGGCAGGATTCTATGAGGAATACCGCAAACTCAATCCTTCTCCGATTCAAAGTATTGGTTTAAAACATGTCAATTTAAAGCTAGAAAGCTCTAAATTGCTAGAAGCAACTAAGTTAAAAGTTAGTGAGAAAAAGTCATCAAAAAATGAAATTTCTGAGCAATTAAAAGATATACCATTTGCCCATTTGCACAATCATTCGAAGTTTACAATTTTGCAATCAACTTCTGAGGTTCAAAAATTAGTTGAAAAAGCAGGGGCATTAAATATGCCAGCAGTTGCTTTAACAGATACTGGAAATATGATGGCAGCATTTCATTTTGAAAAAGCAGCGAATAAATATAATTTAACTATTCAAGAGGAACGGGAGCAGGCCCAAAAAGAGGGTTTACCCTTTGATAAAAATGAAATTTTACCGATAATTGGTTGTGAATTTAATGTTTGTGCTGATCTAAATGATAAAAGTCAAAAGGACAATGGCTATCAAGTTGTTTTCCTAGCAAAAAATAAAGCTGGATATCAAAACTTAATCAAGTTAGCCTCCCTTGCTTACACTAAAGGGATGTATTATGTTCCGAGAATCGATAAAAAATTGATTGAAGTTTATAAAAACGATATTATTGTTCTTTCCGGAAATCTATATGGAGAAATTCCAAATTTAATTCTCAATGTTGGAGAAAACCAAGCGGAAGAAGCATTAATATGGTGGAAAAACACATTCAAAGAAGATTTTTATATTGAATTAAGTCGGCATAATTTAGAAATTGAGAATCGCGTGAATACTACTTTGGTTGAATTAGCTCATAAACATGATGTTAAATTAGTTGCAACTAACAATACCTTTTACTTAAGCCAACATGATGCCCAAGCGCACGATGTTTTATTGTGTGTTAAGGACAATGAACTTGTTGAAACACCAAAAGGGCGTGGTCGTGGATTTCGATATGGGCTTGAAAATGACCAATATTATTTTAAATCAAGTGAAGAAATGAAGGCGCTTTTTAGCGATCTTCCTGAGGCAATTATTACAATTTCAGAAATTTTATCAAAATGTGAGCATTATCCTCTTGCAAGAGAAGTTCTTTTGCCTGCTTTTGACATACCAACGGAATTCATTTCACAAGAAGATGCTAATGATGCTGGAAAAAGAGGAGAGAACAACTATTTACGTCATCTTACTTTAAAAGGGGCAGAAAAAAGATACGGTGAAATTTCAAATGAGCTACTTGAAAGAATAGATTTTGAACTTGCTACAATTGAAAAAACCAATTATCCTGGTTATTTTTTAATTGTCCAGGATTTCTGTCAGGCAGCAAGAGATATGGGAGTTTCTGTCGGTCCTGGAAGAGGTTCAGCTGCGGGCTCCGTTGTTGCCTATTGCACAGGCATCACGAATATTGACCCAATTAAGTACGATTTACTATTTGAGCGATTCCTAAATCCGGATCGTGTTTCTATGCCAGATATTGATATAGATTTTGATGACGAAGGACGCGGCCGTGTTATAGATTATGTAATTCAGAAATATGGCGCAAATCAAGTAGCGCAAATCATTACTTTTGGAACAATGGCAGCTAAATCTGCTATTCGCGATGCGGCACGAGTTATGAATTTACCGCTTCCAGAAGCTGATCGCTTGTCAAAATTAGTTCCCGATCTTTCCTTAAAAAATATTCTTTCTTGGGAGGAAGTTGCTGTTATAGACCATTTAAAAAATCAAGAAGCAATTTTAAATGCAAAAGAATTAAGGCGTGTGGCGCAAGGCTCTAATCTAGCAGCTCAAGTCCTACAAAAAGCTATGGAAATTGAAGGTTCTCTCAGAAACACTGGAATTCATGCCTGTGGAATTATTATAACTCCAGATGATTTAACAAATTTCGTCCCTGTTGCTTTGGCGAAAGATTCCGACATGGTGTGTACGCAATATGACAATTCAGTTGCGGAAGATGCCGGCTTACTAAAAATGGATTTTCTAGGACTGAAAACATTGACATTGATAAAAGATGCTGTGAAGTTGGTTAAATCAACCCAAGGAATTGACTTAGATCCTGATTTATTTCCAATTGAAGATGATAAAACCTTTTCTTTATTTCAAAGAGGAGATACAATTGGTATTTTCCAATATGAGTCAACAGGAATGCAAAAACATTTAAAGGATTTAAAACCTACCGTTTTTGCAGATTTAATTGCAATGAATGCTTTATATCGACCTGGTCCAATGGAGTATATTCCTTCCTATTGCAAACGTAAACATGGTGATGAAACTATTATTTATGATTTAGATGATTGTGAGGAGTATTTAAAGGAAACATATGGAATAACTGTTTATCAAGAACAGGTAATGCTTTTATCTCAAAAATTAGCAGATTTTTCAAAGGGCGAAGCCGATACTTTGAGGAAAGCAATGGGAAAGAAGGACAGGAAAGTCTTGAATAAAATGAAGCCTGCATTTATTGAACGAGCAAGTGCAAAAGGGCATAAAATTGAGTCACTTGAAAAAATTTGGAAAGATTGGGAGGCTTTCGCAGCTTATGCATTTAATAAATCTCACTCTACTTGCTATGCATGGATTGCTTACCAAACAGCTTATTTAAAAGCAAATTATCCTGCTGAATACATGTCTTCTGTTTTAAGTAATAACATGAATGACATTAAGCAAGTTACTTTTTTTATGGAGGAGTGTAGAAGAATGGGACTAGAGGTTTTAGGTCCTGACATAAATGAAAGCAGCTATACATTTTCTGTAAACAAATCAGGAGCAATCCGTTTTGGACTCGGAGCAATAAAAGGACTTGGTTCATCAGCTATAGAATCAATAATAGAAGTGCGAAAAAATGGATTCTTTGAATCTATTTTTGATATGACAAAACGAATAAATCTAAGAGTTTGCACAAAAAAATCATTTGAAAGTCTGGCCTATGCTGGAGCTTTAGATTCATTCAAAAATGTTCATCGAGCACAGTATTTCTTTGTAGATGGAAATAACAGAAGTTTTTTAGATAATGCAATGAAATACGGTTCAAATTTTAAAGACAATCAATCTTCAGCTCAAGAATCTTTGTTTGGAGAGGGCTCTAGTGTTTCCATGCCTGAACCAAACGTTCCGCAATGCAATGAATGGCCTAATATTTTCCAATTAAATAAAGAAAAAGAAGTTATTGGAATTTTTATTTCGGGACATCCTTTAGATGATTTTAAGCTAGAAATTGATGCGTTTTGCAATGGTAATATATCAATGCTTAGTGATATGGAATCGTATAAAGGAAGAGACATAATGATGCCAGCGATTGTCACCTTTTCCGAACATCGCTTTACAAAAAATGGTGATGGCTTTGGTACTTTAATAATTGAGGATTACCAAGATTCTTTTCGCTTAAATTTGTTCAAAGAAAATTATTTGAGATTCAAGCATTTTATGGTTCCTGGAACGTTTATTCTTATTAAGGGCAGGGTAGAGGTGCCTCGGTATAGAACTCAATTGGAATTTACTCCTAATAGCATTGAGCTTTTACAAGATTTAAGAGAAAAAAATACCAAGCAATTAAACTTAAAGATATCTTCACGAGCTATGGATGAATTATTAATTGAAAAGCTAAATCAATTGTTTACAGATAATCAAGGTTCTTGTCCTATTCAATTTACAGTTTTTGACACTACAGAAGGTCTTGAAATTAATTTGCCATCTCGTTCTATACGTGTAAAACCAAGTAATGAACTGTTTAAGCATTTAGCAAAGTTAGATATAGATTATAAGTTGAATTAGGAAAAAAGAAGGATTTAGTCTGTGTCTCTTTGACCTATAAATATAGTTTACACAATAAAAAAAATCAAAATATTCTTATTAGCTCTAATTTCAAAGATTTCTGCATTTAGTTTTCCAAGTTTTTAAACATAAAAAAAACCATTTCGTTAAGAAATGGTTTACTTAATTTAGTTTTGCTTATGCTTCTTTAACAGGAACTAAAACTCTCCCGCAGTATTCACAAACAATAATTTTTTTCTTCGTTACGATATCTAATTGTCTTTGGGGTGGAATTTTATTAAAACAACCACCACAAGAACCACGAACCACTTGAACTACTGCAAGTCCATTTTTAGCATTTTCGCGTAAACGAGTATAGGCAAATACCAAGCGACTTTCAATGTTCTTTTTTGCTTCCAAAGATGCTTTTAGTAAGCGATCTTCGTCAATTTTTGTTTCACTAATGATAGCGTCTAATTCTGAGGTTTTCATATCCAAGTCCTCTTGTTTGATTGTTAAGCGATCTGTAGCTTCTGCTAAGATTTCTTTTTTACCTTCAATTTTAAATTTCGATTCTTTTGCTTTCTTTTCGTTTAATTTAATCTCTAATTCTTGAAACTCAACTTCTTTTGCTAAAGACTCAAACTCACGATTATTTCGAACATTATTTTGCTGCTCCTTATATTTTGCAATAGCAGTTTCCGAATCTTTGGAAGCCTGTTTACGATCAGAAATATCAGTTTCAATCTCGTTAATTTCATCGTTAATTTTTGAAATTCGGGTATTCAAACCAAGAACTTCATCTTCTAAATCTTGAACTTCTAATGGAAGTTCACCTCGTATTGTACGAATGCGATCAATTTCTGAATCAATTTGTTGAAGCTTCAATAGCATATCAAGTTTATCGCTGATTGTAACTTCTTTCTTTTTAGTTGCAGTTGCTGCCATGTTCTAAAAGTAGTTTATTGGATTTGTATTTATTTCTGTTAAATGGATTGCAAAGTTAGTAAATTTTTCTTTAAGTTTCTCAGCTAATAAATTTGTTGTGAATTGTTCACTTTCAAAATGTCCAATATCAGCTATAAGCAGTTTGTTTTCAGCGTCAAAAATGTCATGGTATTTGAAATCTGCTGTTATAAAAACATCAACTTTTGCTTTCAACGCATCTTGTAATAAGAAACTTCCGGAACCACCGCAAAGCGCTATTCTTTTAATGGATTTATTTAGTAATTGAGTATGCCGAATGATTCCACAATTAAAAATAGTTTTTAGTTCTTGTAAAAAATCTTTTTCGCTCATAGCATTACCTAATTCTCCAATCATGCCAGCTCCTTCATCTTGATTTTTATTGTCAATTGGAAGAATTTCATATGGTATTTCTTCATATGGATGAGAAGTTTCAAGTGCTGCTAATACAGCCTGTAATTTTGAATAAGAAACGAGGTATTCTACTTTATATTCTGAAACACTACTTCTTAAATCCGCTTCGCCAATTACAGGGTTTGCCATTTCATTTGGCATAAATGTTCCGATTCCTTCAGTACGAAAATGACATTCTGAATAATTTCCAATTCTTCCAGCTCCTTTTTCAAATAGTGCTTTATCTAAAGGTTCTAGTGCTTCTTTTGGAAGATAAACAACAAGTTTACAGAGCACACCTTTTTTTGGTCGTAATATCCTGCATTGTGTTAAACCAATTCTTTTTGCGATTTCAGCATTAACTCCTTTCTTATGATTGTCAAGATTCGTGTGAATTGCATAGAGCGCAATATTATTTTGAATGCAGCGAATTACAACTCGTTCAATATAGGTTTTACCTGTCAAACTTTTTAATCCATTAAAAATAATTGGGTGA
>Ga0208951_1001244_pt1 | contig 11266 bp, 7 predicted proteins | sample GreLakmeMI27MSRF_FD_187702 | JGI IMG/M metagenome (GOLD analysis project Ga0208951, IMG submission 187702) | Freshwater lentic microbial communities from great Laurentian Lakes, MI, USA - Great Lakes metaG MI27MSRF (SPAdes) | ecosystem: Environmental > Aquatic > Freshwater > Lake | place: Great... | reverse complement strand
GCGACCGTCACGTTGGATTGCGATACCTTTCCCGCCGCATCAGACACCAGCGCTCGACTGGCCGTCAAGTTGGACGTCAACACGGAGCTCACGGCGCCCGGCAACGCCGCACGCGTCCTCTCGCTCGTGAAGTACTGGTTCGACCCTTCCGCGACGGCCGTTGTTGTCAGAGGCTGGAAACTCTTGTCGCCGCGCCAATACTGCAAAGCGGTGCCACTGGGAATGGACGCTTCCTTGGCGCCGAGCTGCGTCTGAATGCTCGAGGTTGTGCCCGATACGTGCCCAAGCTCGGCGACCGTCACGCTGGATTGCGATACCTTTCCCGCCGCATCAGACACCAGCGCTCGACTGGATGCCAAGTTGGACGTCAACACGGAGCTCACCGCGCCCGGCAACGCCGCAAGCGTCCTCTCGCTCGTGAAGTACTGGTTCGACCCTTCCGCGACGGCCGTTGTTGTCAGAGGCTGGAAACTCTTGTCGCCGCGCCAATACTGCGAGGCGGTGCCACTGGGAATCGACGCTTCCTTGGTGCCGAGCTGCGTCTGAATGCTCGAGGTTGTGCCTGATACATGAGAAAGCTCTGCGACCGTCACGCTGGATTGTGATACCTTTCCCACCGCATCAGACACCAGCGCTCGACTGGCGATCAAGTTGGACGTCAACACGGAGCTCACTGCGCCCGGCAATGCTGCAACTGTCCTCTCGCTCGTGAAGTACTGGTTCGACCCTTCTGCAACAGCCGTTGTCGTGAGAGGCTGGAAACTCTTGTCGCCGCGCCAATACTGCGAGGCGGTGCCACTGGGAATCGACGCTTCCTTGGCGCCGAGCTGCGTCTGAATGCTCGAGGTTGTGCCTGATACATAAGAGAGCTCGGTGGAGGTGATATTTGACGCGACGACCTTCCCTGCACCGTTGGACATTACTGCTCTATTGATTGCCAAGTCCGCTGATGCAATGGAACTTGCTGCTCCAATCAGGATCGCCTGTTTGGTATCAATTTGGGTCTGGGCGCTGCTTGTCAACCCTTTGATGTGTTGCAAACTGCTTGAATCTACATTTGAGACCGCGACCTTTCCAATTGATGACGATACAATGATTCTTTCGGACGTCAAGTTCGACGATGTAATCGTGCTCGCTGCGCCACTTATGGATGCTTGTTTTCCTGTGAATTGCGCCTGGATATCAGATGAAACATTAGCCAAAAAGCCGAGTGTCGTCACTGATACGGGCGAGGCAGCAATTTTTCCATCTGCATTTGAAACAACGACGCTATGCGGAACCAAATTGTCGCTCTTGATCGTCGATGCCGCGCCGCTAATCACTGTGCCGTCGAGACCAGCTGGTATCGCGAAATCAAGGACAGCATCGACAGCCGTCCCCCCATTTGTCACGCTCGCATTCGAGCCTGGTGGGAGCGTTGTGATTGAACCTATTGAAATGGTGGCTGGCCCTTGCTCGCCTCTATTCCCTCGCGGCAATGCAAAATCTAGAACGAGATCGATTTCAGTCCCAGAGTTCGTCACCGTCGCAATGCTCAATTCAGGCAAGGTCGTGACGTTCCCTACTCTTAGTGTCGCAGGACCCATTTCTCCCCGAGGTCCCGGCGGTCCCGGCGGTCCAATGGTGCCGGCGCCGCCCCCGCTTCCTCCCATGGCTTGGTTTTGGACGTTCTTCACCATCTCTGCAATAAGGATCGTTTTTTTTTCGAGGATGTATCACAGAGTCGCGTCGATCTCGTGCAATGAATACGACAAGCACAGGAAAACTCCATTTTCCAGGCGGCGTTGTCGATCGCACGAACCAGCTTGCGTTCCTGTCGTTGGCAGATGGCCAGTCGAATACCTATGTGGGCCTGAACGCCGGCAACAGGTTTCCCGCCAGGCTGAATTGCTTCGTCGGCGTGGCTAGTGGGTCTAATACGCGGTACGCAATGACATCGGTCTACCTGGGCGCACTCAGTGGCCAAAACTCGAACAGAATCGGGGACGTGGTCGCTATTGGCTATGGAAGTGCCCAAAGTGCGCGCGATTGTTACTCATCGGTCCTCATCGGATCGGGTTCGGGGTCAAAACTCGTGCGTTCGGAACTGAATTGTGCATTGGGCCACCAGAGTTTTGGAAGTGTCGTGAACGCAAGTCGATGTGTCGCTGTGGGGGCGTACAGTTCGCGTTTCAGCAAAGAAATTTCGAATAATTGTTATGTGGGATACGCGTGCGGCCAAGGTTCACGTGGAACCGACTCGGTGTACGTGGGCGCGATGAGTGCCCAAGTTCTTTCCGGGAACGCAGTGACGAGCGTCGGGGCAGGCTCGCTTACCACAACGGAGAGTGCGTCGAATGTTGTCGTGTGCGGTGCGCTCGGAGGTGAGAATGCAGAGAATATTCACGATGTGGTCATGGCAGGGTACGGGGTGGGAAAAAGCATGAATAATGTGAGTCAGAGCCTTGTATTGGGCACGGGAGCCGGTCAAAATATGATAAATTCTTCGTTCAATGTCGTTGCAGGCCACCTGACAGGACAAGTTATGGTGAATTCTTCGTTCAATACCATTATCGGCGGGCTTAGTGCTGCTAATGTCGAAGCGAAGTTCACGACGGTGGTAGGTTCGGGGTCAATGAATAGGAGAAACAATGAGCGCGTCGAATTCTCCAATTGCGTGATCGTCGGCGAGAGCATTACGTTCGATCTTGCTCTCCAACGAATCACTGCTACAATGGATGATGTGTTCCAACAGGTTAGCACGGGTACGCTCTTTTACGATCCGACGCATTTATTTCCTGCCCCTTTCTTGGAACTCATACATGTGACTGCTGGGGAGGGGTCAATCACGTGGATCATGGAAGAGACTCTCGTCGAATCGGTGTCGATAGATGATGCCGAGCGGGACGTGACGATCTTTGCCTCGCTCCAAATTGGGGTGGGGACATGGTCGTTGACATGGTTTTCCGAGGGCGATGCGATCGCAGTGTTTACATCAAAATACGAGTGCGACCTCACCATCACATCGGATGGGCTCGCATACACTATAGATATGTCAGTCCATATCGAAGGGACCGTCGTCGCGACGAAGACAATCATTGTGGCGATAAGCACGGGGATTATGTGGATGGACCTCACAATTCACCAGAAACCACCACCCTTGGGTATCGATATCCAATGGGCTTTCATTTCGAATGGAATCACGCTGACGTCATCAGAATCCGGCTTGACTTCTTCAGTGCTCACCATCGACCATGGTTCTGGATTCACTGTATATGCATACGCCACGAGCCATCCGCGCCGCAGCTACGTCTCGATTCAAGCGACATCGCCGCAACCATACACTCCTAAATCGGTCTACGTCGTTTTTGAGTATGGTGCACGCCTGGACGAGCGATTTATCTCTAATCTAATCCAGGCAAGTTCTGCGCACACTGTCGACGGATCCGGTACTGAAAATCAAGTGAATAATCAAACGGCGGATATTTACGAGCTCGTCTTGTCGGACCCGCCGCTCTACACCGGGTTCACTGCGGCGCGATACACGCTGCAGTCGAGCGTTGCCGGCATAGAAGTTGGCGCATATTTCCAGGTGCCACAATCAGGCACGATCGGCCTCGAATGGCTCGCGAACGAAGCGACAACTGCATCCTCATTGGGTGATGGGTACGCATTGGAATGTGTAGTAGACGGAGAAACCATGTCTCTCACGGTCTACTCTTCCGGCATTCCCATCCTCCAGAGCGGTAGCGACGAGATCACGAGCGAGTATAACACGACATTGAACGGAATCAGCGCCGTCCTACCCTTTGATCTTTCAGTTGCGCGTTCCAAAGATGTGATGTACATGTACGCCGAGGTATCGCACACGCTAGGATCTCGCATTCGTATCACGATCCGTGTTCTCGGGTACGGTGTGGGAGCCTACGAGGCACGGCTCCCTCCTTCCTCGTTGCAGCAGTACATTTTCACAATGCTGGACGATACTGCAGTCGGACCTGCACAAGATCTGATCAGCGTGTATGCCACTGGAACTGATGGACGCATTGTCGCACGAGATTTCTTCATTCGAGCATTGCAGTTCCGCACCGTGCCGTCATTCGAGCGGTGTGTTTTCATCGGATCAAATTTCACGGTCGACGAAGATGTGGCCAACACATTTGTCCTCAGCCTTGGACCCGATTACCAATTGTTGAATGGGACGCCCGAGAAATTCACGATTCGTAGCAGCACAACTCAAGTCAATGGCGCGCTCATTATAGGCGCATCGCCAGTGAGCAATTACATCGGTTTTCGTGGCCTGGCAGGCGATGGGTATGAGGTGAACACCCCGACGACATACATTGGCGAGAGGGTCTACGACGCAGGCACGGAACGGACAGAATTGTTATTGTTCAAAGGCGAGGACGGCATCGGCGCGCTGGGGCCTGACCGCGTCCGCATCTTGTCCGGTGAGTTTCACGTGCACACATTCACCAACTCGGTCGCGAATATTTACACATATGCGAGGTCAGGGTTCATGGATGCGGGAAACGCCAATGTATTTACGGTCATGGTGGCAAATAAGGACGGACTCGGGATATTGAAGACTCCCGCTCCAGGGTACGAGTTGGATATAAATGGATCGAATGCACGTAAATTGACGGGAACGACGTGGCTCGAGGGGTCGGACGAACGCATCAAGACGGACATCGAACCAGCAGACACGGAGGAATGTTGTCGCATCGTGAAGAGTATCCCTCTCAAAAGATTCGCATACGACCGGAAATACACGGGTCGAAACGACGATACGCGTGTCTATGGCTGGCTGGGTCAAGATGTCGAGCGCGTCATCGAAGGCTCTGTGACGCAAACTTCAGCGCACGGCCTAGAAGATTTCAGGACATTGGATTCAGATCAGCTTCTAAAGGTTATGTGGGGCGCCCTCCAAAACGTGATCCGGAAGATGGATAAGGATACGATTGAAACCTCGTAATTGGCGCGAGCGGCACGTGTGGCACATCGACGGTCCGTTTCATATATAAATACACGGCGCCAGCAAGAGCCAAGAGTGCCACGAATATCCATTTATATGCCTTCTTAGGGACGATATACCATTGCGTCTTTTTCAGCTCAGCTTCCTTTTTCTGTAGTGCATCAATGGCATCGTGCTTCGCGTCCATCCACTGAGCCGACCGCGTTGCTGCGATTGCCGCGCCTGCAGCAGCCGCTGCGGCCGTCGATGCCGCGTTGGCGATAATGGGTGCCGTGTTCTGTATTGGATCGCCGCGGTCTTTGGTGGTTATTTCCAATGTGAAACTATGATCAATGCCATTGAAATCGATGATCTCGCCATCTTCATGGAACCTCAGGCGAATCCTCAGGCGATCGAGGCGCGCGATATTGACTTCGACGCGAGGCATGGCGCCGCGCTGCGCATCGAGGATCGCGTACTCGAACGAATTGGTGTTGAATGGGATCTTGCAGAACGCGCCGCGCCCAGCTCCGTTGCCGCCAATTGACCCTTCGTCGATCCCGTTCAGTTCCTCGATATCCAGCAAGATGTATGTGTACGGATTCAGCGACACGACGCGCGCCGACGTAAGAGATCCTCCTTCGCTGAGCTGCACGCCTTCAAACCCGAGATATTTCCCTAGCCCGCTCGATCCATCGACCGAGAAATTCACAAGTTCGGAATTTGACAGTGTTATTTTCTGCGTTGTGGGGCTGACCGTCACCGACCACGCCAGGTCGGTGCTTTCACTTAGGGAGTCAAGGAGAGCTGCCTGGATATCGAACGATCCGTAATTTCCATCCGGAACGACGATTCGCGCCGGTATATACTCGCCGTCCAGCGTGAGGTACAATATCGAGTTGCCTGCCGATGCAGTGAATATGTAGAATGTCGTAGGGATCTCGGCAGTCAAGAGGCGAGCAGAGACGACGTGCTCATACTCGCGCGGAAGGAAGACGCGGTACGATCCAGGCACGCCTGCATTCCTATCGCGCGAATCCACGAGTACAGTGTATTTCATCTTCTTCTAATGTATGTGCGGATTATTTTCGTTCCTTTTGTCTGCGTCTCTTTTTATATAAAAATGGAATCGCTCCTCGCCCAATGTGCAGATTTACATATCAAGTGCAGTGATGGGTCCATCATTGATGCAAATTTGTTCACGATGCTATCGGCATGCTCCGTTCTCAACCAAGTGTACGAAGACACAAAACCAGATGATAACACCCTTCCTCTCACAGGCATTCCCTGCTCGTGGCCCCGTATCGCAGTCGACCTCTTACATGGACTAAAGAAACCATTTGAATTAGAATTGCGCCAAGTCACGGACGCACAGGACGCGTTCGAGTTCCTGGGGTGCAAGTTGTTGCGCCAATCGCTCTCCAATAAATTGTGGTACTACCTCAACCAATTCAAATCTCAAGCTGATCTCGTGCCGTACGTCAAGCGCATGATGGCCGAAGGACCCGAATTGCGGACCAAGTTCCTCACCAAATTCAGGGCGCTCGGGCCTCGGTGGGTGTCGGTGCGCGAAGTCTTCAAGCATGCCGACATGACGCTTGAAAGTGCTATTTTCTGCATGGCGCGCTTCGTCCATTCGTACCCTGCCAGCATCGTCTTTCGGGATCTGTTCGACGCTCTTCCCGCCTCGCTCGTCACGCCCCAATCGGCCATGATGCTCATGAGCGCGCATTCCGGAGGCACGTTTTTTCATCCTGGCGAGCTGCAGACCGTGATGAATTGTATCATGCGGCGCGTCCCTTTCAGTCGAGGCAGTATGGGGTACGAGTACGATTTCATGCGGACGGTGCTGGATACAATGTGTGATTTCGAAGATGCGCCTGTCAGGAAAATAGGCGGGACGTCGATCCAGTACGAGTTCTCGCCGCGTGTCAGCGCATTCGTCAACGTCTCGAAAAAAGGGGGAGGCGACTGGACGGTCCGCATCGCGCCGTGGCTGACGTTAACAAAAGACACGAATACATTGCACGGTCACCTGGATTTATGGAAGATCCCGGCGGCGCGCGAAGCTGTGAATTGCCAAGTCCATATTACCGCAGTTGCCGAACGTCGCGATGCCGTAACTCACAAATTCGAGACGGTGGCAATCGATGTATGGCGCCGCTTCGATGGCGTCGAAGAGAATGTGCTTGATTTGAGCGACTTTAATCACGAAGACGATGGCGAGAAAGAGTTTGCAACTTTCGTGGCAGGTCACGTGTTGCGGTACATCCACATCAACGCATTCTTTGGGTTCCGCGATGCAATGTACTCGGCGCTGCTATAATTGTAATTATTATGTGATCAAGGCTATATATGGCAAACAAACCGCGGTACATGCGGAGCACGGCAAGTTCGGAGAGCAGACGGGCAGCACTCCTCGCCAATTATCCCCGACGTGAAACCCTAAACAACCCAACGCCCGCGCCACGTCCACGTACCGCATCTCGAGTGTATTCTAGAAACACAAACACAAACAGCAACGCATCAGTTGGATGGAACGAGCTTGCCCGAATCGAAAAGGAACGTAACGCGGCGATACGGGCGCGTCTCGGTGCTAAAAATGAGTCCGAATATGCGCGTCAAAATGAGATGCAGAGGATTTTTAATCAAGCCCGCCGCCGCCCACCCCAAAATGCCGGACCTGGACGTGGGCCTGGACTTGGACTTGGACGCGCAAACTCGGCGAGATCTTCCCCCAAACAAATTATGAACGAATTGCGTCAAAAGGAAGTCGAGGAGGCAGCTCAATGGAACGAGCTTGCCCGAATCGAAAAGGAACGGCGTGCGATCGCGCAGCACGTGTCGCGGGACCAACGCAACATCAAGAATTTCGTTGAAAGTATCCCCATAAACCAGCTTCCCACAGCCACTCTGCCCCATGCAGTGACGCTTCAAATCGCACATGTCGTGACGAATCATCTCGCGAATGCACACACGCCACGCGAACAACAGGCAGCTCTGCGTAACGCCCAAGCACTCACAAATCATCCGAATATGGGCAAGTTTATGGTTCTTGCATTAGATTACGCCGCGCTTGCCACGGCGAAATTTATCCAGCAACGGCGCGTCGTCCCTAACTTCATGAACGAGCGCCACGCAATGCTCCGGAACCCACGCGCGGAACTTCTCGCGACGATTTTCCTGATCGCGCTCATCATCCTTCCGCGTCTATACTACTTTGTCAAACAACGGCAACGCAATCTCACACGTCAACGGCGCTGATCTTGGCGAAAAGCGCAAGGAAGAAAATGACGAGAATGAGAGGTAACACGTAATACAGGAAACGGACCGCGCCAGATGAATCTGCTGCCACTGCCCTCGTATATGTCGGTGGAATGTGTGCCGAGAGCGGGGGTGAATCCAATAGAGGAAATGTCACGGTATATGCCCCTTTCACATGCACATACCGCGCCGCAAGTAGATTGGGGACTGGGTCGTACACCGTCACGACGCGCGTGGAGTGAGGGATGCGCGCGTCGAACATCTTGGCAAATGACGCATTTCCAATATGAGGCGCCCCGAACGATATGACGTGGACTTTGGGTTTCTGGGCGGGTTCGAGTTTACACATAATATCCAGAGCGGCAATGCTTGCGATGGCACCTCCCATGCTGTGGCCACATACGATGATCCGACCTGTCGCGGCCGTGCGTAAAATGTAGTCCGAAACGAGATCCCATGTCTTCTCTCGGATGCTCGCGTACGCTGCCAGAAATCCAGCGTGGACGACGGCACCTTTGCTCGATGTTTCACACAGCCATTCTTTTGGGTATGGCACATCCTCAATACGGATATTGGTTTTCAGCCAATCGGTTTTTGTGGTCGTACCTGCAAAGGTTATGTATATGTCACGCGTGCCGTCGGGAGCCGCCGCGCTCATGATGCCGACTTGCGTGCCTGTCGACGCATCGCTGGCGTACTCGGCATCGCGGAACGTATCGCTCTGTCCTCTTTTGTACACGAGCCGACTCGCTTCCAGTGCCGACGTCATGAGATGCTGGTCGGGACGCGTGCGGTTGGCCAATATCCGGGGAATGGCGTACATGATCGGCACGCCCAACAACAGGAAGGTGACGAGGCCCACGTGCCGCATCCACCCTTCGCGCTCCGGCGTCATAGCATAGAATGCCGTCGATATGAACGAAATCGCCCCGCTCGACCATAAGAAAGCACTCGTATTTGAGGAGATATTCGTCGCCAAACTGAGGAGCGCGCCGGCTCCGAAGATGCCTCCGAGCGCCATGGCCAATGGAAGAATGTTGGGCCACATACCCAAGCTTCCGCTGCGATGCAGAATTCCAGCGAGGAGAACAAACGCTGCGACATTAGACAATTGCACGCTTCTGGAAACGGCCAAAGTATCGAAATTTGCGGGATTGGCACGCGCGGTCGTCGTGGCGGCGATATGCGCGGCAAGGAGGACGAGAGCCAGGCGGCGCGGATTGCGGAGCATGTTGTATGCATTGAAAAAAAATACACGCAATAAAATACAATAAAATAAAATGATGCTGATGATGTCGATGCTCGTCCTCTTCTTCACCGGCATCATTTGCATTCTGGCATCGTCGATCAAAGCCAAGGCCGTCAAGAGTCCTTCGGTGGTCTACAAGTATATTCCACGTGACCTCGATACAATCTTGAGGGAAGATGCGAACCAGCCATCCCTAGTGTACAAACAATTATTCGACGATACGTTGGATAAGAGCGTGCCGCAATCGACACCATTAGTCAGCACACCAGGCGTGACGAGCGCGCCGAATATATAGATAATCAGTCGTCTTCGCCGCCCATGAACGCAGTACGCCGTTTCAGCTCGTTCGATGCCCTTTTGAATTTCTTGTACAATGCGGCATCGACGCTCGTAGGTCTCGATGCCGAGTTGCGCATATGTGTTCCCGAAAGCCAGAGCCACATGTAAAATGAGTCTTTCTCGCTCGAGTTCTTTAACGTGATTTTTGCCGCTGATGCAGCCTTGACGCGAGGTGGCATTTGTGTACGAGCGGATTTTATTTTGGTTTGGTCAAGTCAATTCAATCGACATAAGACGTGGTACGCTATTCGGAGACACGCAGGCAATTTGCGAGTGAGCCACATACGCACATCGGCATCGCCAGGCACGAACCCGAGAAGCTCGTCGCACGCTTTGCGAGTCACGGACCGCATCGCCGTGCCGTGCGATAACATGGACAACGCGCGGATTTTCATTGCGAGATGGATGCGGTCGACGTGCTTTGCCCATTTGATGCCGAGATGCTTGGCGAGCTCGTTTGTGGGAAGCGCGAATTGCGGATCGATGAGGACGAGGTGCAGCGTCTGCGTCGCGGGATCGTGGCGACACATGATATTATCGCTCGACAAATCGCAGAATGATATGCCGGCGTTGGCGAGGGCGTGGACGAGAGAGGCGATATGTTGCATGAGCGAATGGAAGATCGGCATGAACTCGGCTTGATTGTGTGCGATTGCAGTCAATAGCGATGTCACGGTGCAATCGAGGCGGTGCAACACGATGATATCGTACTTGCTCTTTGAATCGTGCCACACAATGCGAGCCGTCTCGATGCCAGCAGATTGGAGGAGACGGTACCCATGGTGCTCGTGGCGCCCGAGACTCGTCGTGCGGTCGGTCACTTTGACAATGACGCGCTCGACGCCATACTCCTCGCTGGATTCGATGCGTTCGCCGTCGACGCGTTTGGCTGCGTATATGCGTGACATGCCGCCGCACGTGATGGGTTCAAGACACGCGTACTCGGCCGGGAGAAACGAACGCACATCGTCGACGCGCACGGCCTTTGTGCGACACATGGAATTGGCGATCGAGCGGAGCGTGGTGGAATCGTGCACGTCCTGGATGTAATGCACGGCAGTCAAGAGCTGGCGGGGACATGGGATCGGGGCGAGGGGATGTTGCGGCGCGGCGCGAATGACGACGTCCACGCCATTCCCTAAGAACTTCTTGCGCCACCGGACCGACCAGGCGTCCCGCAGCCGCCTCAAGCATCCCCACTCAGGCACGATGGTCGTCGAGAGGGAGACTCGTTCGGTATCTTCCATCGCACGCACTCGCTCTGCATCTTCCATCTCGTGCGAGGCGATCTAGCATGAGTCGTGATTTTTTTTGCGGTCATATGGAAGAAAGGAATACATATGCAAGGCCAGCCATCGGCACGGAGGTCTGGGTCTTGGACCACATCTGCATCGACGGGTCGAAGTTCCGGATCCGGGTCTGGATCTGGGTCATGGACTAGCTCTGGCTCTGGCTCTGGGTCGGGGTCGGGGTCGGGGTCG
>Ga0208951_1001241_pt1 | contig 11297 bp, 11 predicted proteins | sample GreLakmeMI27MSRF_FD_187702 | JGI IMG/M metagenome (GOLD analysis project Ga0208951, IMG submission 187702) | Freshwater lentic microbial communities from great Laurentian Lakes, MI, USA - Great Lakes metaG MI27MSRF (SPAdes) | ecosystem: Environmental > Aquatic > Freshwater > Lake | place: Great... | reverse complement strand
CCTGGGGCGGGCGCGGCGCGAGTCGGAAGATGTGAGCAACGGCAGGGTGGTGACCGAGCTCGCCCCGCGCCCGCCAGGACCCGCACGGAGCGGACCCGCGCGCCAATGGACAGCCTCATGGTCCAGAGCCACGCGGCGCGGTGGAGACACAGTGTGGCGTGGCGCACCTGTGCGTTGGAGCGATCACCGAGAGCTCGGCGAGTCGGAGTGGCCAGCACCTCGGAGAAGAGCTTCACGGGCGCCGCGCGCGCCGGGGAGGCCAGCGAGTCTAGGGCGCGCGGCGCGCGCGGCTCCGTGGCTGCGCCGCGCCGCGCGCGCGTGACAATGGTAGGAGGCTGCTGCTCAGGCATGGGAGTCACGCCCAGCGCGCGCGCAGTGGCGCGAGTCATGCGGCGCTCAGTCATCGGAGTTGCCATGGGGTGACCGGAGGCTAGAGCTTTGGGAGAGTGGGAATTTTTTGGGACCGTCGTCGTACGTCATGCGTCATCGTGTGCGTCTGTTGTTGTGCGACCACCGTCGACGTCGATTGACGGCGAGCCCCACTGCCCCAGTCAGCCACGGCACCATATGGCCTCGCGAACGTGCGTGCGTGCGTCGTGACGTTTGTTTGGCACTGATGCTCCTTTCCTTCGTCATCATTCTGTCTGGTCTGTCAGGCCCCTCTGCTGCGGTCAGTCCTTGGTGCCGCTCTTGGTGAGCGGGCTCTCCCGCAGCGTGAGGCTCACGCGCCGCGCTTCCTCCAGGTCAGACCCCGCAATCTCGTGCGTCCAGCCGTACCGTGCCGCGCCGCTCTGCACCTGCACGCAGCGCCGCGGCAGCGAGACGCGCACCGGCTGCGCGTGCACCGCGCTCTTGCCCCCGCCCAACGGCGTGTAGGTCATGGTGCACGCGCCCAGCAGGCTCACGTTGACGATGATGTCTCCGCTCAGCTCCCGGTCATCCACATGCGCCCTCAGGTAATGGCCGCGCTCGCGCACGTACTCAATGGCGTTCACGTGGTTCGGGTCCCACTTCTCTAGAAAGGGCAGCGTCACGCGCATGCGCGCAACCAGCGGGCTAAGCCAGTCCGGGAATGCCACCGTCGCCTCTGAAACGACGCGCTGCTGGAGGTTCATGTGCACGCCCCACGACTTGCCACGCGAGCGGCCGTTGAAGTGCGACTCATGCCACGGCGGGCTGGACTGCCCCTCCACCCGCGCAACCAGCTCATCCTCCTCAGCTTCTGACAGAAAGTCCTGCAGCACCAGGTGGCCCTCGATTGCGCTGTGGTAGTCGTGCAGCGCGGCCAGCTGCGCCGGGGCGGAGGGGCAGGCATTCCCGGTGTGCTGCCCGTAGGCGCGCTGCGGAGGGAGGGGGGGGCGAAAGCGCAGGGGCAGCGGCGGGACTGCCGCTGCTGCGCTGGGCAGCGGCTGGGCAACGCCTGCCTCTCCGCTGTGCTTGGGTCGCTTGGAAGGCTGTTCGGCGACGTGCTCGGAGGCGTGCAAGCAGGCCTCCACGTGCCCGACGTACGTCAGCTTCGGCACTGAAAGGGCGCGTGGTGAGCTACTCTTGCCGTGTTGGGCGCCACAACTCGCGTGACACTGTTGCCAGGCGTGTCTCGCGCACCGTCCTTTTGGCAGACGGGGCATTCGGAAAAGCGGGAGCCCTCAGCTGTGCGCAGAGGAGGAGGCACTCCGAGCGCTCCAAGCAGATCATTCTTGCGCCCGCCCATGGCGCCGAACCCGATATCAGCGCAGAGAGCAGCGGCAATAGGCCTGCGTCAAGAGAGCGCTGCTGCTTTGTTGGTCGTGAGGTCGTCGAACAACGTCGAAGAACACGCGTGCGCAAATTAGAACTAGCAAACGACGGTGGCAAACTTCTGCACACGCGATGCGCGCTCTCTTACGCCAGCCTGTTGGAGCGCAGGCTGCAGCAGCGCAGTCGCGGTGCTGCACTGGCGAGCCTGTACCGCCCTCGCCCGCTCGCAGGCGGCGCGCCGCTTCCGCGCAGGGCGCTGGCGCTCAGTCGGCGGAGTCACCCTTGTCTCAGAAGGAGCTGTGGGCGTCGCTGGACCCGTACCGTCGGGCGCTGGGAGGTGCGCTGAAAGGCCCCGGGCTGGGCTCTTGCTCCCTGTCTCACGCGCTCGCTCTGCCTCTCCGCCAGTGGACTTTGGGCGCGTCAAGACGGGCGTGGCGGTGAGCTCCGGCGGCCTGGCGCCCCGACCGCTGCCCTGCCTGCGGCTGGCGGGCGCCTCCGATGCGCTGCTGTCGGCGCTGGTCGCCCTCGCACAGCGCGAGAACGCCACGGCGCGTGCGCCACCCGCCCGTGTGCGCCCGCTCTGACGGCTGTGGCGCAGGAGCTGGTGGTGGGGCTGCCGCTGGCGGTGCGCACGACTGGTCTGGTGCACACCGCACAGACCGTCCACTGCACCCGCTTCGCGCAGCGCCTCTCCGACGCCGCGCCCAGCACGCTGCGCGTGTGGCTGTGCGACGAGCAGGGCACCAGCGCAGACGCGCGCGCGCAGCTGGCCGACTCGGGCGTCAGCGCCCCTCGAGCAGAGGCCCTGGAGGACTCGGTCGCTGCGTGCCTCATCCTCACAAACTACTTCACACAACGGGCGGGGCGCCCCAGGCTGGTGGAGCCGGCGGCGGGCTATCGAAAGGCGCAGACACAACGGCTGCTCGAGGACCCGGCGACCGCGCAGCTGCGGTGGCTGGGGGAGAGCGACGGCGCGCGCGTGCCGGCGGCGGCGCACGCGTGGCCCAGCGCTGCGCCCAAGGAGCCGCCGCCGCCTGCGATGCCCCGCAAGGCTGTGCCCCTGCGGCTGCTCAGGAGACAGCACGACGCGCCAGGCGCTGCGCGGAGGCAGCAGTATGAGGAGATGGGGCTGTGATTTGTGAACCAATGCACTCTGCAGCCATCTAGAAGAGCAACAGAGGCGACAGCGAGTCGTCGTCGACAACCAGCCCCGCATCATGAACACGGCTTTGCTTCTCCCCCGCCCAGCGCGTATCAGGCCTATTCTACAGCTGTCGAGCATGGACTACCCTTCAACGCTGCCCCGCGATGTGCTGCTGAGGATCTTCAGCGGTTTGATGTATCCGAACCCGAACAGCGTGGGCGATCTCTGCGCTGCTGCCTCTGTCTGCCCCAGCTGGCGCGAGGCCGCCAAGGAGCCCTGCCTGTGGCGCCATTTGTGCGTGTGCAAGGCGCCGCTGAACGCGCGGCTGACGGGGCCTTGGCTGCGCAACCTGGTTGCTCGCTCACACAACACACTCACTTGGCTCTTGCTGGAAGGCTGCTCGCTGGTGATAGACACGGCGCTGGCACTGTCGCTGCAGCAGCAGCCCCTCCTGGTCTACGTTCGCGTCACGGACTGTGCCCTGGTCACGCGCCCCGGCCTGGCCTACGCCCTGTGCGAAGCTGAGGACTTCCAGGGCGTCATGGCGCAGCTCAACAACCCGCGCCAGTCTGCCGCGGACGCGCAGCGCTGCTGCTTGGCCCTGTACACGCTGCTATGTGCTGAGGAAGAGGCTGAGCTTGCGGCAGCTCTCGCGGACGCACAAGCGGCTGGTACACTGGACGCTCTGCTGCGCTGTTCCGCACTGCACGCAGCACACGCGGGAGTGCAGGCTACTTGCTGCTGGGCACTGGCGAAATACCTTTACCATCCCCAGCACACCGGTGTTGCCTCCTACCCTCCCATCTTCCAGGCGGCCGTGGCTGCCCTGAATGCGCATCCATTGGACGGGGATGTGCAGCGAGCCGCATTGAATGCCCTGCAAAACGCCTGCTGGTACGGCCTGGAGGGAACGCCCGGTGTTCCTGCATTGCTGGACGCCGTTCCGCCTGTCCTGGCCGCAATGCGCGCCTTCCCGACTGATCTGACCGTGCAGGCTTTCGGCTGCAAATCACTGGCGAAGATGTGCGGAATGGACGCCTCTGTGGCTGAGGCTGCGGCTGCTGTTGGCGCAATGGGCCTCTTCATCAAGACGCTGAACTTCGACTTTACTTCCGATAATGCACGCGTCGCGGCAGTGGAAGCCATCGGAGCCATCGCTCTGTCAAAGGCCGCCTTACCCCAGGCCTCTGCTGGCATCGACGCAGTGGTGCACGCCCTGCGGCATCACGAGGAGAAAACGCTTTTTGCAGAGGCTGCATGCAAGACGTTGGGCATTTACCTGCGCTGCCCTGCAACGCGCGCACGAGCGCTGGGAGGGTGTGCCGATTTCGTCATCAAGGCGACTGCGGCGACGCATCACACTGACGCGAAGGTCAAGAAGGCCGCTGCAGACGCGCTCCAGAAACCGCAGGCATGAGCCGTTCATGAATGTATTTCCAGGAGCGAGCGCGCACCACAGAGCGCAGCACTCAAGAGGACATCGAATGGGGCCATTGTTACGCAAATCGCCCGGGTGAGCTAGAGAACTCAATCGAATCAGCTCACGGCGCGGCAGCCTTGACCACCGTTCCGCGCAGTGGCGGAAGGCCCGGTATTTCCACCTGGATGATTTTGGGCGCGGGCGGCGCCGACGCGGGAGGCGGGTTGGGCGGCGGCGCTCGCCGCAGCTCAGCCAGCACCGCGGCGCGCGTGAGAGCGCCTCCGCTCAGCAACGGCGGCGGCGGCGGTGCTGTGACGCCTCCCTGCTGCTGCGCAGATGACCCCGCCAATGGAGCCGCAGCAGCATCAGTCGCCGCGCGCGAGCCGGACGCGCCAAACAGCCCCGCGAGCGCAAACGAACGGGAGGGGTGCGGCGGCGGGGATGCGGTCTTCAACGCCACAGAAACGGAGCGTGGCGTGAGGCTCGCCACGCCGCCGCTCATCGCCGCGGAGCTCTCCAGCGACTTGAGACCCGCGTGACCGCCCAAGCTGGTGGCGGCAGGCGGCGGCGGCGATGGAGCGGGCAGCACAGGCACCGGCGACAGCGGCACTGTTGCGGAGCTGCCAGCCAGCGTCTCCGCTTCCCACTGCAGGGGGCGGAGCAGCCCCGATACGCTGGGCGGAGGCGGCGAGGGCAGCCTGGGCCTGAGCAAAGGCGGCGGCAGCGGCGGCGGTGGCGGCGGTGGCGGCGAGGCTGATGCCCCGCTTTCGCTGCTGTCCGTGCCCAGCGTTTCCAGCGGGAAGCCGTACGTGCGCGAGGTGGCCTCCGCCAGCGCGTCCGCGGCGGGGCCGGGCGCCAAGGCCAGGGCCTGCGCGGCGGGCGGCGGCGACAGCGAGCGGCGGGGCGCAGAGGCGCGCGAAAGGGGCAGCGCCAGCGCCGGCCCAGGCCCGGGCGCGGGCGCGGGCGCGGGCGCGGCGCTGACAGCCGGCGAGACAGCCGCCGTCGCTGGAGCGTTGAGCGTAGGGACCGTGAGCGCTGCGACAGGCGGTGCCATAACCGACGCGGTCGGCGCGGTCGCGGCCGCCGGCGGCGAGGCCTGAGCGATCAGCGCGGCGCGCGGCACGGGCCCCGTGGCCAGCGGGGCTGGCAGCGACTCGCCCGCAGCTTGCGAAGCGGAGACAGGCGGCGCGCTGCTGCCCGACAGTGCCAAAGTGGGGGCACAGAAGCTGTGCACCCCGGCGCGCACTATGAAGTAGCCGTGCGCGCACTCCCAGTCGCACGAGTCGGGCGAGGTTGTGCCCGAGGAGGTGTAGACGCCTCCTTTCAAGGGTGCACTACTGCACCACAAGCACGTGCAGTCCACGTTGGTCTGCCACGCGCCCACGGGGCACGGGGCGCAGTGCAGCAGGCCGCTGGTGGCCTGCGCGCGGGCTCTGGCGGAGAGCGCGAGGAGAAGCACAGCAGTTAGAGCGCGCTGCATCCCTTCCCACTTCGCCCAAGACGCCACGCGCCCCGGCGTGGCCGGCGCTCAGGCGGGCGTGGCACAGGCTCACACGCACAGGTCCCCTGACGAGAGCGGGTACGGGTCGGGGGCGAACTTGCAGTCGAACAGCGCCATCACTGTCGAACACGCACGTCGGCAGTCCCCTGCGCCTACCCCAGCTCATGCGTGCCTCACGCAGATAGCCGCTGTAAGCGCTTCCACGGCGCATGTCGCTCGGCTCACAGCCCCTTTCTGGCGCTGCGGGGCTGAGCGCGCGTCTGGAGGAGCACGGATACGCGGTGTTCGAGAACGCCGCCAGCAGTGAGTGGAGCGCTTCCGTCGCGCGAGACATCGCGGGTCTTCACGCCCGCGACCTGCTGCAGCGCTCGCTCAACCGAGTGGCAACCAGCCGCGGCGAGCAGGGCAGCTCCGGAGCTCCTGCACCGCCTCCCACTGGCGAGGTGTGCGAGAAAGCTGGCGTGTACGAGCAGGACTTGCTGCTCAACGGCGCCGTGCTGCATCCGCAGGCTCTGGCCGCAGCGGCGAGCCTGCAGAGCTGGGTGGACGCTTGCGGGCCGACCGCGCTGCTTGCGCAGCTCAACGCGGCTGCGCCTTGGCTCGCGCTGACGCACCTCGACACGCTCAAGGTGCAGCTCAACGAGGGACTGGGAGGCTGTTTCCCGTTGCACTTCGACACCACTCCAGAGACGTCCTCCAGAACGCTCACAGCCATCCTCTATCTCAGCACTGCTTGGACTGTCGCCGCAGGCGGGCAGCTGCGTCTCCACCCTTTCCCTCTGGCGCCCGTGGACATCGAGCCTCAGGCGGGCCGCCTGGTGGTCTTTTCCAGCACCGCGCTGCTCCACCGCGTGCTGCCTGCCCACGCGCGGCGCTGCGTCCTCTCCCTCTGGTTCAGCGGGCAGCACAAGCGGCCTTTTCCGAGCAGGTATCCCGGGTGGGTGTCGCAGCAGGATGCGCAGACGGCGCAGCTGCTCGCTTTTCTGCGATGCCCAGTCAACGCGCGCCTGCTCTGCAAGGTGCTCCTCTGCGACGACTGGGCGCGCAGCATCCGCGAGGCGTTCGGCTCGGGGCCGGGCGTGGAAGCAGCTCTTGCGCTGCACTACTCCGAAGTGGGGCTTCTCCAACAGAGAGTCAACCCGCCGCTTTTGGCGCTCCTCAGGGAGACGCTGCCGCTGCGCTCGCCCGAAGAGACGTAACGGCTGGTGTGGCCACCCGCTGGTCGGAACGGGAGGGACTCCTGACAAGATGCCACTCGGGCTGGGAGCTTGGCAGCTCGGGGCGACCTTGGGAGGGCCAGTTCTTCTGTCCTCCGCCTCCGCCCTTCCGTGGCGCACCTCCGCACGATGGTGTCTCGAGCGGCGTCGCGCGCGTGGCTGCTGCTTGCCGCGGCTGTTCTGATGTGCTGCGCGACGAGCGCGGAGGCGTGGGTCCACCACGACTGGGCCAAGAAGGACCGCGGCGCATCATCCGGCGCACCGACGCAGACTGCGCCGCCGCAGGCGACGCCTGCGCCGATGCAGGCGCCGCCCGCCAAGGCGCCTGCGTCCCAGCCTCCGTCTGGTTCAGCGGTGCTTCCCGAAAGCCGCCCTGCTCAGCTGCGCGCCTGCCCCGCGCCTCGGCCGCGCAACGCCTCCGCGCCGCCTCGCCCGCCCGCGCCGTGCGACAAGAGCGTCGCCGACGCGGTTGCGGCCGACTCGAACCTCGCCACCCTGGGCGCGGCGCTCAAGGCGGCGGGCCTCACCGGCGCGCTGTCCGACACCGGCGCCGTGCTCACCGTGTTCGCGCCCACCAACGCAGCCTTCGAGGCGCTGGCCAAGAAGAAGGGCCTCAGCTTCGCACAGGGGCTCCTCGCAGACACCGCCGCGCTGGCGGACATCCTCAAGTACCATGTCGTGCCCGGCAGGGCTGTGGACGCGTGCGACCTGGACACAACGCTCACCCTGCCGACTCTGCAGGGCAACAACCTGTTTCTCTCGGTCATCCTGCCGCCCGGCCAGCTGTCCGTGGCGGGCATTGGCAGCACCGCCAGCGTGGTCAAGGCTGACGTGCGTGTCTGCAAGAGCGTGGTGCAGGTCATTGACACCGTGCTGCTGCCCAAGTGAGCAGTGGGGAGCAACCAGGGCTGCAGGGCACGGGACGCGAGTGTGCGCAATGTGCAAGCTGTGTACTTCAACTTCATGCGTGTTCACCGCTTCAGGACCGCTTCTTTCTCCGCTGACGCTGCTGTGTGTGCGCCCGCCTGGCGGACATGCGATTCTCCCATGCCAAGGCGCCCGCGCCCGCAGCCGCACCCAAACCTGCAGCCAGCAACATCTTGAGCACTTCCTCGTCCAGCAGCCACTGCAGCGTCCAGGCGCTTTGCGGCGACGAGCGCACGTACGCCTCACGCAGCCAGCGCGCGATCTCGCGGCGCTCCAGAGCCCTTGCGTCGATGACTGAGCGCGGATCGAGCGGATGCGAAAACATCAGGTCGAGGTGGTGCGCAGAGTCGGGTATGAGCAGCGCGATGACGCTCTTGGATGTGGATGTAGTCACTCCGGCTGACGCCCAGGGGTCCAGGGCGCCGTTGCTGAACACGATGTTGCTTGCAGTGTGCACCTGTCGGCCACCGTACACCAGCACCGCCCAGTCGTGGCGCGGGCGCACCCCCCAGCGCCGCTGGCAGGCGGCGGAGAAGTCTTCCAGATCCCAGGGTTGCGCCCAAAAAGCATCGCTGACCCCGTCTCGGCTCAGATTGACGCTCAACTCGGTGCAGCCTTGGTAGTGCCACACATCCGCAGCCTCGCTAGCTGCCCATGGGACAGCGACATGCAGCGGTGTGAAGCAGTGCTTGTCACCGCTCGCGTTGTGAAGGAGGCCCGCGGCATCGCGCAGCCCTTCCAGTCGTGATGCCGACGAGCCGAGTAGTACACAGGCGGCACGCAGAGGGAAGGCGGGCAGAAAGCCGTCACCACTGGTGAAGTAGGCGGAAGGAAAGGGGTAATTACTCATGGCCATCACGTCAAACGCCAGCTGCAGCCACAGCGCCAGAACCAGCGCGTGCTTCTCAGACTGCATGTTTGCAGCCGGACAAAGCCTGAATGTGCGTCTCAGCTCCTCGCGCCCCTCGGGGATCCTGCCTCTCTCGAAGATCTCCGGCCAGGTGGAGCGCAGCTTGGCGGCGCAAGGCTCGCCCAGTTCGCGCGTCACGATGCGCGCGAATGCGCCCGCATCCATAGGCTTCTTATCCTTCGCCCATGCCGGCGCGCTGGAGGAGATGGCGCCATCCACCAGCCAGGGAAAGTGCAGCCGCATCCAGGAGGCCAGGAGGCCGCCATAGGAGCCTCCGAAAGCAATGACTGGAGCGTCTGCGGCGTTGCGCGCTGCCTTGATGTATGCGATGAGGCTGGCGTAGTCACCGAGCGCGTGCTCGGTGGTCAGGAACTCCAGTCGGCGCAGGCTGTCTGCGCCGAACGGCTGCGACTTGCCGTAGTATCGGTGCTCCGCGAAGACGACGAGCGCGCCCATCTCCGCGGCCGTCTCCCAGAGAAGACCGGTGTGGTTGACGTAAACCTCTACCGCCGCCTCGTTTCCCGCATAAAAGAACAGTGGCCCCAGGCGCCCGTCGCGCCGCGGTCGCCAGTGCCCGTCGCACAGGATGTAGCGCAGCGGGAAGGTGCCCAGCGGTGTCTGGGGGGGGGCGCCAAGGGTTAACCCCAGAAGCCAGGACAAGCCGAGGGGCGAGGCAACCGCGCGCGTGGGTGCCACGCAGGTGCACGCCAGCGGTGTGTGGTGCGCACCCAGCTGAAGTGGTCTACGCGCGTGGTGAACCAGCGCTCGCGGCATGAGGAGAAGTCCCAGTCAGCGCGCAGTGCGGGCGCAGCGGCACCTGCGCGCGCATCGCGCACCGCGCACAGAGCGGCGCACAGCGACAGCAGCCATGCCCGGACGATCGCCCCCGGCATGGGAGGGCCAGGGAAAGGGAAAGCAGGCGACGCAGGCGGGCACCCTAAAGCAGGCTGCAGTGACCCGCCCGGAATCATGCCTGCGGGTCCTTGAGCGCGTCCTTGGCAGCCTTCTTGACCTTTGCATCCTTGTTGTGTGTTGATGCCGCCGCCGTGATCACGAAATCGGCGCTCAGATGCTGTGCTTGCTCGCGCGTGGCGGAGCACCGTAGATATATGCCTAGCGTCTTGCATGTAGCCTCTGCAAACTCGCTATTTGTGTGACGCCGTAGGGCGCGCACCACAGCGCCAATGCAGGCAGAGGCCTGCGGCAAGGCAGCAGGAGAGAGAGCGATGGCTCCGATGGCCTCCAGTGCAGCGACGCATGTAGCGTCGTTGGTGAAGTCGAGGTTCAGCGCTTTGATGAAGAGGCCCATTGCGCCGGCAGCAGCCACAGCCTCAACCACGGAGGCGTCCATCTTGCACATCTTCGTCAGTGAAAGGCAGCCGTACTTCTGCACAGTCAGATGAGTCGGGAAGGCGCGCAGTGCAGCCAGGACAAGCGGGATTGCGTCCAGCAGGGCAGGAACACCAGGCGTCCCCTCCAGGCCAAAGCAACAGGCGTTGCGCAGGGCCATCAATGCGGCTTCGTGCACATCCGCATCCGATGGATGCGCCTTAAGCGCAGCCGCGGCCGCCTGGAAGACGGAAGGGAAGGAGGCATCCTCGGTGTCCTGGGCAGCGTAAACGTACTGCGACAGTGCAAAGCAGCATGCAGTCTGCACACCCGCGCGTGCCACGTGCAGTGCGGCACAGCGCAGCAGAGCGTCCAGAACACCAGCCGCTTGTGCTTCTGCGAAAGCTGCCTCACCCTCTTGCACTTTCATAACATCTAGCAGCAGCAGCACGCGCAGGGCCACGCAGCAGCGCTGCGCGTCCGCAGCAGACTGGCGAGGGTCGTTGAGCTGCTTTACGACGCCCTGGAAGCTCTCGGAGTCGCACAGAGCGTAGGCCAGGCCGGGGCAGGTGACCAGGGCACATCCCGTGACAGAAACAAAGATCAGCCAGGGCTACGTATGTAGTGACCGTGTCAGCGCTGGTTCCCGCACCAGCGGACAGCCGTCCAGCTCCAGCCAAGTGAGTGTGTTGCGTGAGCGAGCGACCAGGTTTTGCAGGCGAGGACCTGTCAGCCGCGCGTTCAGCGGCGCCTTGAACACGTACAGCTCGCGCCACAGGCTGGGCTCCTTGGCCGCGTCGCGCCAGCTGGGGCAGACACAGGCGGCGGCGCAGAGGTCGCGCACGCTCTCCCAGTTTGGAGGCGTTAAACCCCTGAAGATCTTCAGCAGCACTTCAAGGGGCAGAGTGGAAGCATAGTCCATGCTGGCCAGTTGTTGAGTAGGCCCGACACGCGCTGGGCGGGGGAGACGCGAAAGGTGTAGGATGCGGGGCTTGTGAGAAAACCCAGAGGGTATGACCTGGCACACGGCTCTACGAGCCGCGGCTGGTCCCAACTAAAGTGTGTAGTGATCGACTCAGCCGACCCCACTAGAGGGTGGACCAGGACCATGA
>Ga0208951_1001240_pt1 | contig 11317 bp, 6 predicted proteins | sample GreLakmeMI27MSRF_FD_187702 | JGI IMG/M metagenome (GOLD analysis project Ga0208951, IMG submission 187702) | Freshwater lentic microbial communities from great Laurentian Lakes, MI, USA - Great Lakes metaG MI27MSRF (SPAdes) | ecosystem: Environmental > Aquatic > Freshwater > Lake | place: Great... | reverse complement strand
TACTCATGTGGGTGATCGTCGCCCGCCAGCGCGGCGATGTCGTCTTCCAGGTGGGGCCAGCGGTGCGCGATGAGCGGCCCCGCGCTGGCCCATGACGCCAGGTATGCTGCTTTGGCCACCTTGGCGGCGGGCGGCAGCCCCACGCCGCCATCCGCCTGGCATGCGCAGCTGGGTGCGTGCGCGCGTGCCCGGCGCAAGCTTCACCGCGCTGATGCTGGTAATTTCGGCGAGCGTCTCGGTGAGCAACTCGTCAGCCGCCTCTGCGGCAGCCTCAGTGTCGGCTGGGCGGCCGCAGCGAAGCATGTAGTTGATGCTCGGCGCCGCGCAGCACAGCAGCAGCAGCAGGGCGTGTGAGTGGAAGCCGGCGCGCGCGAAAGTGCGCAACGCCGTCACTTTGTGCGCAAGCGACTTGGCTTTACTTTAGCCCAAACCAGATTTTCGCCCAGCCGAGATCTTGACCCATATACGAACATACGATGATTAGTCATCATCATCATCATTAGGAGCTACCGACTCATCATCTTCAAAGAACGCGTCGAGGGCACTTTGGCTTACCCTCCGCCTCACTATGGCAGAGCACGTGGAGCTGGGCTCCCTCACTGGCGCGGAGCGCGTGGAGGCTGCGCAGCACTTCGTGGTGATTGCCAAGAAGCTCACTTCGCTGGCTCGCATCTTCGACCCGAGTGTCAAGCTCTCTGCTCCCAAGGGCAAGAAGGCTGCAGTGGACCCCAACGCACCGCCCAAGCCCAAGCGCGCGCTCAACGCCTACACTACTTTCATCAAGGAGAACCTGTCGGACTACAAGAAGGAGGTGCGGAGTGGAAGAGTCGTTACGCAAAGCCCCAAGTGAATGGAGTGGGCGCGCTAAGCCTCGCGCACCCACCACGCACGGGGGCACGCCGTGCCGCGCCGCGCTGGCGCAGCGAAGGCCATGGCGCGGCGGGCGCGCGCGTGGTAGGTGCAATGCGTGCCCTGGGCGCGCGCTGTGCCCGCTTCCTCGCTTACTCGTTTTGAATGCTGCGCCTCCACCTCGCACTCACGCCGCGCCCTGTGCCACGCTAGCACCCCGAGCTGGACATCAAGGGCAGCATGGCGGCTGTGGCCGGCATCGTGCGTGCGCTGCGTGTCCTGTGCGCGCTAAGAGAGCGCTAACGCGAGGCCTAAACCCTTATGTTGCTTTCGGTTTGGCAGTGGAAGACTCACCCCAGCAACCCCAAGGCGCGGCTTGGCGCCGCGCGCCCGCGCTGCGGCGGCCCTCCTGACAGCTTTTCATTCCGGCGGCCCCTCGCAAGCAGGCCGGCACCAGCGCCGCTGCCGCCGCCCCCGCCGAGGGCGAGCACAAGGCGCGCCGCCGCACCCTATGCGCGGGCGCCACCAGCCTGACGCCCACCTGGGTGCCGATGTGGCGCCGCATGGCATGTGCAGCGTCGCTGGCGTCACCCGCGTGGCTCGCCTTCTCCCATTCCCGCGCTGAGGCTGCCCACGCCTTGCGTGCAGGAGAAGAAGAAGAAGAAGAAGGACCGCGGGGAGGAGGGCGCCGATGGCGTCGACGGCGAGAAGAAGAAAAAGTCAAAGGTTTGGGTTTGGCGCTGCACCCCGAGCGCCTCTGGTCTCACGCCATCGCCCCTTGGCGCTTCAGAAGGAGAAGAAGGACAAAGGATCTGACGAGTAGGAGTCGCAAGCCGCCATACATACAGCGCCTCAGAACTGGGCACCCTTTGGCTTGAATGGCTCTGCAGACGCTACACCCAACGCTCACGACAACGATTGCTTTCTCACACCTGTGCCATTGTTTGCCCGTCATTCGTTCGAATCGCGGGTCCTCAGAAGTCAACCAGTTCCGCAAATTGCCCGGCGGTGTGCAAAGCTCGTTCCCACTCCCCCTCCCGCTTCACGCGCTCGTAGTACGCCGGGCAGTCCAGCGAGCCGCACACCATCCTGCGCGCGCCGTCGGAGCCGCCGCAGTGGGTGCTGCGCGCCGCGACACAGCTCAGACGTGCGGGTGTAAACGAGCAGGTGCAGTGAACACGCACCAGATTGCGCGCAGCTTCGCGACCTTATCCTCGAGCTTGCTGGCGCGCGTAGTGAGCATCAGCGTCGTCTCCAGGGGGCGCTGCTGGCAGGCGAGGCAGACAACGGTGCCAGTAGTGTGCTGGGCACCGCAGACCTGCAAAAGGCACAATTGCGAGTCAGCAGATGTGGGCACAGGCCAGGATGGTGCTGCTGCGCACCGCACAGCGGTCAGACGGGAAGAACGCGTCGATCTGGCGCGGAGGCGCTGCGCCAATGGGCCCGCCGCGCTTGTTTGCGTCGCGAGAGTGCGTCTGAGTCAGCGCGTCGCACCAGGCGCGCACATCCGCGCCCGCCAAGGCCAGCAGGCGGTGACATGCGGCCACAGTCTGGCCCACATAGTACCTGGCATTGAGCGACAGCGCACCCCGACTGGCCAGCACGGCGTGCGGCGCCTGCACCGCGTCGCTCACGCTGGCGCCGGGGCCCTGCTGCGTGACCACGTACTGCACTCGCTGCCCGCAGTGCGGCCGGGCGCGGGGGTCCGCGGCGCTCGCCTGCACCGCCACCAGCGCGGCTGGGGGCAGCGGGCGCCCAGGCGCGTAGCTGTCCAGGCGCACCTCCTTCGCAAACACGGCGTCGCTCATCGCCAGCCGCCCCGCGTAGATGCGCGTCCACTGGCGCACCAGGTACGCCTTGACGGCGCTCAAATCGTTGCTGGCAAAGAGCACTCGCAGCGAGCGTTCCACAGTCTTGCTCACCGCGCCGCAAGTGTCTCGGCGCACCGTCTCGATGCCCTTGGCGTCGAACGTGCCCTGCCGCTGCCCGGCGCTCTCGTACGACATGCCCACGTAGCGCTTCTTGGTGGCCAGGATCAGCGGCTGGTACACCTTCTCCAGCTGGAGCTTCACGGGCCACGGGTTGAGGGCCGTCACCGCCGCCGCCATTTGGGCGCCGATGGCGAACGCCTGGGCGCGCGTGCGGCCCGGCAGGTGCACGAAGAGCGAGTCGGTGTCGCCGTAGACCACCCGGGCGTTCCACTCTGGATGCTCGTTCACCAGCGCGATCGCCCGCTCCAGCGTGTGCTTGCCGTGCGACACGATGGCGTCAGCAAGGTCGGGCAAAGGCATGCGGCCCGAGAAGTTGGCGGCGGTGTAGCCGTAGGTGACGTTGGCGATGAGCTTCAGACCAAGCTGGCGAGCCGTGAGACGGCGCTGCAGAACGCGCGCCTCCGGCGGCGCAGCCTTGAGCGCCTGCTTCACCATGACGCGCGTCTCCAGGATCTCCGACAGCAGACGCGGCAGCACGCCAGCGCGCGGCGCAAACAGGCAGCCGTTGGGTGCCACGCGCAGCTGCTCCCCCTGCGCAGGCACCATGCCGGGCGGGAAGGACACGGTGCTCACTCCCAGCTGGCGGTGCACACCCGCCAGAGTGCCCTCCTTCTGGCCCTTCAGGTTGCCCAGGCAGGTTGAGTAGCACAGGTTGTGCGCTACCACCATCGAGGGATAGAGGGAGGCAAAGTCCAGGACCACAACCGGACTGGTGTAGTACCCGCTCTGAGGCTCCATGACCAGCGGGATGGCCAGAGGCGCAGGCAGCTGCAGCAGCGCCTCTCGTGGCGGCGAGATGGCCACGAAGTTCTGCGAGTGCGCCAAACGCAGCATCATGCTCTCCACCCGGTGCTGGCTGCCGCGCGTGATGACGCTGTTGAACTCGATGCCAAACACGCGCGCCAGCTCGGCGGTGCGCGCCACCAGGTCCAGCTGAGTGGCCATCTGGAGGCTGAGCTGTGCACGCTCCGATGTGGCCCGGATGGCGCGCCAGCGGGTCAGAGGATCCGCGTGCCAGGCGTGCAGCTGCGAGGGGGGCATCGCGGGGAGGCGGCGGCGAAGCACGGCCGCGGCGGTGGACTCGAAGCTGTACGAGCCCAGCTTGAGCTCGGAGCGCAGGATGCGCCACAGGTTCAGCACGCAGCGCCCCGTGCACCAGATGCCAGCAGCGTGGTCTCGTCCGTACCGGTCATCCAGCTGTGCGCCGGGCGGCTCGTGCCCGGGCGTGCGGGACAGGAGTTTCAGGAGCGCGGCGGTGGGTCCATTCAGGCACTTGGCGCGCTCAGCCAGGTAGCCCAAGGAGCCAGCCTGCACGTCGTAGCCTAGAATGATGTCAGGGTCGAGCGCGCGCACCAGCGAGATGAGGGAGACCAGCAGCGCCTGCTCTGTGGGCAGGGAGTGCAGCTGAACGCCCCCGGGCAGACAGTGCTGTCGCAGTGGCTGGCCGGGAGGGTCCACCACCAGCGCGATGTGGTTCACCGCTCCCGGTGCCCCATCGTCGCTCAGACTGAGTCCGCAGCCCAGAACCGCGTCATGCAGCGGGTCCGGCAGCAGCGCACCCCGCACAGCCGTGTGCAGCTCGAGCGACAGCACCTTGACGTGGTTTGGACCGCCCACGCTGGCGGCACCCGCACCCTGGTACCCGGTTTGGGAAGCCGGGGTGGATGCCCGGGTGCCGCGTGCCGCCGATGCGGGCGTGATCTGCGACGGATCAGGCGCGCGGCCGAGCACCCGGGTCGCACACGCAGGAGGAGGCGCAGGTGGCAGCCCTGGAGTGGGTGCTGGGGTGGTGGCCCGGCGGTCGTCCAGCGGGGCACAGCCGGCGCTGGTGAGTGCCTCCAGGAAGTTGAACCCCTCCGCGAATTCCTTGGGGGAGGCTGGTCGGGGCGTGGAGGCTGGGGCTGGGCCCGCGTTGGCAGGGAGCTGGAGGCCCAGCTGCGCTGGGCCGCCAGTGCGCCCTGCGTTCACACAGCGCACCGCCTCGTCCGCGCCGCCCTCCTCCTCGTCGCTGCCAGACAAGACGTCCACCAGCGGCCGGGCGAGGCCGGCGCGCGGCGAGGAGCGCAGCGAGCGGGCTGCAGCTGCGGCGCCCGCGCCTGCGCCGCGCGTTCGCGCCAGCCATGCGCGCGCCACGCACGCCGGCGGCGGCGTCCTGGCGAGCGTGAGCGCCCACAGGCGCCGCGGCCCGTCCGCGGGCGCCTGGCTGCGCTGCCAGCCCGGCTGCTTGCGGCGCAGGCGCCACGCCGCCAGCCCCACCACCGTTGGCGGCCCCGCCGGCGCGTCCGGCTCAGCAGGCAGCTGCAGGCCCGGCGACGGCTGCGGAGGCGCCGGCGGCGGCGGGGGCAGAAAGCTGGCATCTGGCACGCCCCCGCCCTGCACCCGCCAGGGCTGCACCGGCGCCGCGTGCGTGCTGCCGTCGCGCGGGTCGCTGTAGCTGGCGCCATGGTGCACGATGCGGGGCCGCAGGCTCGCCAGCAGGGCCGCGGCGGTTGGGGGCGCCGCTCGCCAGCGGAGCACGTGCAGTCCCCCCGGCTGGCCAGAAGCCACAGGAGATGCAGCAGCAGCTGCAGGCATCGCCTCCGCAGCCGCAGGCATCGCGGGCTCGCAGCCAGCCAGGCTCCTGCGCGCCGACATGCCCGCCGGCGGCGGCGGCATGCGCGCCCTGTCCTGCTCAGCTTTGTCCCATTTGGCGACTGCGGCTGCGTCGATGCGTGCCTGCTCCGCCGCGCCCACACAGCCGTAGTGAAAATACTGGTGGCGTGTGTTGCGGGTGCGGAGCTGGTCCGTGGTACAGTCCAGACCGCACGCGTGGCACAGCTTGGTGGCGCCTTGATCCGCCGCGGCGCCGGTGCGCGCGCGCTTCGCCGGCGCGTGCTGGCACGCCTGGTGCATGTAGCCCTGGCTGCTGCTGAACACGCGGGGCTGGTCGGCGCAGTCGAGGTTGCACTTGGAGCACAGTTTGGGGCCCCCGGAGGCGTAGGCGAGCGCGTGCGACAGCACGGCACGCACCGCTTCCCCGACAGCGCCACCGGTGGGCGGCTCATCGTCAGCCTGCAGCGTGTCCGGCACGGCCGCAGGCTCAGGGGAAGGTGGGGCCTCTCCACCCTCCCCCCCCTCCTCCTCCTCCTCGCAGCTGTCGCTGTGCCCCGCCGGAGGTGGCCGCATGCTCATCGCGATCGCCTGGCCCTCCTCATCGGCCTCATCCGGTGGGGGCTGAGACTCGGCTTCCTCCAACTCACCCTGCACTTGCTCCTCCGGGTGGGCCTCCTGCTGCTCCCGCATCGTCTGCAGCAGCTCCCACAGGTGCGGATCCAGCGGCGTGGGCGCAACCTCCAGGGAGGTCGTCGCCGGCGGCGGCGGCGGCGCGGCGGCGGCGGCGGCGGCGGCGGCGGCGGCGGCGCGGCGCTCCGAGGCGGGGCCTGGAGGCGCGAGGGACGTCGCCGGGCCGTCCACCGAGCTGCTGGGCGACGGCGCCGCCCCCGCGTGCTGTCGCGCGCTGAACAGCACGTCGCGCGAGTTGGCCGCCTGCGTGCACTGCAGCAGCGCAGAAGAGGCAGCAGGCGGCTGCGGCTGCGGCTGCGGCTGCGGCTGCGGCTGCGGCTGCGGGGCGGGGAGCTCCGTAGGCGCGGCGGCGGCGCAGGCGGGTCTCACCTGCGCTTGCAGGCGCAGCTCGTCGGCGCCGCACCGCCTGAGCGCCGCGCGCGCCTCAGCCTCAGCCGCATGCGGCGCCGCCCCAGCGCTGCCCAGCCGCTGCGACTGTGCTGGCAGCGCCGGTGCTGCGAGGCCCGCACGCGTGCAACAAAGGCCCTCTTCCTCCCAGATGGGCTTGAGCGATGCCACCAGGCGACTGCCCGGCGGCGCCGAGTCCAGAGGCGTGTGCTGCGCCTGCACCCGGTTCAGCACCTCCTCGGCGGTGCAGTCAACCTCCAGCTCGCAGCTGCTCATTCTGGGGCGCCCCTGCCCGCCGGGTGGGAGCCAAGCTGCGGGCACGCTGGCCGTGGTCCACACCTGAGCCTCCCCGTCTGAAGTCGACGCGTCTCGCTCACCGACAGCATCGAAATACAGCTGCGGCGTGCCGTCCTGCCCGCACTTGTAGCGCGGCCGCGCGCGGGAGTGGGCGCAGGGTCGCGCAGGCGGCTCACCCCGTACAGACACCGAGCTGGCTGCCAGCATCCCCATGCCTGCCAGGTTCAGGTCCATCATCGCCTGCAGCTGATACGGCACGTGCGCCTCGTGCGTCACCAGCTTGCGTCCGTGGACCAGGCCGGCCTCCAGGATGCTGGCTGCGAGCTTGACATCTCGAGGGTCCACGAGCGCAAAGCGCACAAAGAGCCGCTCTCGGTCGCAGAAGCCGTAGAAGGGTCGCGCGCGCACCAGGATGGCCGAATACACCCGGGGTGGTGCAGGCGGGTCGCCCTGGCGCCTGGGCCCCTGCAGTCGGTCTTGCAGTTCCAGGCCCATGGCATGCACCTTGGCGTGCGCGCCCGCCGCATCTCCGGGAAAGTCCTCCTCCCACAAACAGTACAGGTAGGGCCACACGCGGTGCAGGTGCAGGCACGTGCGCTGGCCAGCAGGAGTGGAGCCAAACACACGCAACACTGGTACACGGGGCAGCGAGAGGCCCGGCTACAGCCCCGCGGGCGGTCAGCGTGGGCGTCCCGCGTGCGCTGACACGTGCGCACCTGTAGATGAGAGTACAGGGCGTCCAGCGGCGCAGTAGGTGTGGCCAGGTGATGGTCCTAGTGTTGCGTAGAATGTGAGCAAGTGGCCCAGCGCGCAAGGCCGCGACAACCGCGGCGCGGCGAAGCTGTGCAGGCGCGAGTGGCGCACCACGCCGAAGACGCGCAAGAGGAAGGGGCCGTGTGCCATGCGATGTGGTGCTGCCTGGTAGAGGCTCAGCTCACTCTCATTTCTGTGCGCAATGCGTCGCAAGAGGAGCGCTCAAGTCACAGAGGGCATCGATACGCGCTCAGCGGATGCGGCGAACTGCGCATCTGCGCTGACCGCTGAGCCGCTGACATCCTGACAATATTTGGTGCGAATTTTGGCTGTACAGCCAAACCTCCTCGCCCGCCTTAGCTGTACCACCGTCACAGCACACCATGGCGAAGCTGTACGTGGGCAACCTGCCGTGGGAGACTGAGGAGCAGGAACTGCGCGGCCTGTTTGCCTCATGCGGCAACGTGCTGTCTCTGGAGATCCCTAAAGGCCGTCAGGAGCGCTCTCGCGGCTACGCGCTGGTGGAGTACAGCAGTCCCATGGAGGCGGCGGCGGCTGTGCAGCGCCTGAACGGTGTGTGCTCTGCTGGCACTCTGGTGGACTCTGATTGTGGTGTGCTCACCGTCCTCCCGCGTTCTCTCTACGCAGGGCACAGCGTGGGCGGCCGCGAGATAAGCGTGCGCGAAGACAAGCCGGTGCCGCCCAAGAGCGAGCGGGCGCCCAAGAGCGAGCGGCCGGCGAAGGCTTCTGGAAACGCACCCGCCGTGGCGGACGGCCTCCGCGTCTACGTGGGCAACCTGGCGTGGGAGACGACGGACGAGGAGCTCATTGGTGCGCACACGCATGCGGTTGCTGGCGGACGGCCGCACACGCGGTCCGCCGCCAGAGAGAGCTGAACCCTGATTGCGGAAAGGCGGCGCCCCATGCACCTCTGCTCGCGGCCCCCCGCGCCACGCTCTGGGGCTCTGTGCCGCAGTGGCCGCCTCTGACGTGTGCTCTGTGGCTTGCAGGGCACTTCGGCAACTCTGGCACCATCACGCGCGCCGAGGTTGCCCGCCAGGGACCCGCTGGCCGCAGCAAGGGCTGGGCGTTGGTGGACTTCACCTCCGCCGCTGACGCTGCGCAGGCGCGTGGTGTCGCCTGCGAGCGCGCCTGCGTGTGCTGACCGGCGTCTGTTTGCCCGCGCTCAGGCCATTGCGTCGCTCAACAACAGCGACCTGGGCGGGCGCAGCATCATCGCCCGGCTGGAGCGCAGCGGCCCCGCCCCCGCCAAGGCTGAGCGTGAGCGCGCGCCTCGCGCGGAGCGTGCTGAGCGTCCTGAGCGGGTGCGGGACACGCGCCCGGAGAACTCGTCGGGCCGCCAGATCGTGGTGCGCAACCTGCCTTGGACCACCACCAGCGAGGACCTGCGGGAGGTTTTCCAGCAGGTCGGCACCGTGCTGACGGCCATCTCGGTGTGCCATGAGGACACCGGGCGCAGCAAGGGCTGGGGCACGGTGCTGTTCGAGACTGCGGAGCAGGCCAACGCCGCCATCGCGGGATTCAACGGGGTGGAGCTGGAGGGGCGCGCAATGACCATCAAGATCGACCGCTTTGAGTAGCGGGGGTTGGAGCGGTGCAGAGCGCTGGACCGGCGCACGCCGACGGAAAAGGCACGCGGCCCGGCACTTCTCCTGCAACGGAGGCGGCGTTTAATGTGTGTCAATGCAAGGAGAGTGGATGCACCACTCGTCGCATAGGCGGTGCATCTGAGTTGGGCTACAGGTGACCGCATTGCGCAGACAAGCGCGTGGTCACAGACCGCGCCGTGGAGTGATGTGAGGTATTGTTAAAGCACCGCTTACTCGTCGCCAGCCGCAGGTGCCGGGGGGGCCACGCGCCCCGCAATGCGATCCAGGTCGCGCATACCCTGGGGGGTGATAATCCGCCCGCCCTTTGCGTGCTTGCCCACCACGCCAATCGCCTCCAGCTGCTTCAGGCAGGCGCGCGCCACCGAACCGCTCGCGCTCACGAAATGGTTGGGCTTCACGCCTCGGCGGCTTGGGCCGCCGTGGATCTTCTTGAAGGCACCCACGCCAATGGGGCCTGCGCCACGAGCGCGTCAGCAAGACGGATGGAACAGGAGTGTGCAGAGTGCAGAGTGTGCGGAGTGCGCTCGGATCCGCTGATCTGCCAACCACCACCGCAGCCGGTGACGCCAGCGCAGCACCGCCCACGCGCAGCGCGAGTGCCGCGCGCGCCAGGCTGCCCCCGGGTGCGGGAGGGGCTGGGGCGCGCACCCTTCAAGTAGACCTTGCGTGCCATGCTCGCGGCGCGCACGAAGAACCAGTCCGGGTCGTACGGCGCCAGCTCCTTGTAGCTGGCGGTCTTGACCACGTCGGCCCAGGTGGGCACCTCCATCTGGAGGGCAGAGGGTGGGGGTGGCGGGTGTCAGGGCCTAGGGTTTGCAGGAGAGTCGGGGCAGCGGGCCGGGGGGGCGCCGCTCGCGTCTGCCGCACGGCGCAGTGGGCGCAGGGGGGCCGCAGCCAGCCGCGAGCGTGAGGGCGTGCGCAGCGGAGCTCCGGCGGCGCCAGGACGGGCCAGAGGCGGCCCGACTTCCTCAGGCTGCTCAGCAGATCGCCGCCCTCTCCTCCTCTACGCCAGCCAGCCAGTGTACAGCGTCCGCTCTGCTCAGCGACTGCGCGGGTGGAGGGCACGTGCCTTGCCAGTGCTGCGCAGGTAGGAGGCATACTCGCGCACAAAGGCGTGAGGGTCCACGTCCTTCACCGTCCGCGAGGGCGCCGCCATGCTGGCTGACGCTGCTCGAGACGGGACGGGAAGGCGGAGGAAGAAAGGGCTGCTCACTATTTGGTGGTGCGTGGTCGGTGTTGGCCGCCCGCCACAAGAACGCACCGTAGGCGGCTCCACCTCAAACACCCGCCGCGCCCGCGCCACCGTTCACCCTCCCGTGCGTCACTGCCGGCTGTACCTGTAAGCTCACCGTGGAGCCCACCGTGGAAGAACATGCCGCCCAAGGTACGCAAAACGAGCGATGTAGCCGCTGGCATGCCGTCGCTGCGCTCGCACGTGCGGTCCGCACTCGCCCGCTTGCGCAGTGCACACGCATGCAGCGCCTGCGCGGCCTTGCGGAGCGCGCAAGCCGCGGGCACGTGCGTCTGGGCTGGTCAAAGCACCAGGGTCTGACGCCCATCCCGTTGCCAGGCCGCGCAGTCGCCGGAGAAGGCTGCGTTACAGCTCGAGCAGGCGCAGGCCGACAAGCGCGCACGGCTGGCTGCCGGCGCGGAGGCTGAAGGGCGGTGCGTGTGGCTGCGCACGGCGTTGCTTCGGCTCATCCCCTCTCCTGCCTCTTCTCCGCAGCTACACGCGCGCAAACTCGGCCAAGATTGTCGCCCACTGGCGCCGCGTGTTCCGCGCCACGCGCCTGGCGCAGCTGCAGGACGAGGCGAAGGCTCTGAGCGAGGATGTGGGGTTGACCGTGCAGCGCCGCACCGCCCGAGCCGACCAGCTTCGGCGCCACTTAGCCGCCTGCGAGGCGCAGCACGCCGTGGCGGTGCGAAGCCACCTGTCGGCCGTGGACGCTCTTTTGGCGCTGCACGGCGAGCGCGCTGCATCACTGCTGAGCGCCTTTGACCAGCGGGTGCACGCCGCTCAGTCCTTCCTGCATGCCCAGCGCGCCGCCGCGCAGGCCGCGCACGGCGAGCGCATGCAGGCGCTGAATGCTGACCTGGCGGCGATCAGGACGCGTGCGGTACAGGAGG
>Ga0208951_1001235_pt1 | contig 11346 bp, 17 predicted proteins | sample GreLakmeMI27MSRF_FD_187702 | JGI IMG/M metagenome (GOLD analysis project Ga0208951, IMG submission 187702) | Freshwater lentic microbial communities from great Laurentian Lakes, MI, USA - Great Lakes metaG MI27MSRF (SPAdes) | ecosystem: Environmental > Aquatic > Freshwater > Lake | place: Great... | reverse complement strand
TCCAGCTCACCAACCAGCCGCGCCACCGCCAGCACAGCCGGCTCTTCGGAGTCAGCCTCCACCAGAAGCGACATTGGGAGGACGGAGGCTCGTTTTGCCCGACGTTTCGAACAGTCGAACACGTTACTTGCCGACGCTTGCTTACTCGTTGACTCGCGTGATGCTGTGCAGCCGTGCGCCTGCTCTGCAGTCTCCGCGGCGCGGCGGGGTGTCTAGACGACTGCGCTCAGTTTGTCTCGCTCAGAGTGTGCGCCTTGTGTCGCAGTGCCCCGCCGGCCAGTCTGTCGTGTTGAACAAGCAGGCCTTCACAGTGGGCAGCGCTGCAGCGGCTGACGTGCGGCTGCCTGAGCGTGCGTTGCAATGTGTGCAGTTGTGCTTGACTTGGCTTACCATCTCCGTTGTTCCGACATGCCGCTCTCCTCTCGTGAAGTCGCACCAGAGCACGCACGCTTCGTGTGGAGAGGCGCACGGCTGTTCTTGACGGACCTAGATAGTGTTGCGGGCACGCGCTACGACGACACGAGGTGCGCACACACATCGACACATGTGCTGGTCCGCAGAGCACCTTCCTCCGTTCCCCAACTCACCTCCCGCCCAGCCTGCGCCCTGGCGTCGCCTACAGTGTCGGCAGCGGGGCGAGGGTCGCCTTCGGAGATGTTGAGTTCGTGCTTGAGCTTGAGGCAGCAGGGGGTGATGGAGGTCTTGAGGCAACCCTGGCTGCAGCCTTCCTGGCCAGCTTCCGCACCGGCGGCAGCGCGGAGGTGAAGAAGCTGCTTGAGGAGCAGGGCCAATGAACTACGCTTCCTGGCCCTCCTGCAGCTCACTCGGCTGAAAGGGGGTCTGTCAGCCGAGAGCCTGGCGCAAGGCAGCACGCAAGGCAAGGCAAGGCCTGGCGCAAGGCAGCTGCAGCTGACGCACCACCGGCACTGGCATGGGAGCGCCTAACGTGCAGCGCGGCACGGCATGCTTCTCCAACTCGTCTCGGAGTTTCTGTACCTTGGTGATAGTGCAGCTGAACTCGGAGACCTTTCCTTGCGAGCCCCGGAACAGCTGGAAGTAAGGAAGAACTTTGACGCCCAGTCTGCGGCTCATGGGCTTGTTGCTATCGTAGTCGACAGAGACGAACCGTATGTCGGGACGCTCAGCCAAGATGCGGTTCAGCTTTGGGTGCAGCGCCCGGCAGGCGCCACACCAGCGTGCAAAGAAGTGGACCACAACCAGCGCATCACCTGCAGTAGAGAGCTCGTTCAACAGGGCAGCGGTTGACGACACGCTCCTGTGGCCAGGCGCCTCATCCTCCGTCCACCAGCCCGACGCCGTAGACGCATCGTCGACACTGCCGCCAGATCTCACGGCGCTCTCCGCGCGAGAGGAGACAGGAGAGGAGGAGAGAAGAGGAGAGAAGGAGACCGGAGACGCAGGGCGCGGCCCAACTGCCGGCCCAAGCCTGCATCTCTGCGTCGCCCGCAGCTTCTGCGCGGCGCCGCCACCACGCCTCGAAGCTGCGGAAGCAGCCAGCGCAGCCAGCGCTGGCGGCGGCGGCACAGCAGCGCCACGGCTTAGTCTTCCCTCCCCCCCCCGTGCACTCGTTGCAGTCGCGCAGGCTAGCATCGCGCTTCCCCAACCTCAACACGACTGCTGCTACGTGCGTGGTGCGTGCACGCTCTCTGTGCTCGCCAGCAGGCCCAGACAGCGAAGGCGGAGGCGCGTCGACTGTGGCTGGCAGCCAGCGAGCCAGGAGCCAGCAACGCACGGCCTTGCGGCCATCACCCCGGCCGTCCACCGCCTCGCTGTACTGCGCCGTGTTGCGCGGTCTCCTCTGTGCTCGAGCGTGTTGCGCTTGCTGGGACTGACGCAGCCTGCACAGAGAATGCAGCTTGCCAAGCGCCACACGACGCGGCTATGTCGCCGTGGCTTCGCGACCGGCGTGGAAGGTGGGGGTGCACTTGCGGCGCGTGTGGCTCGCAAAGGCTGAGGAGTCCCGCAGGAGGCGCCAAGCCCAGTGTCGGCGGCCCCGAGCCTGAGGCTGAGAAGCTGGGCTTCCTCCGAGCTACAGGCGCGTGCACGTGCTCTGTGTGGAGCGCGAGCGCGTGGCGCTCACCTGTGTGTGTGCCACAGGCGGTCTGGTTGGCGCCAGCCTGGGCGCAATTGCCGTCTTCGGAGTTGGCGTCGTTGGCGTGCTCGGCGCCGCTAAGGCAGTTGGCAGCCTGCTGGGTGTGTGCGCGAGCGGGCGCTCAACGTCTGCTGCAGAGGCCAAGTCTAACCCCTCGCCGCCAACAGGCCACTCGCTTGATGCCAAGCGAGAGTCGGCTCCGCCTGCTGCTCCTACGGCGAAGCCCACAGGGGCTTGAGCGCCTCGGCGTGCGATTCGCGCATTTTTTTCTGCGATGTGAGCCTGGAGCCTGGCGGCACATCTCATTTCCCTTGCTGCATTCTTCCAACTTTTCCGAGAAGACGGCTGGTCCTGCTCGCCGTGGCTGCAATGCCGCACCAGCAGACGCGGTGACGAGAGCATAGAGCTGGACAACCAGGTCCGCTGCTGCTGCGGCCAGAATGGACTTTTTCGCTGATGCTTGGTCGAGCGCATCACGTCACTTCATAGCACTATCTAACCACCATGCCCATGCATGCTCTCCCCAAACGCCTCTACTTGCTGGTATCTGTCCCGAGGACCATAGTCAACTCCGCCTCGCAGCACATCTTGTCGCCCACAAAGGCCTGGGCCTTCATCTTGGCCATGCCAAAGCGCTTGTTGAGCTTGATGAGCTCCACCTTCATCACCAGCACATCGCCGGGCAGGACGGGCCTGCGAAAGCGGCAGGCGTCCACGCCGCCGAAGAAGAAGGAGTCCTTGCTGCCACCAACCTCAGGCGTGAGCATCACCAGGCCCCCAACCTGCGCCATGGCCTCCACCTGCAGCACGCCCGGCATCAGAGGACGCGTGGGAAAGTGGCCCGGGAAGAAGTTGTCGTTGATCTGGGAGCAGCAGCATCGCGAGTCAGCACCTCGTATGCGGAGAGTGCAGCGCCTCCGGCGCGCACCGTCACGTTCTTGATACCAATCGCGTACTTGCCCGGCACGTACTCGATGATCCGGTCCACCTGCGCGGACAGCGAGTGCTCAGAGCTGCTCCACAGCTGCGCAGCACTTTCTCGGGACTTGCAACCGTTCCCTCTGCGCAGCCCCGCGGCCAGGCCCCGGCGGGCGGCGTACCAGGAGGAAGGGAAAGCGGTGGGGCAGGCGGTTCATGATTTCGTTGATATCCAGCACAGAAGGCAGGGACGTTGTGAGCTTACTCGCGTCTGAGCCGACCATCTCAGCAGCCTCCTCAGCGGCGCGCACGACCAGCGCCGCGCCACGGCCACGTGAGGGCAGCGTGGCGTGGCGGCGGAGCAGGGCGGAGACGCGTACAGGGCCTGCTGCGCCGCGGGACAGGCAGGCTGTTGCGGGCAAAGTCCGCGGGAGTGCAACCGGCGCGCTGTAGGAGCTCACCGCAACAGACATGGCGGCAAGCGGTGTGCAAACCGGTTAGTTTGCTTGAGATAGAGCGGAGGAAGGGGTGCTGCTAAAGTTGAACACTGACATATACAACAGTAAGTCGAACAGCTGCCAACGCAGCAGTCAGTGCTCCCTACGGCCTCTTCGTCTGCTGCCTGGTTCTGGGCCGAAGGAGCTGCGACGAGCCCGGACCCTGGCATTGTCAGACGAGCAAAGCCGCGACCGCTGCAGACTGCGGCGACAGCAGCACTGTGACTGAACGGTAACAGCCATGCTGCTCAAGCAGGGCGACGTTGTCGGGAAGCGGTATAGAATCACGGGCAAGCTCCTGGGCGAGGGAGGCTCCTCCGAGGTGCGGCTGCCGCTCGTCGTGCCTCTGCGCCTCAAGAGAGTGAGCTCACGCACGTCCTTGTTTCCTCTTCACCACAGGTGTTCCCTGCCGAAGACGTCGAGGCGCAGAACGCGGAGGTTAGATGCCAGCCAGTGCCCCGTGTGCGCTACGATTGACAGTGTGCTCACACCGCGAGGAACTGGTCCACAGGTTGCTGTGAAGATAGCCAAGGAACACAACAGCTCCGTTCTGAGCAGCGAACGTTCGGTACGCTGAAAGAGGCTAGGCTGGCTCGCAACAACGTACGTCTGACAACATCTCTCTCCACGCGCAGGTACTCGAAGAGCTGCAGAGCGCCTCCTACGTCTGCAGGCTCATAAGCCATGGTTCACACCCCTGCAGCGACGGGAAGAGCCGGCGCTTCATCGCCATGCAGGCAAGTGAACTCTTGATTCCTTGCCCTTGACCGGCGGAGTTTGCTTGCGCTCATGATAGCACCGCTGCGCTCTCTGACATAACCACTCGCCCCTTAGCGCGTCGGCAAGACGCTCTTCGAGTTGCGCAAAGAGCAGGAGCACGCCCGTTTCACGTGGGCGACAACGCGAGCGGTGCGCCACGCCACGCACGCATGCATAAGCAGCCAGTTGCAGCGAGCAGGCGCACGCATGTTGTGCAGTGCCTGCGCCGGAAACTCAGCACGAACTCGCCGGAAGCTCACCCCGACCTTTCTGCGCCGTTGCAGCTGGGATTGCACACGCTCAATGCGCTGGAACAGCTGCACGACAGAGGGTGCGTGAGATGCGTGCCAGCCAGCCACGGACCTTCGCTAATTACTGAACCTGACCATTGCGCGTGCAGCTACATCCACCGCGACGTGAAGCCGGCGAACTTCACAGTGGGTCACGGTGCGCACCGCCTGCTGCGCACAGCCCTTCCCCATCGAGCCTCACTGACTGCTGCCGCAGGCGCGCTGGATGCGGAGAGCACTTTCTTCATCATCGACTTTGGGCTGGCTCGCAAGTACGTGGATGAGAGGGGCGCAGTCAATCCGCAGGTGCGCACACGGACATGTGAGCGTCGGTGAATGCGGGTCCTGAAGCGATGCACCCGCAGCGCTCCGTCGCGCAATTCCGCGGAAGCAGCAAGTACGCGTCGGTCTTCACGCACCAGGAACAGGACCAGGGGCGGCGCGACGACCTGTGGAGCCTGCTCTACATCCTGGTCGAATGTGTGGACGGGGTCCTGCCCTGGGCGCAGGTGGGTGCCGGCGCATTTCGCGCGCGGAGCGGCTTACACCCGTCCGGCCCTGCGCGCAGGAGGGCACAAAGCGGGATGAGCGCGACCGCGACGAGATTCTGCGCAAAAAGAAGGAGGTGATGGAGCAGCCCTCCATTCCGACTACCAACGTCGCCCTCCCCGTGCAGGCGCGAGCCGCAGCGCCATGCCCTGGGGATGCGCCTCGACATTCGCTGACACGCCTATTCCCCCGCAGATTTCCAAGCTGGCCGTCTACCTCAAGAGTACGCACGCTCGACATGTCTGACAGTTCACGCCTTCACATGCCCCCGCATCCCTCAATCTAACGCAGCTCTGAAGTTCGAGGACAAGCCCGACTACGCGCAGATGCGCAGCATCCTACTTGAAGGAGCTTTCGGCCTGGACCTGCGAACAATTGTTTTCGACTGGCAGGCGCGTCTAGGTTGGCTCGCACTCCGTCTCCAACTGCTGCGGAGTTGTGGAGCCTGACTGCCGCGTCGGCCTTGCAGAACACTCGCGCGGCGGCGCCTGCTGGCGATTGGTATGTGCGTGAGCCGGCTGCAGCTGCGCCCTCGCAGCCTACCTCCAGGCTGTTGCAGCCAAAGCCGGCGAGGGAGTCTGGCGGCGCAGAGGACCAGCCGCATGCAGCCAAGCGTGCACGCTTTGCTGCCGAAACGGCCAGCTCGCGCGAGCTGGCGACTGAGATAGCATTTTCAGCCGACATGGGGCGGTGCGCATTGCGCAAGCCGCCAGCGACCCTGCACTCACCGCCCGCGCCTACAGTCTATCAGACGCAGGCCACGCAGCGCTTCAGACTGTCGTGAATCTTCAGCCTCACGAGGCGCGTTAGCACATGCACCGTCTCCCGTCGCGCCGCTGACACATCTTTCCCGCAAAGGTCTTCGCGGTCTTTTCCCAGTCGCTGCGTTCGCTGGTGGCCTCGCATCCGAAACCGAACTTCCTTACGGTGCGCTTCATTGCGTCTGGCGGCTGCAGTCTCCATTCCTGACACAGTCCGCTACACTCGCAGCGCTACCTGGACGACTTCGCACAGCTGGCGGCTGTCCAACGCGACCGCTGCGAGGCGCGACAACAGACGCGCCGGTGAATGCGAGCGCTAAGCCATGACGATTTTTGCTATTGCACCCGCGTGCGCATTCATGGGAGTGCAGTCAGTCGGCTTCGTGTGCGCACCACATGCCGGGCATCCACATATCATCGCCCCTGCAGCATCGCGTTCTTCACTCGGAGCCACACTGCACTATGTCACAGGTCACAATGCGTCCAGCCAGACCAGGGGGGGTGGAAGGTACCTCGACGACTGCGCAAAAGCCAAAGCGCAGAACTCTTTCAGCGACCAGCGCAGCTCCTCTGTGGAAAGCACCGCGCCGGGGAAGCATGCAATGGGCGCGCGCAATGTTTGTGGAACATCGTAGCTGACCGCATTCCGCCAGCGATTATCGTGCTGAAAGCAAGAGGTGCAGGCGCGTGCCACAGCGGTAGACTGAGAGTGATGCCAGACAGCGCAGTGTCGCAGAGATGCGATGTGCACAGGCAAACTCATGCAGCAATTCTTCCATGTGTTCTCCCATTCGGCACCGCCGTTCTCCGCCACATCAATCAATTCTGTGGCAGCCAAATTGCATGATGCCCCTTCGTTTACCGCGCTCACCACCGAGCATGAGGGTCATTCTTAGATGCGCTGCCGAGCCGAGGCCTGAGAGTGCGAGCAGCGACGAGGGCAGGGGATGCCGCAGCTGACCCAGACCCAGACCCAGACCCAGATGACCTCAATGTCTGCTTGCCGTGTCCAGTTGTCCCACCACGCTGCCAGCTGGCATTCTGGGAATACTGCTCGGAGCGAGCTGGTTCGCAGCTTGTTACGTTGCTGCTGGTGGGAGGCTGGTCTCCTGCTGGCTGCTGGTGGGTTGTTGAAATTGTTGTTCATCGTCCGGCTGTCCGGGAGTCCGGCAGTCCGGCACTCCTCCCGCCCTCGCCTGCTGGTGTCCGCTGCTGGCGCCCAAACGTTGCATCATCTCAGCCGCCTGAACGTATTTACAGCCAGCAGCATGCTCGCCTTGGTGCGATGGACGCGTGCTCCGTGCCTCTGGGCGCTACCTCTGCCTCCGGCGTGCACGCGTTCCCGCGCCTCTGCGCACGCGCCCGCTCGCCTGCGCGCCGCCAGTGTGCCGCAGAGACTTGCTCTCAGGCTGAGAGCCGCTCCCGAGGAGAGAGCGGCCGCAGACAACGACGATGTCACCTTCCAGCCGCTGCGGAAGTCTCGCGTGAAGGGGCGACTGGAGGCGAAAGTAAAGGTCATCACGCCGGCTATTGACGCGGCGCTGGACTCTGCGCCCACGGCTGCGGGGAGGGCAGAGACGTCAGCTCTGCTTGTGCTCACAGCTGTTTTCTCAGCCATAATCCTGGAGGGCTTGCTGGTTGCCTCCTCCGGCTTTATGTCCGACGAGTGGGACGGGATAGTGCAGGCGAGTCGGCGTGTGAACAGGGTGCTTGGAAGCGAAGCTGACTCGCTGCACAGGCACGAGTGCTCCCCATCTTCACGCCCACGCTGGGTCTCTTCCTGTTGGGCTCCTCAGCCTACGGTGCGTGCCTGGGGCTCGCTCTATGCTTGTGTGGCTCTGTGTGGCTATCGCGCCTCTCACTTTCTGCCTCGCAGGCGTCTGGAAAGCGTACGGGAAACAGTGAGGCAGTGCGGTTTTGTCATGGAACCGACTATGCACTGCGCCGGAGGCCGGAGGTGTTTGAGTCCAGTCCTGGTCCAGGCTCACCAGTTAGCTCTCCTTGCGCGGCGAGGCTGCTGTGAGCACACATTCTTGCGTTGCAATGCTACTCATCCAGCAGACACGTCCCGGCGTGGCACGCGCTCGCCTTGCGACCGCTGCCAAAGTCCCTTGCGTTTACCAGCTTTGACAGCCCAGAGCCAAACTGGATGGCGCGCTTCACCCGGCCGGCCGTCTCATGCAGCCCCAGCTCCTGTGCGCAACGGCGCAGCGCGAGTTTGTCACCCCGTCCTGGGGGTAGCTCCAGGTCTGTGAGCGCTTCCAACGGCATTCGCGCCAGACAGGCCACCACCTGCTCATCCAAGAACGGGAAGCGCGCCTCTCGGCCGCAGTCGCTGACCAGCCGGTCGTCGCGGCCCAGGTTGCGGAGCCATAGGCGGCGCACGTCAGCCTCCAACTCGGCAGTCAGAGTGGCGGCGTCACCACTGCGATACGCCGTGCGATGGCGGCCGTAGCCCGCAGCCTGCTCGTCCGCGCCCGTGCCCAGCAGCACGATGCGCGCACCGCTGCAGAAGCTGGCGCCGTCGACTGTGCCAGTGCCACGCGCAGCAAGCCACAGGGCGGCGCCGATGTTTAGATCCATCACCGTGTTGCGTGGGTGCAGCAGCCGCAGCAGATGTCTGCGATGCTGCGTTATGTCGTCGAGCGTGGCGTCAACTTGGATGAGGCGCCACACACGCCCATGTGCAACACTGCGCAGCTCCTGCAGCGCTGCATGCGCGGCCTGGCGGTCCGCGGATGTGCCACCGCTGAAGCAGACTGTGCAGAGGTCGATGGCTTGCGAGGCGGGGATGTGGCGGTGCGCCAGTGCAGCGAGCAGGCAGCTGTCCAGCCCACCCGAGAAGAGCAGCATCACGGAGGAGGAACGGCTGCCGCACACGCGGCGCGCAACCGCCGCATCCAGCGTCAGCAGCAACTCCTCCTGATGTGTGCGCCCCGGGCTGAGTGGCGGTGACTCGCGCCGGGCGTAGTCGCCTAACGCCACCAGTCGGGTGTCAAGCCACTCGTGGCGCCGCATGCAGCAGGCATCGGTCGCCGGGTGAGCAGGGATGCGGATGCTGTAGAGGCCCGGAGGGAGCTCCTCCTGCGTCGCACTCAGCGGTTGGCCACCACTAATGGGAGAAACTGCCCAACGCAGAGGGACGCACCCATCCGCGCGGAGCGTCATCGCTGAGCGGGCATGTGGAGGATAGCAGGAGGCGCGAGTCCTGTGCGCACGGGCGGCGCAACAGCAAGCTGGCGGCAGGGCATCAGAGCTTGCGCCGAGCGCTGAGTGCTGCACACATGCGTGCCTTCTGCGGCCCAGGACGTCGCGGCCGAACCAGAGCGTGCGTGTGTGCGTCTCCCAGAACACAAACGCCCAGGGGCCTCGCACTGCGGAGAGCGCTGTCTCGACTCCGTCTTTGAGCAGCAACCGCAGTAGCACCTCGCCATCGTTCTCCGAGTCGCCAGTCTCCACGCCGCCAAACACCTCGCCATTCCAGCAGAATAGGGAGCCGTCGGAGCTGCGCAGAGCCGCGACGGGTGCGTCGCCGCGGAGCTGCAACAGGCTGGCGCTGAGGCACAGCGACGCCTGCTCACCCAGCTCCACCTGCGCGCTCTCCACAGCGTCCGGCCCGCGGCGCGACAGCGCCTCGAGGAAGGCCTCTGGGGAAGGAGCAGGGAGCAGAAACGCCTCGTCTGCTGCTGCTGCGGTGGAAAAGCGCAGACCGGCCACTATACAGAGAATGCCGCACATGCATTCGCCACACACGCTGCACGAGAGGCGCGAGAGGTCGGTGGTGCGTGCGTGCCTGCGTGGTGCGTGCGTCGAACATACAGTGGGACCTGTTCTATTTCGCTTTCCAACGCGGTACCTATCTCTGCGCACTCTCTGACCCTCGCGTTCCTGATAACTGTCCCCGTGGCTTTGGTCAGAGTTCACTGCGGACTTGCTCGCTTGAGCCTTGAGGTCTGTGTTCTGCTGCGCCCACTATTGGCTCTCCTTCACCGCAATGAGCTCCTCCTTGCGCAATGCCGTTAAGCGCAAGACGCACAAGGAGCGCGCGCAACCGTGCGTGCCCTGCGCAGCTTGCCACGCCACAGCGTAGTCTGGTGGCTTGAGTGGGCGGCGGCTGCGTGGCGCGGGCTGGCTCAGCCTCTCCATTGACTCAGCGCTCGCTTTGCACGGGCTGTGCGCAGGAACGAGCGCAAGCGCTTCGGTCTGCTGGAGAAGCATAAGGACTACAAGCTGCGTGCTCGCGACTTCCACCGAAAGGAGGATGCCATCAAGGCACGACCTACACGCCGAAGCTTTTGTGGCGCCTGCGCTAACGTCCGCGTGCCCCAGGTGCTGCGCAACAAGGCCGCGCTGCGCAACCCGGACGAGTTCTATTTCGCTATGGAGACTGCGCGCACGCGCGACGGAGTGCACCTTGCAAGGTTCGAACGGGCGCCCACCTGGCTGCCCAGCGCTGACCCGGTGTATGGGACCCCGCAGTTCCACGCAGAAGACATACAGCGCAGAGGAGCTGAGACTCATGAAGGTGCGCCGCCTCGGCAACTGCTGTGGTGTGCCACTGAGCGTGGCCCTACTCGCGTCACAGACCCAAGACGCGGGCTATGTAGTGATGAAGGCACAGGCGGAGGCGAAGGTGCGGATGCCCTCTCCCAAACGGCACCGGAGCTCAAAGCTCACGCCCGCGCCTGCTCCTCTCAGAAAGTGGAGCGCCTGTCCGCGTCGCTGCACCGGGTAGATGCGCCCGCGGTGGGCAGGCGAACCGTATTCGTGGATGACGGGTGAGCACTCTTGCCTGCGTGGAGCCCCTCTATGCTTGCTGAGCACTCCCACACACACGTATCCCTCCCTGCGGCAGGGATGAGGCAGTCGCGATAACCCAGCGTGCCGTGGCCGATGCGCCCCATGTGGACGAAGAGGAGGAGGAGGAGGAGGGCATTCCGCGCTCAGCGCGCAGGTGTGGCTCTTGCATTGCTTGCGCCCTGTCGCCACGCTCACACCCTTTTTTGCCCCTCTGCCGCAGATCATACCGGGAGCTGGAGCAGCGCCGCGAGCGTCTGGGCAAACTGCAGGCCGTCTCCAGAGAGATGGCGGCCCAGAAGACGCTGCAGGGAAAGGGCCGCAAGCAGAAGGTGGGCGGCGCGGAGGGCGGGGAGGGCGGGGCGGCGGTCTACAGGTGGAAGGCGGAGCGAAAGCGGTGACCAACCGGACTCTCATGGAGCCGGCGTTGTTAAAAGACCCTCAAACTGCTCAAAGATGTCAAAAAAGCCTCCAGAGGGAGCGCGGACGGGCGTCGTGCGCGCGCGTGTCAGCAGTCTTCTATTAGACAGCACAGCGCGGTCCTGCAATCGTGCCAAGAAGAAGCGTCCAACCGCTCGATGCGCACGCAACCCACAGCCCCAAGCCAGCTTGCTCAGACACTCACGCCAGCAGCAGCACATGGTCGCAGCAGTGGCGCGCCA
>Ga0208951_1001234_pt1 | contig 11349 bp, 12 predicted proteins | sample GreLakmeMI27MSRF_FD_187702 | JGI IMG/M metagenome (GOLD analysis project Ga0208951, IMG submission 187702) | Freshwater lentic microbial communities from great Laurentian Lakes, MI, USA - Great Lakes metaG MI27MSRF (SPAdes) | ecosystem: Environmental > Aquatic > Freshwater > Lake | place: Great... | reverse complement strand
TGGAGAGTACCTCGGCAAAACGGTGCAGGTGGTGCCGCACATCACGGACTGCGTGCAAGACTGGATATCGCGCGTGGCCGCCATCCCGGTGGATGGTCAGGAGGGGCCACCAGACGTGTGCGTCATCGAGCTCGGGGGCACTGTGGGTGCGTGCGCTCGCGCGGTTATGGGTGTCTCACTCTGCGTGCATTAACACTGTGCGTGCGTGGTGTGCAGGCGACATCGAGTCAATGCCGTTTGTGGAGGCGATCCGTCAGTTTCAGTTCCGCGTGGGTCCCGGCAATCTGTGCCTCATCCACGTGTCGCTGGTGCCCGTGCTGGGCGTGGTGGGCGAGCAGAAGACCAAGCCCACGCAGCACAGCGTGCAGGTGCTGCGCTCGCTGGGCCTCACGCCGCACTTGCTCGCCTGCCGCAGCCAGGACAAGCTGGAGGCGAGCGTCAAGGAGAAGCTCGCCTCGTTTTGCCACGTGCCCAGCACGCACATCCTGAACCTGCACGATGTGAGCAACATCTGGCACGTGCCGCTCATCATGCGCGACCAAAACGCAATGCACTCCATCCTCCAAAACCTGCAGCTGCCCATACGCCCGCTGGATCTGGATGGGTGGGCCAACCGCGCGCTGCGTTGGGACACCATCACCAGCCGCGTGAAGATTGCTATGGTGGGCAAGTACACGGGCCTGTCTGACGCCTACCTGTCCGTCATAAAGTCGCTGGAGCACGCGTGCATCGCGTGCGGGCATCGGCTGGAGCTGCGGTGGGTTGACGCCGGGTCGCTGGAGGACGGATGCAAGGAGAAGGAGCCCGCAAAATGGGAGGCGGCCTGGGCGGAGGTGCAGACGGCGCAGGGGGTGCTGGTCCCCGGCGGCTTCGGCGACCGTGGTGTGGAGGGCAAGATCCTGGCCGCCAAGTACGCGCGCGAGAGCGGCACGCCGTACCTGGGCATCTGTCTGGGACTCCAAGTGGCCGTCATCGACTGTGCGCGCTCGCTGCTGGGCTACGCGGACGCAGGCAGCACCGAGTTCAACCCCGCCACCACCCACCCCGCCGTGGTGTTCATGCCGGAGGGGTCACGCACACACATGGGAGGCACGATGCGTCTTGGGGTGCGCCGCACACACTTGCAGACCGTGGACTGCCTGGCCGCCAAGCTGTACCAAAAGGAGCAGCACATCGACGAGCGGCACCGCCACCGCTACGAAGTGAATCCGGAGATGGTGTCTGAGCTGGAGGCTGCTGGGTGTCGCTTTGTGGGCCGCGACGAGACGGGGCGCCGCATGGAGATCTTGGAGCTGGCTGGCCATCCCTTCTTCTTCGCCACGCAATACCACCCGGAGTTCAAGTCGCGGCCGGGCAAACCCAGCCCACCGTTCCTGGGGCTCATCTTGGCCAGCAGCGGCGCCATGAACAGCTACTTCGGCTCGGGACAGCTGCCGCCGTCGCCGTCGCGCCCGTTCCCGTCGCCCAGCAAGGCGCGCGAGAAGGCCGACGGCAACTGAGGCGCAAAGCACACGCGGGGCTGGTGTTTTTTGCTGTCATCACAACACACATTTGCCGTGCACGCACATGCCACCTCGCTGACGCCTCTCATGCTGTGCTGACGGTAGCTCACTTGCCCACCAGCTCAACCTGGTCACCGGTCACGCGGAAGACGTCCGGGCGGGCCTTGACAAACTGGCCCAGCTTCGGGCAGTCTGCGGGTTTCTTGATGTTGCCCCCGAGCGCCGCAAAGCCCGTGCGCCCGTGGGCGCGCAGAAAGGTGACGATGGCGGCCTGCAGCTCGGCCGCATTGGCGGGCGCGGCTGCGCCGGCGGAGGGCGCGGGGGTGACGGGCAGCGCCTTGCCGGCCGTGGCGGGGGTCTTGGCGGCGGCGGGGGTCCTCAGGGGCGTGCCTGCGGGCTTCTTGGCGGCGGGAGTGGTAGCCACCGGCTGCTTCTTGGGCGGCTGAGAGGGCGGCTCATCGTCGTCGTCGTCGTCGTCGTCGTCATCGCTGTCCCCAGCCGGCGGCGCAGCCTTGTAGGGGGTGACCTTCTTGGCGGAGGGGGGCGCGGCGGCATGGGCGCGCTTCTGGGCGCTGAGAGGGGGCGCAGTCGCCTTCTTGGCCACAGCTGCAACCGGCTCCGGCTCCTCCTCGTCCTCGTCCATCTCCTCGTCGCTGAACTCGTCGTCAAAGCCCTCCTCATCCTCATCCTCCTCATCCGCCTCATCCGCCTCCGCGAAGTGAGACACACGCTGAGCAACCGCGCCCCCACCCTTCTTGGCACCGGGCGCGGCAGCGGGCGCGGACGAGGCAGGGCGCTTCATGCCAGCCGCGGGCACCGCAAGCTCCTCATCGTCCTCATCTTCGTCCTCATCTTCGTCCTGCACACGCGCATGCGCTCAGACTATGCCCAGTGCGCTGTGTCACCCCCGCGCGCGCGTGAGCGCACCTCCTCGTCGCCGTCGTCCATCATGACCAGCGTCTGGCGCCAGCCAGAGAGGTGCACGGTGGAAGAGCCGGTGTGCTCAACCGTGAACGTCTCTCCCAGCGCCAGGTCCACCTGCGGCGGGCAGGCCGCGTGAGCGCACAGGCCACAGGCGAGGCTGGCGGGCAAAGGCGGCTGAGGTGCGCTGCGTGCGGGCACGCACTGAGAACTGGTCGCAGGTGCCTGCGCGGAGTGTCCCTAGCGCAGTCTTCACGCCCCCCACGGAGAGCCACACCACGGCGGGGGTCTTGCCGGGCTTGTCGTCCAGCGCAACCTGCGCGGGCAGGTCAGGGCGAGACGCACGCCACGCGCCGACGGCTGCCGGCGGCTGCATTCGCTGCACCCCTAGGGCCTCCACCGCGCGCCGCGGGCAGCGCGCGCACGCGCCTGCGTGATGTGCACCAGCTGCTCGTCGTCCTCGTCGGCGCAGGTCACTTCCACAGCCTTGCCTGGCGCAACCTTGAGACCCCAGAACTCCAGCCTGTCCTGGAAGGTGACGCCCTTATCGACGTCGCTATCGTCCATGGTGGGAACACAGAAATGCGGAGGGAGAGAGAGAGGGGCAAAAAGACAACCTGACCGATCGTCCGTCGTCGTCGAACAAAGGCCGCAGAGCGCTCGCACGCATGTGAGACTGCTGACTGTGCGTGCTGACGTGGCGTCGACGCGTCACAAGGAACCCGCCCTGGGATACGCGTCTCGCGTGTGCGTCACGCTCCATGGGCGTCTAAGCCGCGGCAGACTGACACCGCCCGGGGCAACTGGGCAGATCGGATGTGGGGCTCGCGCCTCTCCCAGCAGTCTCTGCAGGGCGAAGAGGCGTCCTCCGAGGGCGGGCTGTACGAGGCGCCTGCCGCGGGTGTGGCGTCGTCATCCATCCCCGGCGGTTTTGGAGGCGGTACCTCCAACCTCAGCAAGAGCGCCAGCTCCTCCAGCCTGCTGCGCGCCTCGCTGAGCCGCACGCTGAGCAGCGGTGCGGGGCTGGGCGGTCTGGGGGGCGGAGCGGCGGCGGAGGAGCGTGGGGGGCTCTCCGGCTGGGCTGGGTTGGAGGGTCGCGCAGAGCCTCTCTCCAGGTCCGCCAGCGGCCTGCTCGCCGTGTCCGAGCGCGAGCGCTTCGACGGCCGCAGCGGCAGCGTGACGGACCTTAGCGCCGCGCTGCAGCGGGCGGGGCTGGGCGAGGAGGCGCCGTCGCCGCTCGCACGTGTCAGCAGCCGCTTTGCCCTAGCCTCCGCGCAGCAGCCACTGGCAGCCACCTGCGAGGACAGTCTCCCCTCTTTTCCGGGACACCCGCTGGCTGGCGCCTTCGGCAGCTTCAACTGCGACGGCCCCCAGCCTCCCAGCGTCGCGCGCCCCTTGCCCGTGCCGCAGCAGCTCCCCGCGCACTCCTTCGCGCAGCCTGGGCCGCTGTTGTACTCGCCCGAGCAGATTGCGCACCTGCTGCAGATGCAGCAGATGCAGTGCGCTCTGCCGGCTCTGCCGCTGCCTGGTTACCCCCCTGCTTATCTCCCCCCTTTCGGCCAGCCCGTGGCGCCCGGGTGCGGGTTTGGGATGGAGGGTGCGGCCGAGGCAAGCGCCTTCTACGCCGCGTACTATGCGCACCTGGCTGCTGGGGCTGGCGCCGCGGGCGGCGTGGGGTATCTGGGGGGGGTTGGCATGGCGGGCTTCCCTGGACAGCTGTACGGCTCCGCGGCGCCCTTCTACCCGCCATACTATGCGGGCCTGGACCTCTGCCTGCTGCAGCGGGCGGGCGGGCGCGAGCCGCACGGCGCGGGCGGCTACGGCGCCCCTCCCCGCGCCTCGCCCCCGGGCAGCCGCCTCCTGGAGGAGTTCCGCGCCAGCCGCTCGTCGCGCTTCGAGCTGCGCCACCTGGCCGGGCACGTGCTGGAGTTCGCCTCCGACCAGCACGGCTCACGCTTCATCCAGCACCAGCTGGAGAGCGCGCCGGCGGGGGACTGCCAGCTGGTGTTTGCGGAGCTGCAGCCCTACGCGCCGCGACTCATGGACGACGTGTTCGGCAACTACGTCATCCAGAAGTTCCTGGAGCACGGCACCGAAGCCCAGCGCGCCCTGCTGCTGGCGCAGCTCACCGGCCGAGTGCTGCCGCTCAGCCTGCAGATGTACGGCTGCCGGGTGGTGCAGAAGGCGCTGGAGGTGCTGCCCCCCGAGGGCCAGGCGCGCCTGATTGACGAGCTGGAGGAGCACCTGCAGCAGTGCGTGGCTGACCAGAACGGCAACCACGGTGCGCTGGGGCTGGCGCAGCGCAGCGCTGGTGCTCGTGCTGACATCCCCCCCCTGCGCCTGCTCAGTCATCCAGCGCTGCATCCAGTGCGCCCCCACGCAGCGCCCGCGCATCATGGCGGCCCTGCGCGGCTGCGGGCTGCGTCTGGCGCAGCACGCGTACGGCTGCCGGGTGGTGCAGCGCGTGCTGGAGCACTGCAGCGCGGAGGAGCGTGACGCCATGGGCATCATCCAGGATGTGCTGGCCGCGGCTGCGCAGCTGTCGCGCTGCCAGTACGGCAACTACGTGTGCCAGCACGTGCTGGAGCACGGCACGCCGGCTGAGCGCAAGGGGCTGCTTGCCGCGCTGGCGGGTCAGGCTGTGGAGCTGAGCCGCCACAAGTTCGCCAGCAACGTGGTGGAGGCGTGCCTGCGCCACGGCGACGCCGCCGACCGGGCGCAGGTGCTTGCGGAGTTTGCCGGCAGCGAGAGCCTGCTCAGCAAGGACCAGTTCGGCAACTACGGTGCGTGGGGGAGCCGCGCGGGGTAGCGACTGCACGCTCACAACCTCACGCTCGGCCCCTCTCCCTTTCCCTCTTCGCAGTGCTGCAGTACGTGCTGGAGCACGGCCCACCTGAGGAGCGCCTCCCCCTCCTGCGCGCCCTCCTGCGCCAGGCGCCCGAGCTGCAGCGCCACAAGTACGCGCAGAACGTGCTTGCCAAGTGCACCGCACTTTTCGGCGAGGTGGCGCAGGCTGCGATTGCGGGGACGGAAACCGAGTCACCGCCTGCGAGCTGAATGGCGCTCTACCCCTGTCCTGTGCATGTATAGGCGCGCGTCATGTCCCTTTGAGTGTGTAACTTTGACTATGTGTAACTTCAAACTACGCGGTCTTCAGCCGCGGGACTGCAATGCCCAGTGCGATCATCGTCACTGCCATGTCTACCAGCGTCGTCGCGAGCGGCGTGATCTGTAAGCCCAGCTCGGCCTGCACCCTGCGGTTGTCCACACTCTGCGCTGTGGCGCAATCCTGTCCCTCTGGAATGTCGAACGCGGGAAAGCGTTCGCGCAGGATGCGGGAGATCGTGGCGGGCGACGCCGAGCTCGCGTCGCTCACGATGTAGCGCCCCTTGGCCGAAGCTGACAGCGCTGCAAGCAGGTGTGCGCGCGCCACGTCCCGCACGTCCGGCGCAAAGGTGCACGCGCCGGTGGAGGCCTTCCCTTCCAACCAGCCCTTCATGAAGCCGACGCTGGTGGGGTCTGGCAATGCTGCTGAGAGCACGGGGCCCATCACAAACTCTGGCAAGATGCAGACAAGGTCCAGGCCACTGCTCTCGGCAACCTCCCAAGCTGCGCGCTCAGCCAGCGTCTTGGAGACCCAATACGCTTCGCCGTTGTGCAGCGTGGAGGTTTCGTTCCAGTGGCTCTCGTCAACCAGCTGCCCCGGCGGCAGCGGCAAGGCGGAGGTGCCGCCACGGCAGGCGGCCACCGACGAGGTGAGCACGACGCGGCGAAGCTGCGGTCCAGCCTTTGTGCAGGAGGACAGCACGTTGCGCGTGCCCTGCACTGCTGGCGCAATCAGCTCACCCTGCGGGTCCGCGCAGTCGATGAAGAAGGGGCTGGCTGTGTGGAAGACGTAGTCTGCACCTTGGCACGCCCGGTCGAACGAGCCCGGAACAAGCAGGTCTGCCTCGAATAGCTGCAGCGTTCCAGGCAGCGCTGCTTCCAGGCGTTTAAGGTGGCCCACCCGCTGGCTTGCGCAAGCATCGCGCACAGTTGAGCGCACGGTCCAGCCCCGCTCCAGCAACTGCTTGCATAACTCTGTGCCTACGTAGCCGGCACCACCCGTGACCACCGCTACGTAGGCCATAAGGCACCACAGAGAGCGCGAGGAGCGACCGATTGTTGAGGGATCGAACAAAAAAAACGGCGCCGCGGCCCCGACAGCCCCGAGCGGAGCGAGCGTCTTGTGTCGGGGTGTCCCTGCCGCCCTCCTCGCACACTGGATGCTGCTGACTGCTCGGCCTGCTCTGACTCGCCCCCAGAGAAGCAGAAGGACGTGCACCATGGCGCTAGTAGCGCCTGTGTTTCCAGGCACCACGCGCGTTGGCTTCGTTGGACTGGGCGTGATGGGCTCGCCCATGTGCGGCCACCTGCTGGCCGCTGGCTATTCGGTCACCGTCTTCACGCGCACTGCAAACAAGGCGGAGGCTCTCCTGCAGCGCGGCGCTGTCTGGGCGCCTAGCGCTGCAGCCGTGGCTGCTGCATCAGACGTGCTCTGCCTGATGGCGGGCTATCCAGCGGACGTGGAGGCACTGGCAGATGAGGCACTGCCGGAAATGAGAGCTGGCAGCATACTGGTGGACTTCACCAGCTCGTCTCCTGCGCTCGCTCGACATATCGCCGCCGGCTGTCGTGCGCGCGGCTGTCACAGCGTGGACGCGCCCGTGACTGGCGGCGACGTGGGCGCTCGAGAGGCCCGCCTGGCCATCCTGTGTGGCGGAGAGGCGGAGGCCTTCGCAGCGCTGCAGCCGTTGCTGCGTCTGCTGGGCACGCCACACCATTTAGGCGCAGCTGGAAGTGGGCAGAGCGCGAAGCTGGCCAACCAGGTTGTGATAGCCAGCACCATGGTTGGATTGTGCGAAGGTTTGCTATTTGCGCACGAAGCCGGTCTGGACGTGGACAACTGGCTGGCTGCGGTTCGCAAAGGCGCTGCGGGTTCGCGTAGCATGGAGTTGTACGCGCCTCGACTTCGCGGCCGAGACTTTGGCCCAGGTTTCTTTGTGAAGCACTTCATCAAAGACCTAAGGCTGGTGCTTGAGGAGTGCACGCGCAGCCGGCTGTCGCTGCCGGGGGTCGCGCTGGCGCACTCGCTCTATCAGGCGGTGCTGGCGCAACGCGAGGGCGCCGGCGGTGAGCTGGGCACGCAGGCGCTGCTGCTGGCGCTGGAGGCGCTTAACTGCAGGCAGACTCCAGAGGCAGTTGCGCACCCGAAGCCCGTTGCTGGATGATGCTGTTTTGTTGCGGCAAAATCAGCGTGCGATTTAATTCAAATGCCATTGCAAACATTTCCAGGGGAGGGGGAGGTTAGGCAGTTAGGGTTGGGCCAAAGCCCTAGTTATGTCTGCGCCCTCCGGCCTCCGGGAACTACTGTAGTGTGCCGTGGTGCGTACTGCTCCCAGGTGCTCTTGAATCTCGGTGCGTGCCTGTATATCCACCACGCAGGGCACACAGCTGCCGCCTCCCAAGCCTCCCTGGCGCTGTGTGCTGTGGCCTCCTGCTCCCTGCTTGCGCTAGCGCTCAACTCTGGCGCGTGGGGCGCTGCTCTTTTGGGGCGCTGCACTTGCGTGACCAGTGCAAAAGCAAGGGGGCTGTCAGCCCGGCACGACCTGCACCAGACAGCGCTCTGCATCCACTCTGCTTCTGCACGCCGCGCTCAGCGTGAGGGTCCTCGCCCACGTGTCACACCTCGGCACTCGCACGGGCCCGCGCTTATTCGGACGCGGGTCCCTGCGCGCACCGTGCTGGAGGTATCCAGTTGAGAGCTCCCATTCACCGGGAGCTTCAACTCGAAACTGAACTGTTCGAACTACTTACTCTTCTCTTCTGGTTTCCGTATAAGCGTATAGCCACCCTCTGCCCCTCCCCGCTTCACTTCTGCATGCTGCCACTCTGTTAGTTGCTCAGACTTCCACCATGCTTGAAGCTATGCTTAGCCGCCACACGCACCTTCGCAGGCATGGACTGGCCGCGGTGACTGCCTGCGCAGCGCCCGGCAGCCCCTGCGTGGCTTGCCGTCAGCTGAACAAGGTGCGCGCACGAGCGAGCGCGGCGCAGTGAGCGCGACACGTCCTCACACCGCCGCCCCTGCAAACCAGTGCACCACGTGTACCTGCGCCTCGCACTGCCCGTGCGAGCTGCCCCGGCCTGGTGCCACGCGTTGCAGCATATTGGCAACCGGGCTTGGCGCGTGGGAGCTTGCAAGTCTCTCACGGCGAGAACCATCTGCTGATAGATGGAGCGCCTTAGCGGGCTATTGGGCTATGCGCGCCGGTTGACGCTGATACTCTTTTTGGGAGCTGCTGGACCAGCCTGGGCTCAGCCTGCGACAATCACGACCTACCTTTCCTCACTTTCTTCGTCCGTATCTTCCATCAATGTGGTCTCCGCGTACAACACGTCCACCTTTGTTGGCAGCAGCACCGCTGGCTACGCGGATGGAGCGGGGAGTTTTGCCAAGTTCAATGTGCAGTACTTGGGGGGGATCGCAATGGATGGGGCTGGAAATTTCTACGTGGCAGACGCGTCGAACCACCGTGTTCGGAAAATCACTCCCTCTGGCGTCGTGACAACTCTCGCTGGCAGCGGAACTGCCTCGTATGCTGACGGGACGGGTACTTCAGCCTCGTTCAATTATGGTCAAGGAGTCACATTGGATTCTGCAGGAAATGTGTACCTATGTGATGGTTTCAACAACCGCATACGGAAAATCACCCCCGCTGGAGTCGTGACCACGTTTGCCGGTGGTGGCACATATGGTGGCTATAGCAGCGGCAGTTGGGCAGATGGCGTTGGCACGAATGCTCTTTTCAATGGGCCTACCGCAATAACAATTGACAACTTGGGCAATTTTTACGTCGGGGAAGAGGGGGGGAGCAGAGTCCGGAAGATAAGCCCGACTGGGAACGTCACCACGTTGGCCGGAAGCGGGCGTATGGAATATGCCGATGGGGTCGGCACTGCTGCCTCTTTCAGCATTGTCGCTTCCGTCACAGTGGACGGTGCGGGAAATGTTTTTGTGGCCGATTGGAGTAATTCCCGAATCCGCAAGGTGAGCCCCTCCGGCGTTGTGACAACTGTAGCGGGTGGTTCCGCCGCCGGCGCTACTGATGGCCTCGGCACTGCAGCCTCATTTAATGGCCCTAATGGCATCGCCCTGGACAGCGCAGGCAATGCGTACGTCGCAGACAGACTCGGCCGTCGTGTGAGGTTGGTCCGACCTTCTGGAATGGTGACTACGTTGGCAGGGACGGGTGCCTCTGGCCAGGCAAACGGCATCGGCACATCTGCCACGTTTAGCAGTCCCAGCGGCATAACGCTGGACAGCGCGGGCAACGTGTATGTGGTTGACTACTCAGCCATTCGCAAGATGACGCTCATGTTCTCGACCGGCAGCCTGCCCAACCTGGCTGCATATACGGCACTCACATCTCTTAAAATAAGCGGGTTGAACACTATCCTTTCGGGCACCATCCCGGACATGTTCGCGGGTATGACTGCGCTGACCAGCCTGGACCTGTCCGGCAACGCGCTCAGTGGAACGTTGCCTCCTTCGGCCGTCGCCCTCTGCTCTAAGACAGTGGTGACGTGCAACGTCGTTGGGGGCACCAACTCTGTGACTTATCCGCCGCCAAGCCCGCCTCCGAGCCCACCGCCTCCTCCGAGCCCACCGCCGAGCCCACCGCCACCGTCACCGCCACCCCCCCCCAGCCCGCCGCCCAGCCTGCCGCCGCCCCCAAGCCCACCTCCATCATTCACGTGCGGTGTCAACAATGGCGTCAACAACGACGTGTCTGTGTGTAGCGCGCTAGGCGACCTCTACAACGCCACCAGCGGAGCGTCATGGACAAGCAAAACTGGGTGGAGCGATGCTGCGGCAGGGATGTCCACGGATTACTGCACCTTCTACGGAGCCACGTGCAGCGGCGGCGTCTTGGTACAGCTGTGCGTGTGCCGCATCTGGCGTTGCTCGTGCGCAGTGCTGAGGCGTCCCACTTGCGCTCTCAGTCAACTCTACAGCAACCAGCTCAACGGCACCATCCCATCTAGCCTGGGCAGCCTGACTGGGTTGATAGCACTGTGCGTGCGCCGTGCTGAATGCCGCAACTGCACAGCGCTGAGGCTCCCTGCTTGCGCTTTCAGCCATCTGTACGGCAACCAGCTCAGCGGCACCATCCCATCTAGTTTGGGCAGCCTGACTGCGTTGACATACCTGTGCGTGCGCCGTGCTGAAGGTGGCCACTGCACAACGCTGAGGCGTCTGGCTTGTGCGCTCAGCTGGCTCCACAACAACCAGCTCAGCGGCACCATTCCATCTAGCATGGGCAGCCTGAATGTGTTGCGACAGCTGTGCGTGCGCCGCGCTGAAGGTCGCCACTGCTCACACGGCGCTGAGGCGTACCGCTTGTGCTCTCAGTTACGTTGATGACAGTCTGGGTAGCCTGGCTGGGTCACCAATTCTGTGCGTGCGATATGCTGCTGGTCGCCATTGCACACTGCTGAGGCCTCCCGCTTCTGCTCTCAGCTCGATCAAAACCAACCAACGTAGAGGCGGTTGCTGCTCATGTTCATGAGCACGAACACACAGTTGTCCCTTCAAGACGCGATGAGCGGCTTGAGCAAGCGCTCATCCAGCGCCCCTCCTTCCTCCACGGTGCCCAGGCGCAGCATGCGCTCCACTTTCCGAGCAATGAGCCGGCATAGAAACAAGTTGGGTTTCTGCAATAGGCGCTTGCGGCGGGCTTGGTGGCGGGCTGGGCAGTGGGCTTGGAGGAGGTGGCGGCCTTGGCGGAGGCGGGCTTGGAGGTGGCGGCCTGGGCGGCGACGGAACTCACGTGTCATCTCAGCAAATTCTTTATCACTTGTGATTCTTCGAACGTTCACAGCG
>Ga0208951_1001233_pt1 | contig 11351 bp, 13 predicted proteins | sample GreLakmeMI27MSRF_FD_187702 | JGI IMG/M metagenome (GOLD analysis project Ga0208951, IMG submission 187702) | Freshwater lentic microbial communities from great Laurentian Lakes, MI, USA - Great Lakes metaG MI27MSRF (SPAdes) | ecosystem: Environmental > Aquatic > Freshwater > Lake | place: Great... | reverse complement strand
GCGAGCGCGGCGGCTGCGGCTGCTGCTGCGGCTGCGGCGGAGTAGAAGAGGATGCGGCAGTCGGAGGTAGTGACGGCGAATCCGGCGGCATCTGGGAGGAGTTGCAGCGCGGTGAATCCCCCCTCCGATGCTGCTGCGCCGGGGTCGGGCGGCGCCTCAAAGAGGCAGGCGCGGGTGTGTGCGGACCAAACTTTGAGGCAGCCCCTCTCGCCCACGGTGGCGAAGCGCACCGAGGCGAGGGGATGCGTCGGGTCCGCCTGTCGGACGACGGAGCGGGACGGTGCCGGCGCTGCGCCGGGCAGGGAGCAGCCTCTGGGGAGCGCCGCCACCCCTTCAAGCGTCTCAAACGCGGGCACAGTGGCCGCCTGGGGGTACGTTTGTCCGTCCAGCGCCCAGACGGTGACCACCTTGTCGCGCCCAGAGGCGAGGAGGTAGTCCAGGGCACCGCCGTGGCCGCCCAGGCTGACGCACAGACCAGACACTGCGCTGACGTGGCCCCGCAGCACCGCCGCGCAGCCGGACGAGGCCAGGTGCCACACGCGCACCGTGGTGTCCTCGCCAGCCGTGAAGAGGAGCAGCCGGGAGGCGTCCGGGTGAAACAACAGCGACAGCACGGGCGCCTCGTGCCCCTTCAGGCTGTGCGTGCAGTAGCCGCGCGACGCGTCCCACACGCGCGCGCTGCGGTCCGCTGAACAAGTGGCCTGCGCACGCACGCACGTGTCAGCGCAGAGCCAGCGGGTAGCAGCGACAACCCTGAGGCGGCCGCCGGCGGCTGGTGCCCTTCCAGCACGCTCGCCCGCATCAGCTGCGGCGCAAGCACGCACCAGCAACGCGCCGGAGGAGTCGACGGCGATGTCGTTGACGGGCAACGGGTGGGGCTTCCAAGTGCGAGTGCAGGCTGGCGCGAGTGACCCACCCACCCCAGGGCGCAGCTCCCAGCTGCGGCACATCATGCTCCTGCTGGCCGTGTACACCACTCGCCCGTCGTGGCTGAAAGCGGGAGCAGCGCGCAGGGCGTGAGCGGCTGGAGGTGAGACTCAGCCGTCCCACAGCCACCCTCCGCACCTATACGCCAGCGCCGTCAGCGGCTCGCTGTCCCCCTCGAGCGTCGCCACCACCGCGCCGCCGCGCGCCTCAACCAGCGTGGCGTCGTCGCCGTTCATGGAGGCCAGCAGCGTACCATCAGGTGACAGGCGCGCCACGCCGCCTGTGAAGAAGACGCGCAACGACGCCTCGTCCGCGTAGCTGCTACGCAGCGCGGGCGGCGCCATGGCACGGGCGCAGGGTTTGAAGATTCGAACGTTCGACTGCGTGCTGTTTGTGCGTTCTTACATCGACAAAGTCAGGATGCGCGCCATCTGCTGCTCGCTCAGTGCCACGGGATTGCCCTTCATGCTGCTACTCTTGCCAGCCTTGAGGATCGCCTCGGGCACGCGCTCCGCCGTCATGCCATATGCTTTGAGGCCCGGGATGCGCAGTTCGGCACAGATGTCCCGGATCCAGGCCACTCCGTCCTGCGCCGTGGCGTCGGCTCGACCCGTGAGCACCTGCGCGACGGTATGGAAGCGCTGCAGCGCCGGCTCGCAGGCGGGACCACCCGCCTGGAGCGCCTCCACATTGACAGCCATTGCGGCGGGCAGCATCGCTGCGCAGAGTGCACCGTGGGGCCCGTGCAGCATGCCTCCCAGGGGTCCCGCGAATCCGTGCACCGCCCCAAGCTTTGCGTTCGCCAGCGACAACCCTCCAAAGAGGGAAGCGACGCACATGTCCTCTCGCGCGCCCACATCCCCGCCGTCCACGTACGCGCGTCGCAGCGATCTTGCGGCGCGGCGTAGCCCCTCCAGCGCCAGACAGTCCGTCATTGGGTTTGGGGCGCAACACACATATGGTTCCAAGCACTGCGTGAGAGCATCCAGTCCAGTGGCAGCAGTGACGTCCGCAGGCACTCCCAGCGTCAGCTCCGGGTCAACTACCGCCAGGGTTGGCACCATCCAGTCGCTGCGTATGCTCGCCTTGACGTTTGCCTGTGGGCTATCAAACACGCTGTTTTTGGTCACCTCCGCGCCCGTGCCCGCGGTGGTGGGCACCGCGATGAAGGGCACCGGTCGGTTAACCAGCGGCTTTCCCTGGCCAACTACCTCCATGTAAGCCAACAGACCTTCCGGCTGCGTGCGCAGCGCCGCGATCGCCTTTCCCGTGTCCACCGCACTGCCGCCGCCGATGGAGATGACCAGGTCCGCGTTGCAGGCCTTGGCGGCGGCGAGGCCAGCCTCTGCAGTGTCCAGCGTGGGCTCGCCAGCGCCTCCGATGGAGAAGAAGCAGGTAGCGATGCCCAGCGCTTGCAGCGCGTCCGCGAAGGGCTGCGCGCGCGTCGGGCTGCTTCCAACGACGATGAGCACGGAGGTTGCGCCGAGCTCCTTGGCTGCTTTAGGCACTCGACGCAGCGCCTCGCCACGGCCGAACACGATGCGGCCCGCAGACACGAACTCGAAGGCGGGCACGGACACGGACATGCTGCGACAAGGCAGGCTGCGCGGCCCGCGAGCGCGGCTGTGAGCGGGGCGGCAGGTTGCGCTGCGCAGGGTGGACAGCAGACCAGGATGGCCTCCCACGGCCCGCGAGGCCAGCATCAACTCGGTGCGGCGAGGCGCGTCACGCAGACCGTTCGTGACGAGGCAGCGCCGTCACAGCAACAGCACAGGAAGCGAGGATAACAGGGACGGAGACTGCCTGCTGGAGGAGGCACTGTGCGACAACGCGCGCGCGCCACTTCATCAAACATCATTTGCGTGCCTACGCCTTCTTCTTGTCAGCTCTCCCAGCGTGTGTACGTGGCAGCGGCCTGCAAAGCGCAAGGTTTCGGTCTGCGCAAGATGGCTTCGCTGGACGAGCACGAGCTGCTTGAGCGCGCGCTGGAGAAGCCCGGCGGCGCGGGTGAGGAGGAGGAGCGTCGTGCGAAGAAGGAGCGCAAGGAGAAGCGGCGGCGGGAGCGGAGCCGCAGCCGCAGCCGGTCGCGGGAGCGGGAGCGAGAGCGCTCGCGCGACCGCTCGCGCGACCGCGACCGGGGGGGTGAGCGGCGTCGGCAGGAGCGTGGCAGGCGCGTTGGCTGGCCCCGCTTGTGACCCGCCGAGCCCTGCGTCCAGCAACCCTAACACGAGGCCACTCTCTCCTCCCTCACCCTGCAGGGACGCCGGCCCTCGTCCCAGCCGCGAGCAGGAGGACCCGGAGCGGTGCGCATTGCGGCTGCGCACGCACGCCCACTGTGCGCCTCACCCGCCCTTCTTTCGCCCCGCAGCGAGCGATTGCGCCTGGAGAAGCGCCAGCAAGAGCAGCGCGAGCGTGAGCTTCAGGAGCTTGACCGCGACACGCGCACCGTCTTCGCCTTCAACGTCTCCACCAAGGCTGACGAGCGCGACCTGTTCGAGTTCTTCACTGCCGCAGGCACGGTGCTTGACGTGCGCATCATTTACGACCGAAACACCCCGCGCTCCAAGGGCATGGCCTACGTGGAGATGAAGACCCGCGAGGACGCCAGCAAGGCGCTGGCGCTGTCTGGCACGCCTCTGAAGAACCAGGTTGTGATGGTGAAGCACTCGGAGGCGGAAAAGAACATCGCCTGGGAGGCTGAGAAGGCGGCCAAGTCCGCCGGCGGCGCGCAGCTGCTGATGAGCACCGCTGGCGCGTCTGGCGTGGAGGGGGGCGGGCCGGCGCGGCTACGGGTGAGCAACCTTCACCCGAACCTGACAGAGAAGGACGTGCGGGACCTGTTCGACCCGTTCGGCCCGCTCCAGGCCTGCGCGCTGCTTGCCAACGCGGTGGGTGAGGCCGAGGTGGTGTACACCCAGACGGCGCCGGCGCTGCTGGCGCTTCAGCAGCTCAACGGCATGGACCTCGCCGGCATGCCCATGCGTGTTTCTCTCGCCCCGGGTACCATGCTCGCTAGCGAGCCCGCGCCCGGCATGATGCAGGTGAGCGCGGGTGAGCTGGATGAGGATGGTGACGGAGGGCTGAAGCTGGATTCGAGGTCGCGCGCGGCGCTCATGGCGCGCCTGGCGGGTCAGTCTGCACCCAGCTTGCCCACCGCCATCCACCCGGTGACCGGGCTGCCCATGGCCCCTGGGGCGTCCCTCTCTGGGGCGCCCTCCGCTGTGCCAGCTGGCGCAGACCCGACTGCGCAGGGTCGCCTGGGCCCCGCGTCGCCAATCCCCACCGAGTGCCTGCTGCTCAAGAACATGTTTGACCCCGCACAGGAGACGGAGCCGGACTGGTGGCTGGACATTGGCCAGGATGTCAAGGAGGAGTGCGCCAAATACGGCCCCGTGACTCACGTGTTCGTGGATAAGGACTCTGCTGGATTCGTGTACCTCCGATTCACCAGCACTGCTGCAGCGGCGGCTGCGCGGGGTGCGCTGCACACGCGCTGGTTTGCCGGGCGCATGATCGCCGCAGACTTCCAGTTCACAGCCGTGTACCAGCGCGAGTTCCCGGAAGCCGCCTGAGGCACTCAGCGCAAGCTGCAGGGTGCGTGGTGCAAGCCGGAATGCGACTCCCTGTCCATGGGGCTTCTGACGCCTTCGGCGCCTCCCTGCCTAGGACTGTGGCGCCTTGCAGCGGTTCAGACTACTGCCGCGCGCCAGGCGCGGGACGGGGGCGTGCTGCGTCGCTCACGCGCCCGCACAGGCGGACAGATTGGTCGCCCGTTGTTTGGAAGTCGCAGGGAAATCGCTGTGCACGGCGCTCTCTTGCACTCTCTCCGTGGGTGAGGAGCCTCTGTGCGCTCCTCTGCGCGCCCCGCCCCGTCTGCGGCACTGCGCAGCTAAGCCACGCGCGCACACAGGCCTCACAGGGAGAGTGGAGTTGCAAATGCAGATTGCAGAGCAGATGCGCCCTCGCTTGTGCGCTGCTTAGAGCCCCAGCCGCCGCACAGGTCCCACCGCCGCGGCCTGGCACCCGCTGGCGCTTCGAGGCATTGCTCGAAAGTGCTGCATCCTCGTTCGCAGGTCTCGCTCAACAACACAACACCAAACAACTCAGGCAGCGCCGCGCCTGCCAGCGGCCGGACACTCTAACACAGTGACGCGCGCGCTTCCGGTGTTCCTTGCTCTGCTGCTGCTGCTTGTGCAACGCCTATGAGCTGCATTTTGTTGTAAGCAAGTGTCAGCGTTCCTCCGGCATCGTTGGTCGTACGGCTTGAATACTGCCGCCCTGCGTTGCCTGTAGTGCCTGCGCGCGTGGCCTTGCAACTGCGATGGCTTTGGCTGCCAGCCGAGTGCCGCACTGCTCTGCTCGGGCCCGCCATGGGCTCCACCGACGACCAACTCTCGTCATCGTTGCCGCCTCCAAGCCTGCTGCGCAGCCCAGCAAGGCTCGCGGCTTCGGCAAGACGCCACCGCCTGCGACACCGCCGCCTGCTCCGTTGTCGCTCGAGGCCGCTGTTGCGCCGACGCCTGCTGCACCTGCGCTGCCCGCTGCCCCTGCTGAGCAGGCGGTGCCGAGCTCCGTGGCTTTGCCACTCGCCGTGAGCGACCGTATTCTGGGTGCGTGTGCCTCTTGTTGCGTTGTTTCCTTCGCTGACACGCTCCTCGAGGCCGAATCGTTGCCTTCACGCTGCCCCCTTTGCTCCTGGGCTTCGCGAGTGGCCCTGCGGCCTATCTGTACAAGCTCAAAGGTGGCGACTCTGTGGACTTTAACCCCGCCACTCTGTACGCTACCGGCAGCGTTCTGTTCTTCTTAGCTGCGCTAGGAATCAGCTACGGCGTCCTCAGTGCCTCATGGGACCCTCGAAGGCCAGGCACCATGCTGGGTTGGGAGGAATTCCAACGCAACGCCGCAGTGGTGTTGGGGTCGATCCCGCTCCTGAAAGGAAAGGAGGAGCGGCGCTGAGACGCCAGCTGCAGTTGTGAGTTCGATCGGCCAGCCGTACCACGGCTGAACTTGGGACGCCTTTGTCGTACGCCAGCTACAGTGGGCCTATGCGTGTTGTGTTGATTCAAAACAATGGGCACGCCGGGAGGAGACAACGCATAGAAGTCGCAATCGATCGTACGTACGCGCGTGTTCAACCTCATGTTCAACCTGCTCTCTTGAACTATTGTCAAGCCCATGTCCGCACGGCCACTGGCCATAGCGGTGCGATGCGCCCGGCTGGCGCTGTTGGCGCTGCTGCTGGGCTGCAGTGCCGCGTTCAAGGACGCAGAGATGAAGAAGTGCTCTGACCTCCACTTCTGCCGCACGTGCGCGTCCCGCGTGCTCCCGCCCACACGCCGGCGCTCACACGCGCCCGCCACGCAGCAACCGCGCGCGCGCCAGCGGGGCAGAAGAGTACTTCATCAACGTGCGTCCATCGCTCCTTCCGCGCTCGCAGCCACCCGCGCAGCCTGCTGGGTCCCTCCTGTGCGCTCACCCTGCCGCGTCTGCAGGGTAAGCTATTCTCGGGCGTCGGGGGCGTGATGGTGGAGCTGATGCACCGTGCGAGCGGTTCTCGGTTCCACCTGCGTGTTGCTGCCCTTGCCACGGGCGCTGTGCGCGTGCGCGTCACCGAGCCGGACAAGGCGCGCTACAGTCCTCCGGACGTGCTGCTTGCGCAGGCGGAGCAGGTGGTCTCCTGGGCCAACGTGACGCAAGTCGACGCAAACACCATACTGCTTGTGCCCCACACCAGCGACGTCACCTACCGAATGACAGCCAACCCGTTCGCTCTGGACATGGTGCGTGCCGCTGCTCTGGGTCCTGGGCGAGGCGAAGCGCTCTGACGCAGGCCGCGCGCGCTCGTTGGGGCCATGTAGCTGGCGGACAACCACCCGGTGGTGACCCTCAACGCGCGCCAGCTGCTGCACGTGGAGCCGCTGCGCGACAAGCAGGCGCGTGAGCGCGTGAGCGCGCCAGAAGCTGAGCTTTGTGCACTGTGTGTGTGCTTGCGTGGGGCTGACGCCGCCTCCTGGGTTGTCCTTGCGCAGGAGGGCGACCCGGAGGGTGCCTGGGAGGAGAAGTACAACTCGCACACGGACAGCAAGGCACGCCCGCCCGAGCGGGAGAGGGGTGGTAGACGTGAACCCGCGGCTCCTCACACCCCGCCTCCTCCCCCTTTCCCTGCACAGCCCAAGGGCCCGCAGAGCCTGTCCGTGGACCTGCGCTTCCACGGGGCACAGCACCTGTTCGGCCTGCCGGAGCACGCCAGCAGCTTCTCGCTGCGACGCACGCGGGCGTCTGCGCCAGCCGGGGGCGCACAGCTCAGCGAGCCGTACCGCCTGTACAACCTGGACGTGTACGAGTACCTGGCCGACTCCCCCTTCGGGCTGTACGGCAGCATTCCCGTGCTGCTGGCCCACGCGCCCGGCACCGCAGGAGGCGGAGGCGCGCCTGCCCAGGCGCCGCGCACCACCGCAGCCTTTTGGCTCAACAGCGCCGAGCAGTACGTGGATATCTCCGACGGAGAGCTGGCTGGCAGCACGGACGCCCACTGGTGGGCAGAGTCCGGCCTCCTGGACCTCTTCCTCTTGCCAGGGCCCACACCTGCAGACGTATGGCGCACCTACGCCTCGCTCACTGGCGCGCCCGCCCTCCCCGCACGCTTCGCAACCGGATACCATCAGTGCCGATGGAACTACAAGGACGAGGCGGATGTAGAGGCTGTGGATGCGGGCTTTGATGCTCATGACATGCCCTATGACGTCATCTGGCTGGACATTGAGCACACCGACGGCAAGCGGTACATGACCTGGGACAGCCGCTACTTCCCTTCACCCGCCAGGCTGCAGGATCATGTGGCGTCGCGGGGGCGCAAGACGGTGACCATCATCGACCCCCACGTCAAGCGAGACCCCGATTTCGCCATGCATGCGGAGGCGAGCTCCAAGGGACTGTACGTGAAGAGCGCGGACGGCACGAGCGACTTCGAGGGCTGGTGCTGGCCCGGGAGCAGCTCGTACCTGGACGTGACGGACGTCAAGATCCGTGACTGGTGGGCGCAGCAGTTCAGCTACGCAAAGTACGTGGGCAGCACGGAGCACCTGCACGTGTGGAACGACATGAACGAGCCCAGCGTGTTCAACGGCCCAGAGGTGACCATGCAGAAGGACCTGGTGCACAGCGGCGGCTGGGAGCACCGAGACGTGCACAACGCCTACGGCATGTACTATCACGCGGCCACGGTGCAGGGTCTGGAGGAGCGCAGTCCGCGGGCGCGTCCGTTCGTGCTGAGCCGGGCGTTCTTTGCAGGGTCGCAGCGCCTGGGCGCCGTGTGGACCGGTGACAACGCGGCGGAGTGGGCCCACCTGGCGGTGTCGGTGCCCATGGTGCTCTCCGTCTCCGTGGCGGGGCTGCCCTTCGTCGGAGCGGACGTGGGAGGCTTCTTCGGGACCCCCCAGCCGGAGCTGGCGGTGCGCTGGTACCAGCTGGGCACATACTACCCCTTCTTCCGAGGACACGCGCACCACGAAACGCAGCGCAGAGAGCCATGGCTCTTCGGGGAGCCTCACACCACGGCCATCCGAGCGGCGCTGCGGGAGCGCTACGCTCTGCTGCCGTACATCTACACCCTGTTCGCCGCATCTGCGGGCTACGGCTCCGGCGCGGGGGCCGCCTGGGGCTCAGTGGCGAACTCAGAGGGCATCCAGGGCGGCGCGAGCGCTGCCAATGCCAGCTGGCAGTGGGTGGGCACACCGATAGCGCGGCCCCTGTGGTCCGAGTTCCCGGCGGATCCCCTTGCACCGGGCGTGGAGCAGCAGCTGATGGTGGGCCAGGCGCTGATGGTGTGCCCCGCTCTGGCGGAGGGCATCACCCAGGTAAGCTGCTACCTGCCGGGCGGGCCAGGGCAGCGCTGGTACGACGGCGTCACCGGCGCGCCGCTGCAGGGCGGGCAGACGGTGAGCGCGGCCGCGCCGCTGGCTGGCCCGACGCCCAACTTTGTGCGTGCTGGGAGCGTGTTGGCCCGCCGGGAACGGCCCCGGCGTGCCTCTGCCGCGCAGCAGGGCGACCCCTTCACCCTGCTGGTCGCCCTAGACGGCGACGGCGCCGCGCAGGGGGTGCGCCTCCCCAGCCGCGCGCGGCTTGCGCTCACACCCCGTGACTGACGCGCCTTTCGCCCGCTCCCCTCAACTCAAACCACAGGAGCTGTACCTGGACGACGGCCACAGCACCGACTACCTTTCCGGCGCCTTCTCGCGGCGCCTGTTCAGCGCGCAGCCGGGCGCACACAAGGGCACGTGGGTGCTGCGCTGCGAGGGCCTGGGGGCGCAGGGCTTTCCAGCCACTGAGCTGGTGGAGCGCATCGTCATCCTGGGCCTGCCGCCACAGCGCAAAGGCTGGAGCGCGCTGGTGCAGGGCAGCGGGGCCGCGCTGGAGGCTGCGCCTGGGTCCGCCAGCAGGAGCGACGCCGCTGCCGCGTACGCACACGCTCTCGTCGTGCGGGCGCCGGGCGTCAGCGTTGGCTCACAGTGGAGCATCGTCTTGACGCCGATGTGAAATGTTAGACGACCCAAAAATGCGTGCACTCGCAAGGACGAGCCTCCATAGGCTCTCTGGGGCGGGTCTCCCTGGACAGCGGAGGTCGTGTTGCTTCGCCCACGGGAGTGCCGCGTACCTTCCTTTCTGGTTTCGGGGGCCATAAAAGCAAGCACAAGCGTAGCAACAGCTCGCTATCACTCTGTCGCGGTGTGGCAGTGTTCAAGATGATGAGAAACGGAGATGCTAGCTGGGAGATAGATGGACAGCAATGCGAGCGCTATGTCAACACTTCGTCGTCCGTTGACCGCTTGGCCTGCGGTCCTGCAGCAGGTCGTCGGTCGGTGCGTCGGTCAAAACTCACAACGTCAAAAGCACTAACGCCTAGCTCCTCCATCGCCTTTGCTTGTTCTGTCTCGCCGCGCCCGCGATGGGGTGGACAGACGACGTCGACGCTCGCCGGCGCCAGCGTGCAGCTGACAAGGCTGGCCCAGCGGCGGCGGCTGCACAGACAAAACCACCATCGCCGCCAAACACACTGCTCACGTTGCTGGTGGCGGGTGCCGTGCTGGTGCCCCTGATGCACTCCCTGGGCTGGCTGGAGAAAGCTGAGGCTGCACTGGAGGCGCGGGGGGTGAGACTGCCCTGGCGACGGGGCGGAAGCTCTGGCTCTGCAGGCAGCGCCTTCCGCTTCCCTAAAGCACAGCAACCACCGCCCGCAAGCCCCGCCAAGCGCGCCTTGAACGCCAAGAAAGACAAGGCTGGGCGGGCGGACAAGCGCGACGCCCGAGCGCAGAAGCGCTCAGAAGCTTATCTGCAGGCTGAGCGTGACAAGGCTGAGCGTGGCCCGAAGACCGGAAAGCCCGCGGGAATCCCGGAGGACAAAGACGTCCTGGGCGGCAGTGAGGGCACGGTTTTCCGCACGATGAGTCACTACGCCACGTCTACTGCTCAACTTCGCGCTGGACAAGAGGCTGCGTCCAGCAAGTCGCTCCTGCGATGACAACACGTAGTGACGCAGTTGGTGTTGTGTTACGTCAGCGCAACGATCGACGTTCGACGAAATCTCTCATCTGTGTCGCCTCCGCCTACTCGCAGCAGCCCTCAATCCACCAGACTGTACGCGCGTCTGTGTGTGCTTGCGCCGCGCCTGTTGTGCACTTTTGGCTTCACGAGTGCGAGGAGTCCGCGCAATGTCGCACCGGCGCAAGCACGTGAGCCAGGCGCTGGGGGACAGCTGCCCTGAGCTACAGGAGGGGCAGCGCGTGCTGCGGGTGTGCGGTCCGCGCGGGAGCAACATATTAGAGGTGTGAGCGGGCGCTTACGCTCAGCGCCCGTCCTGCCCGTCTGCCGCCTCACGCCGCGCCGCAGGTGGAGGACGTGACGGGCACACAGCTGTTGGTTCGTATGCCGCACAAGTTCAACAAGTTGCTGTGGGTGAAGCGAGGTGCGTCTTCCCCCGCCGCGGCGGCGGCTATTCAGCTCCTCCTCAAGCACACCCTCTGAGTGCTCCTGCTCCTGCCAGGCAGCTTCGTGGTTGCAGACGTGTGCGACACGCCCACAGGCGACAAGGTGACTGGCGAGGTGGTGATGGTGCTGTATGAGGGGCACATACGACAGATGCGCAAGGAAGCGCGTTGGTACGACAGCCTTGCGCCGCTTCTCGTGAGGCACGTGAGTTAACGCGTTTACGCGCGCTCCTAGGCCCGTGGGCTTCGACGCGGCGCCCGAGGGCGGCGGGGGCGAGGTGGGGGCGGGTGGTGAGGGTGGCTGCGGCGGCGAGGCGCAGGGCAGCGGGAGCGGAAGCGACAGCGACGGAGGGTTGCCACCACTTGAGGCGAACCCGAACCACCGTCACGGCGCGTTCGGGAGGGCGCACGAGGCGGCGGGCGGCGGCGGGGAGGAGGTGG
>Ga0208951_1001232_pt1 | contig 11361 bp, 9 predicted proteins | sample GreLakmeMI27MSRF_FD_187702 | JGI IMG/M metagenome (GOLD analysis project Ga0208951, IMG submission 187702) | Freshwater lentic microbial communities from great Laurentian Lakes, MI, USA - Great Lakes metaG MI27MSRF (SPAdes) | ecosystem: Environmental > Aquatic > Freshwater > Lake | place: Great... | reverse complement strand
ACAAATTGACTATTTAATTCTCCACAATGGTGCGTACGATACATAAAAAAATATTGAAATAGGTTTGGACTGCAAATATACTTCAATTCCCATAAATTCATCATCTTTGCGCCATGACCCATTCCCTTATCCCAAACCGAACCAGGCGCATTGTTTTATCCGGTTTTTTCTTTTTTACAGGTCTTTGTTTTGCCAGTTGGGCGAGTAGGATTCCGGATATTAAAATGCAATTGGGTTTAAATGATGCAGAATTGGGGGCGATGCTATTGTTTTTGCCTGTGGGTTCATTTTTAGGTATTCCTATTTCAGGTAGTTTGACTTCTATTTATGGGAGCAATAGAATGCTCAAAATTGCCGCTGTGTTATACCCGCTTTCCTTGATTTTAATTGGGACTATTACACAAACATGGCTATTGGGGCTAGCAGTATTTTTCAATCTTACCGATTGAAAAAGCACTTGAATTAAATTATTTATCGAAATACTTTTAGTAAAGACGATTGAAAGAAATGAAAATTTATAAAGTTGAATTTACTTCTTTGTGCGATGGCTTATAGATAAGATAGTAGTAGCCTAATATCAAAATACCTGTAACAAATGGGATCATTGCTAAATGCTTCACTGTGATATTGCCATATACGATTAAATGATCGACGCCAAAGAATTCAGTGCACATCCAAAAAGAGTTGGCCATGATCCAAACGGTGATAGCAAGGTTATGTGCTAATTCAGAAAAAATATTTCGAGTTCTATAGGCAATAATTATGGAGATCGTTAAAGTTGGAATAATCATCACAACGCCTAAAAGTGTCAAAGACATGCACCAGGCAACATCTTTAAACAACCAAAATACGATATGTAAGTTTTCCATTTTACGGTACTTATACGGAATATTATATTTATCGTTTGACTGATTACTCATGGTGATTATTTGGCGTTTATTATTGCTTGGTTTTAATACGGAATAAAAATATTCTTTTTTTTAATTTTCCCATTAATTAATTGGATAATATTGAAGTAAATCTTTTAATATCGGCTTCTGGTTCAATGATACTTCCTTGTTCAATATGATCTATAAGTTGTTTTGCAAAATAGGGGGCAAGTGAGCAGCCCTTTGTGCCCATGCCATTGCATATACCCAATTGCGGATATTTTGGGTGGAGTCCTACAAATGGGCGCCTTTCTGTATTGGCGGGTCGAATGCCTACCAAGTGATCAACTACTTCGTAGGGAATTTTCAAAATAGCATCCAATGCTGTAATCATTTTTTCCTTAAATCTTTCAGTTGGGAGTGTATCACTATAACTCCATTCATAGCTTGATCCTACCCAAAACAAATCATCTTTCCAAGGAACAATGGTAATGTTGGTTTTGTAAATGCTTGTTGGTGCAAGGCCATTTATTTTTACGATTAATGCTTCTCCTTTATTAGGTACAAACGGGAGGGCTTTGAAGTAGGGGTTGTTCATGGTATTAAGCCCATCGCAAAATATTATTTTTTCAGCGATAATATTTTTCCATTGAACACCTTGCTCAGTTAAAATCAAATCTGAAATATCAAAAAAATCTTCAATAAAATGAGTACTTATTTTTTCACGGCCGGCTTTTAAAAATTGGATTAAATCAATCCAGTAACATTGGTCAATTTCGCCTGTGCCAAAAGGGGTATTAAAGTATTGTCCTAAAGAGGAATGATTATTTTCATTTAGATAAATATTATCGTGTGTTAATCGGTAGTCAAAACTTTCCTTCATTTGTAGTGAAGGGTGTATTAATTTGATGGGGGCGGCTTTAATAATCGTAATATTTTCGTCCTGTTGAAATGCTTTGTAAGCGTCAATAGCGAATGGGAGTAGGGTGTCAATCATCCAAGTTTGTACTATTCTCCGACCGGTGACTGGATTAATCACACCACTGGCAACACTAGTTGCAGAAACAGTTTTTACATCATTTATAATTTTAAATGCGATGCCTTGTTTTTGTAAAAAGTAACTTAACCAAGTGCCAGTCAACCCTTGGCCAATGATCAAATATTTTACTTTTTCCTGCAATTTATTTTGCTTTTTTTGTGGGTATAGTAATATGAATGCTATCCTTGATTTCGTTGACCCTCGCTACAATCTCCATATCAAAATTTCCTAGGTAATCAAAAGGTACTGTAAATGGAAATTCAGTTTCAAATGCTTCGTTTTGGATGGTTGTGAAATATTGAAATGGAAAAATATTCATAAACCAACCGTCTACTGATTTTTTTGTTTTGTTATTGATCAAAGCCAAAGTAAGTTGTCCCGTTTTTTCTTGCGTCAAATTATGAAGCACCTTTACTTTCAATTTGATGGATTGCCCTACTGATAAAACAGTGGGGATGACATATTCAATTTTAAGGCTGGGCTTTTTATTTACGCTACTTAAATTTTGCGCCTTTGTATAAATGCAGATCGACAAAAATAAAAATAAAGTAATGGCGCGTTTCATAGAACAAACTTACAATAAAAAATCCCTTATCGTTTTAGGATAAGGGATTTCAGTATGCTTTATTTAAATAATTATTTCTTAAGTGCGTTTGCCATAGTGATTCCAATGTCTGCGGGACTTGCACAAACGTGAATACCACATTCCCCCATTATTTTCATTTTAGCCGCTGCAGTATCATCTGCCCCGCCAACAATCGCACCAGCGTGACCCATGCGTCGGCCTGGAGGCGCTGTTTGACCTGCAATAAATCCTACTACAGGTTTTTTCATATTATCTTTAATCCAATTGGCAGCATCTGCTTCCATGCTTCCACCAATTTCGCCAATCATAATGATACCTTCAGTTGCTGGATCATTCATTAATAATTCAACCGCTTCTTTAGTGGTCGTCCCAATAATTGGATCACCACCAATTCCAATGGCAGTTGAAACACCTAAGCCAGCTTTTACTGCTTGGTCAGCTGCTTCATAAGTTAGCGTTCCGCTTTTTGAAACAATACCAATGGTTCCTTTTTTAAATATAAATCCTGGCATGATGCCCACTTTACATTCTTCTGCGGTAATAATACCTGGGCAATTGGGCCCGATTAAACGAGTTGTTTTACCCAATAAATAATTTTTTGCTTTAATCATATCCTGAACAGGAATACCTTCCGTAATACATACTACTAAAGCAATATTTGCATCCGCAGCTTCCATAATTGCATCAGCTGCAAAAGCAGGAGGTACAAAAATAATACTCACATCAGCACCTGTATTTTTTACTGCATCAGCAACTGTATTAAATACGGGTCTATCTAAATGCGTAGTTCCGCCTTTGCCTGGAGTTACACCACCTACTAATTGTGTCCCATATTCAATCATCTGACTTGCATGAAAACTACCTTCAGTTCCTGTAAAACCTTGAACAATTACCTTTGAGTTTTTATTAACTAATACTGACATTATGCTTGAATTTGTTATTTGTGGCGCAAAAATAGGTTAAACCGGGTTTTTTTGCCCTTATTTCTCAACAAAAATTCTATGTTTTTTTATAAATGGCTTTCATGTAGTACTTTTGTCCCTCGTCAGACAAATAAAAATTAAAATTATGGCAACAACATCAGACATTAGTCGTGGAATGATTCTAAAATTGGACAATAATTTATATACGGTAGTGGAGTTTGGAGAAAACAAAACTGCTAGGGCGGCTGCTAAAATTTGGGCTAAGCTCAAAGGGGTGGATAACAAAAGATCAATTGAAAAGACATGGAATAGTGGTGAAAACATCTTCCCTGTGCGTGTTGAAAAAAAGACCTACCAATTCCTTTATAAGGATGACAGTGGCTATAACCTAATGAACAATGAGACTTTTGAGCAAATAGCGATGGCTGAGGAGATGATCGATGCCCCGCAATACTTGATTGAAGGTGCTGAAGTATTCGTATTCATGAATACAGAAACCGAAATGCCTATTGGTGCTGAATTGGCTGAAAAAATCGAGGTTTTGATTACCTATTGCGAAAATGGGGTAAAAGGAGATACTGCAACGCGTGCTTTGAAAGCGGCAACGATTGAATCAGGTGCAACTGTAATGGTGCCTTTATTTGTAAACGAAGGAGAAAGAATCAGAATTAATACTAAGAACGGGGAATATGTAGAAAGAGTCAAGTAGATTTTATATCGGACTTTATTGAAATATAAGCCCTCATAAAATCACCTTTTCTACACCTAAAATAGCTTAAAATACCCCGAATCCTCGGGGTATTTTTTTGGCAAAAAATGGCCATTTTTAATAAAAAAAGCCCCTTTTTTTGTGTTTTTTACCAAAAAAACACCAATTTTACCCAAAATTGCCAAATATGGACTTGAAACAAATTCACGATTTAATTAAAGTAGTTAACAAGAGTAATATCGGTGAAATTAGCATCGAAGATAAGGATGGTAAAGTAACCATTAAACAAAAGGAAGAAAAGGTAACGGTTACCACCGCTCCTGCTCAAATGTATTCTTCCGGTCCAGCAGCCCCAGCTATGCAAGCGGCTCCTGCGGCACCAACCGGAGCTCCTGCTGCTCCAGTTGCAAGCAACTTGATTACTATTAAAAGTCCAATGATCGGAACATTTTATCGTCGCGCTTCTCCTGATAAGCCTTTGATGGCTGAGGAAGGAACAGAAGTGAGCCCAGGTAAAGTGGTATGTATCATCGAAGCCATGAAGTTATTTAACGAAATTGAAAGTGAGGTAAAAGGTACCATCGTTAAAGTATTGGTGGAAGATGCAAGTCCAGTGGAATACGATCAGCCTTTGTTCTTGGTTGAACCAGCATAGGCCTGTTCCCATTTTCTAATTTAAATTAAAAAAATGTTTAAAAAGATATTGATAGCCAATCGTGGCGAAATTGCTTTACGTATTATCAGAACCTGTCGTGAGATGGGTATTAAAACAGTAGCTGTTTATTCTACTGCTGATAAAGATAGTTTACATGTAAAGTTTGCTGATGAAGCGGTTTGTATTGGAGGTCCTAAAGGACAAGAATCCTATTTGAATATTCCACATATTATGGCGGCTTGTGAAATTACGAACGCTGATGCGGTGCATCCAGGATATGGATTTTTAGCAGAGAATGCAAAGTTTGCGCAAATTTGTGCGGATCATGGCATTAAATTTATTGGGCCCACACCTGATATGATTAATAAAATGGGGGACAAGATCACGGCGAAAGAAACCATGATAAAAGCAGGAGTTCCAGTAGTTCCGGGCGGAGAAGGTTTATTAGAAAGTGTAGATGCAGCAAAAAAATTAGCCAAAGAAATAGGTTACCCAGTGATCATTAAAGCAACCGCTGGTGGTGGCGGAAAAGGGATGCGTGTTGTTTTTAATGAGGAAGAAATTGAAAAAGCATATAGTGCTGCTAAAATGGAAGCCGGCGCTAGTTTTAAAAATGATGGTTTGTACATGGAGAAATTTGTGGAGGAACCAAGACATATAGAAATTCAAGTTGCAGGTGATCAATATGGAAATGTTTGTCATTTGAGTGAACGTGATTGTTCTATTCAACGCAGACACCAAAAATTGGTAGAAGAATCTCCTTCTCCATTTATGACACCTGAATTAAGACAACGCATGGGAGATGCTGCAATTAAAGCTGCATCCGCCATTAATTACGAAAGCGTTGGAACTGTGGAATTTTTAGTGGACAAGCATCGCAATTTTTATTTCATGGAAATGAATACCCGTATTCAAGTAGAACATTGCGTTACAGAGGAAGTAGTAAGTTATGATTTAATCAAGGAGCAAATAAAGATAGCGGCGGGTGAAAAAATTTCAGGTCGTAATTACGAACCACAATTACACGCTATTGAATGTCGTATCAATGCCGAAGATCCTTATAATGACTTTAGACCTTCCCCAGGAAAGATCACTGTATTGCATACCCCAGGCGGACATGGTGTTCGTGTAGATAGTCACGTGTACGCAGGTTATGTCATTCCTCCTTATTACGATTCAATGATTGGTAAATTAATCACTGTTGCGCAAACGCGTGAAGAAGCGATCAATACCATGTATCGTGCCTTAAGTGAATACGTGATTGAAGGGGTGCACACAACAATTCCTTTTCATTTGCAATTAATGCAAAACGAAGATTTTAGAAAAGGAAATTTCACTACTAAATTTTTAGAAACTTTTACATTGAAGTAATTTTTATGTAGCTTTTAAGAGAAATATAAAAGCTACATAAAAATTCTCTGATGAAATTAAAAAGGGAGCCCCATAAAGGAGCTCCCTTTTTAATTATTTTCTTTTTCTCTAACGATACTAAAAATGTCCCCCGATTTCTCGTGGGGACATTTCTTTTGATATTACCTCTGGGGAATATTTTATTTCCGCTGTAAATGATGTTATCTCAAAAACAACATCTCTCTGTATTTAGGCAAGGTCCATAATTCATCGTCTACCAATTGCTCTAATTTATCAACGTGGTAACGGATTTTGTCAAAGTATTGTGCTTTTACTTTTGCTTCATAAGCAATTGCTTTTTCTCTTGAATCAGTAATGTTATTGGCTACTTTTCTTTCTTCCACCATTGCATATGTGTTCTCATACACTTGTTGGATATGCGTACTTACATCTTTTAATAAAGTTAATTGACCCTTGTATAATTTTTCAGGCAATGCAGCTTCACGAAGTAAGCTTACATTTTTCAATAACTCATTTTGATATTTAATTGCCGCTGGAATAATATGATTGGTTGCCAAATCACCCATCACACGTGCTTCAATTTGTACTTTCTTAATATAAGTTTCTAATTCAATTTCGTAACGTGCTTCTAACTCCGCATGCGTGTAAATACCATTGTCCTTAAATAATTTCTTTGATTTTTCGGTCACCATTGCATCTAAAGCAACAGGGGTTGTTTTTAAATTAGGCAATCCTCTTTTCTCCGCTTCTTTATGCCACTCTTCACTATAGCCATCGCCCTCAAATAAAATCTTTTTACTCGATACAATATATTTTTGAATCACTTGCATGATCGCGATTTCCTTTTTATCTCCTTTCTCAATTAAAGCATCTACTTCTGCAGCAAATTTTACTAATGTATCTGCAATAATGGTATTTAACACTGTCATTGGATGACCACAGTTCGCAGTGGATCCTACTGCACGGAATTCAAATTTATTTCCAGTGAATGCAAATGGAGAAGTTCTGTTACGATCGGTGTTGTCAATCAGTAATTCAGGGATACTTCTATGTAAATCTAATTTCAAAATGGCTTCATCTTGTTCATCAAATTTTCCACCGACTCTAGTTTCCACATCATTCAATACTTTGGTTAAGTATTCACCAATAAATACGGAAATGATGGCTGGAGGCGCTTCGTTGGCACCTAATCTAAAATCATTAGAAGCAGAGGCAATGGATGCTCTTAATATATCAGCATAGTCATGAACTGCTTTAATAGTGTTTACAAAAAAGGTTAAGAACATTAAGTTGGTCTTAGGTGTTTTACCTGGTGCTAATAAATTAATACCAGTATCCGTAGCCATACTCCAGTTATTGTGCTTACCACTTCCGTTAATTCCTGCAAATGGTTTTTCATGTAACAATACCACCAAGCGGTGACGCTTTGCAACACGGGTCATCACGTCCATTAATAAAATGTTATGATCCACTGCGATATTACATTCTTCAAAAATAGGCGCACACTCAAATTGTGCAGGTGCTACTTCATTATGTCTTGTTCTTAAAGGAATGCCTAATTTGTATGCTTCATTTTCATAGTCACGCATGAATGCATAAACTCTTTCAGGAATAGATCCGAAATAATGATCTTCCAATTGTTGCCCTTTTGCAGGTGCTGAACCAAATACAGTACGACCACATTGTACTAAATCGGGACGAGCATTGACCAAGGCTTCATCAATCACAAAATATTCTTGCTCCCAACCTAAAGTAGGTACTACTTTAGAAATATTTTTATCAAAATAATTACATACGGTAACAGCTGCTTTATTGACTGCTTCCACTGCTTTCATCAATGGTGCTTTATAGTCCAATGATTCACCCGTGTAGGCAATAAAAATTGTTGGAATACATAATGTTTTACCACTACCAATTTCAATAATAAAAGCTGGTGAAGATGGATCCCATGCAGAATATCCTCTTGCTTCAAAAGTGGCTCTTAATCCACCATTCGGGAAAGAAGATGCATCAGGCTCTTGTTGTATTAATGCAGCGCCATCAAACTCTTCGATAGCAGTGCCATCTGATTTTAATGTAAAAAATGAATCATGCTTTTCAGCAGTCGCACCACTCAAAGGTTGAAACCAGTGTGTAAAGTGTGTAACCCCTTTACTTTCTGCCCATGATCTTAAACCTGTAGCTATTTGGTTAGCCACCGCACGATCAATTTTTTTGGCGCCCTTATTACTATTGACTAAACTTTTATAAGCTTCATCACTTAAAAATTCTCTTGCTGTTTTTAAAGTAAAAACACTTTCATTAAAAATGGTCGTGATTTTGTGTGCATTTACAATAGGTGTATTTGTTGCAACATGACTTACATGTTTAACGGCCTCTGTTCTTAGTGACATATATGATTAAATTTTATATTAGCAATGAAACAAAGTTAGGGGCAATTTGGTAGGAGTAATCAACAAAAAATCCCCCAAATTGGGGGATTTTGATCAAAAACGGGTTACGATTGCCGACTTAAGTCAATTTAAACATAATTATTGAACCTTAAACTTTTGCAGTTTTTACTGTTTTGATAATTCTTGCAGCTACTTTATAAGGGTCAGCAGCAGAATTTGGACGACGATCTTCCAACCAGCCTTTCCAACCTTTTTCTACCGCACCAATTGGGATACGGATACTCGCACCTCTATCAGATACCCCGAAAGAGAAATCATGGATACTTGCTGTTTCATGTTTGCCCGTTAAACGTAAATGATTATCTGCACCATAAACATCAATATGCTCTTTTATAAATGGACGGAATGCTTCACAAATAGTATCATAAATTTCTTTCTTCCCACAAGTTCTTAAAGTAGTGTTAGAGAAATTCGCATGCATACCTGATCCGTTCCAATCTAATGTTCCTAAAGGTTTACAATGCCAGTTAATAGCTACACCATAGGTTTCTCCTATTCTTTCTAATAAGTAACGAGCAATCCAAATTTGATCGCCTGCTTCCTTTGCACCTTTTGAAAATATTTGAAATTCCCATTGTCCTGCAGCAACTTCTGCATTGATACCTTCAATGTTCAAACCCGCGTCAATACAGGCGTCTAGATGTTCTTCAACAATATTTCTACCGTATGCATTTTTAGCACCCACTGAACAATAGTAAGGTCCTTGTGGTCCAGGATAACCTCCTTCTGGGAAACCTAATGGTTTATCAGTAGCTGGATTCCATAAAAAATATTCTTGCTCAAAGCCAAACCAAAAATCATTATCATCATCTTCGATAGTTGCTCTTCCGTTAGTAGGATGAGGTGTACCATCTGAACTTAAAACTTCACACATGACTAAGTAAGCGTTTTTGCGTTGTGGGTCCTTGCAAATAAAAACTGGTTTTAATAAGCAGTCACTTGAACCTCCTGGCGCTTGCTCAGTTGATGATCCATCAAAACACCAAACATCACAGTCAGCTAATTTGCCACTGAAATCTTTTTCAACTTTTGTCTTACTTCTTAATGACTGCGTTGGTTTGTAACCATCTAGCCAAATGTACTCTAATTTAGAAACTGCCATAGGGTAGGAAATTTAATATTAATTAATAAAATATATGTTAAAAAAGGTATTTTATTATCAGATTTGAGCGAAAATATAGAAGAAAATGAAAAAAATAAAATTTAAAACTCAAAAATTTAAAGTTTTTTCCATAATACATTAACATTAAAATATTTAGTAATATAAAAATATTCACAAAAGATTGATTATCAATAAAGGCAAATGAATAGCAGTGGATACACATTTTAGTTGGGTATATGTTGGTAAATCAAGCAAATGCTTAAAGGGTCATTTTGTAACTTCGCGTCATCTTAAAACGAATAATCCCATCCGAATGGAAATTACTGTCAAAACTGCGCAACAACTTAGATTAACGCCTGATGAATTTGAAAGCATCAAACAAAAATTAGGACGTACACCCAACTTTACGGAGCTATGTGCTTTTAGTGGTATGTGGAGTGAGCATTGTAGTTATAAAAATTCTATTAAGTGGTTAAAAACCTTACCGCGTGATGGTGGAAGAATGTTAGTGGCAGCGGGTGAGGAAAACGCGGGATTAATGGATATCGGAAATGATTATGGGGTGGTATTTAAAATTGAAAGTCATAATCACCCAAGTGCGTTGGAGCCATTTCAAGGAGCTGCAACAGGGGTGGGTGGAATACAAAGAGATATTTTTACGATGGGTGCGCGTCCCATTGCTTCCTTAAATAGTTTGCGTTTTGGAAAATTGGACGATGCGAAAACAAAAAGATTATTAGCAGGCGTAGTGCATGGCATTGGTCATTATGGAAACTGCTTTGGTGTTCCAACGGTGGGAGGTGAATTATATTTTGAACAATGTTATCATACCAATCCTTTAGTGAATGCAATGAGTGTAGGGATTGTGAAAGCAGGCAAAACAGTGAGCGCCATTGCACTTGGAACAGGTAATCCTGTATTTTTTGTGGGAAGTGCTACCGGTAAAGATGGCATTGGTGGTGCTAGTTTTGCATCGGCCGAAATTACTGCAGACAGTGTGGAGGAATTACCAGCAGTGCAAGTGGGCGATCCGTTTCAAGAAAAAAAATTATTAGAAGCTTGTTTGGAAGTCATTGAAACAGGCGGTGTGGTGGGTATGCAAGATATGGGTGCAGCAGGAATTATTTGTTCCACTGCTGAAATGAGTGCAAAGGGTCAAGTAGGTATGCGCATTGATTTGGATAAAGTGCCAACACGTCAACAAAACATGAAAGCTTGGGAATTATTATTAAGTGAAAGCCAAGAGCGTATGTTGATGGTGGTAGAGAAAGGAAAGGAAGCACAAGTGTTAGCGGTATTTGAAAAATGGGATTTATCATGTAGTAATATTGGTGAAGTGACCGATGATGGTTTGCTTAATTTTTATATGCATGGCGAATTAGAAGCTTCACTTCCTGCCTATGAGTTAGTATTAGGCGGTGGCGCTCCAGTGTATACACGTGAATATTTGGCGCCTGCTTATTTATCAAAAGTGAATGCTTTTGATATGAGTACTGTTGCAGATACAACGGATTTAAAAGCGACCGTAAAAGAATTAATTCAAATTCCTAATATCGCATCAAAGCGATGGGTGTATACACAATATGATAGTATGGTGGGTGCTGCAAATACTTCCACGAATGCACCTAGTGATGCATCTATCGTAATTGCAAAA
>Ga0208951_1001231_pt1 | contig 11368 bp, 6 predicted proteins | sample GreLakmeMI27MSRF_FD_187702 | JGI IMG/M metagenome (GOLD analysis project Ga0208951, IMG submission 187702) | Freshwater lentic microbial communities from great Laurentian Lakes, MI, USA - Great Lakes metaG MI27MSRF (SPAdes) | ecosystem: Environmental > Aquatic > Freshwater > Lake | place: Great... | reverse complement strand
TCAGCGCCGCGGAGCTGGTGCACGCCACGAGTAGGTACCTCTTCCGCATCTCCTTTCTCTCATATCTCTCCTTCCTCTTCGCCATCTTCACTCTCATCTCTCATCCTCTTCTTCTCTATCCTCCTCTCTTGCTCTCTTCTACTCTCCTATCCTCTCTCTTTCCCGGGTTTACTTCCTTATAGTTCCATGGTTACACGTGTAATGGTCAACCCCTCTCTCATTTTGGCGTGGTCTTCTTCCGTACAAACGTTGCAGAGCGCTCCTCCAGCAGCTCTATCACACGATGATCAGGGCTGAACAATGCTGCGCTCACAGCGGTCGGCCAGTCGCCAGTGCTGGTCGCTCTGCGCTGGTCTCAGTTCCCCTTGTCGCGGTCCAATGCGCGCGACCGCGCAACGCAAGGCTGGCTCGCCGCGGCGCTGTGGCGCTGTGGCAGAGCCGGCTGAGGGCCTCGAGCAGTGGGGAAAGTGCAACCAGCACTACGACGGTTGCAACTGCCAATGGCACAGAGCAGACCACCAGGGTGGCGGTTTTCAGCGCCGCGCCCTTCGTGCACGACTTCCTGGAGAGTGCGTCACCCGCGCGCGTACCCGCGTACCCGCGTACCCGCGCTCACACCCCTCTTGCTCGATTTGCAGCGCCGCTTAGCGCCGCTTTCGACACGCGTTTTTTTGAGCCTCGGCTGAACAAAGACACCGCACTGTTGGCCCAGGGATGCAACACCGTGTGCCTCTTTGTCAACGACGACTGCGACGCGGAGGTTTGCCAGCTGCTGGCCGCCGCGGGCGTCAAGCTCATCGCCATGCGCTGCGCTGGCTTTGACCGCGTGGACGTGGCTGCTGCCACTGCGCTGGGGATGAGCGTCGTGCGCGTTCCCTCCTACTCCCCGCACGCAATCGCAGAGCACGCGGTGGCGCTGCTCATGTGCCTCAACCGCTCCCTCCACAAGGCCTACGCACGCGTGCGCGAGGGTAACTTCACGCTCAACGGCCTGCAGGGCTTCGACGTGCACGGCAAGACGGTGGGCATCATCGGCACGGGCAAGATTGGCACCATCACGGGGGGCATTCTGGGCCGCGGCTTCGGCGCGCGACTGCTGGGCTACGACGCCTACCCGAGCGCCGAGTTCAGCGCGCTGGGCGGGGAGTACGTGTCGCTGGATGAGCTGCTGGCCCAGAGCGACATCATCTCCCTGCACGCGCCGCTCAACAAGAGCACCTTCCACCTGTTGGCCGCGCCGCAGGTGACCAAGATGAAGCGAGGCGTCTTCATTATCAACACCAGCCGCGGCGGGCTGCTGGATACGCGCGCCATGATCGACGGCCTGGAGAGCGGCGTCATCGGGGCGCTGGGCATCGACGTTTACGAGGACGAAGGGCCGCTCTTCTTCAAGGATTTCAGCCTGCTCAGCCGGGGAAAACGCATGCAGGGCTGGGACGAGATCATGGGCACGCTTCTGTCACTGCCCAACGTGCTGGTCAGCCCGCACATAGCCTTCCTGACCACCGAGGCGCTGGACAACATTGCGTGCACCACAATTGACAACATCAAGGCCTACGCGCGCGGAGAAGAGCTCAAGAACCTGGTCAAGCCGTAAGCTGCATCAAGGCCTACGCGTGCGGAGACTTCAAGAACCTAGTCAAGCCCTGAGGGGGCGCCCCTTCTATGTTTTATGTTTTATGTACCTAGGACGCATACGATACGCGCCTTGCGGCGAGGTGGGGGGGGGGAACTGAGGCTTACTTGCCAGCTTGCCGAGGAGTCCCGCCAGCCTAGGGTCAGTTTCTCACGCCCCCGGCGAGCTCGTGTCTGCCGCCGGCGCAATGGCGGGCAAGGAGGTGATAGACCTGACCACGCTGTCCAGCGAGGACGACGAGCCGCAGCAAAAGCGGGCGCGCTTTGGCGAGGAAGAGGTGCAGGTGGTGGTGCCCGCGCCCGCGCCCGCCTTCCAGGCGCCAGAGGAGGAGGACGAGGAGGATGACGGGGAGCTGCGTGTCATGGGGGTGACGGGCGAGGTGCGAGAGAGCGGCCGAGGGTGTGCTTTCCGTGCCGCCTTCCTCACCCTGGCCCTGCCCTGGCGCGCAACAGGACGCGCTGAAGGACTTTCCTCACCCACGGCACGCCTGCCGCAACTTCGTGTTCGATGCGGCCGTGACGACGACGCACAAGCTCTTCTGCGGCAAGGCACGTTGTTCGCCCTCTACGCCTCCCTCCGCCGCCGTCTCACACGCCCTGCCTGCGCACCCGCAGTGCCACTGCTACGTGTGTGACTGCCTGGCCAAGGACTGCACGTCCTGGGGCGACGGTGCGTGCGTGCGTGCGTGAGGGCGGCGACTGCTTGTCAGGCCACTGACACTTTCCTCTCCCAGGCTCCTCGCCCGCGCACCACTGCCACGCGCACGCGGTGGGCAGCTGGCAGCAGGCGCGCCAGGCGCGCCAGGCGAGCACCGCCGCCGCCGCCGCCGCGGCTGCCCCCCCAGCTGCGGCCTCGCACGCATGGGGCGCCGCTTTTTCCGGCGCTGTCGCCCCTGCACCCCCGCCCGCCGCGCCGCGCGCGCCCACCCCGCTGCAAGCTGGCCATGTGCGCAACGCGCCCGACACTCCTGAGCACAATGCGGACCCGTCGACGCTGCCTTGCCTGCTACGGCTGGCCAGCATCCAGCTGCCCGTGCGCGCTGTCAAGGGCGCCTCCCTCAGCGCCCTCGCCGCGCGCCTGGCGCCCTTCGGCATGTGCGCCAAGGATATGTGGCACTACAGCGCCCCCGCGGCTGAGGGAAACCTACCGATGGGTTTGGACGGCCTCTTCAAACGCACCCCCGACTACAGCACCGGCAAGAGCGAGCCAGCCTTCCTGGAGCTTCGCTCGCTGCCGCAGACGGGCGCGGGCAGCAGGCGCGAGTCGCGTCCCGCGCGGCTGGTGGTGATGCACGCGGACGGCACCGCTCCCACTGAGTACGTGCTGGGGCTGGCCAAGGGCACCACCAAGCGCGAGCTGCTGCAGCGCGCCACGCAGCTGTGCGGCCTGGGCGCTGGGCAGCAGCTCGTGATCACGCAAGTGGACCCTGTGCTGCCCCTCACCTCAGACGTGGTGGCCGTCTCCAAGATGCGCGGCTGGGTGGCTGGCGTGGTGGTGGGGCCCATCAGCGCCGCTGGCTACAGCGCTGGCTACGGCTACAGCAGCCTGATCTCGTACGGCGATAGCGAGGCTGCGCTGGACGAGAAGCTGCCCAGCGGCACGCGGCTGGCGGGCAGCTTCCCAACCTTCGTGGCCACGGTGCTGCCCAAGGGGCAGTTTGTGGCGGTGCACCTGCGCAAGCTGGGCAGCAAGACGCAGGCGTTCAAGCGCGCGCGGGAGGTGCGCATGTACGGCCCCAGCGTGCAGCTGCGCACCAAGACGCTGTGGGGCGTGCTGGCCATCCTGCCCGCGCCCGCCGCGGGGCTGTGCGGCGGCGCCGAGGCTGTCAAGCAGCTGCAGGCGAGCCTGCAGACCTTCCTGCAGCCCTTCCTCAAGCCCGAGGCTGAGTACCAGCAGCCGCAGCTGGTGCACACGCTGTCCGCGGGCACGTGGGAGGAGACGCTGATGCACGTCTACGGCCGCGGCGCTGAGGCTGAGCTGGACTACGGCACCGTCAAGGAGACGCCGGCCGCGCTGGCGCAAGTTGTGCGCTACGTGGGTGCCGACTTCACAGCCACAGAGGTGGCCTGCTTTGACGCGTCTGCCATAGTGGAGCCGCTGCAGCGCGACGCCAGCGCGGTGACGGACCGCGCCGCGGAGCTGCAGACGCTGCACGCAGAGTGGGAGGAGCACCGCACTAAGACGCGAGCGCAGGCGATGCTGGATGAGCTCTGCCGTTCCACCAAGATTGTGTGGCAGAACCACCCAGGCGCCTACGACTACATCACGCGCGTGCGCGAGGAGGGCAGCTGGAGCCGCAGCACGCCGCTGGTGCGCTACAAGGCTGCGCTGGTGCCCGACGCCAAGGACAGCTGCGACGGACAGCTGGAAATGGAGCTCTTCGTTCAGGCGCAGCCGTACGAGCCCTGGATGGTCGGACCAGCCAGCACGGCGCCCCACTGCCGCCCCCTCTTCTCTGCCTCAGCGAGCGAGGGGCGGGGCGAGGCTGGGCAGCTCAAGGAGACGATCTGCACGCTGATGGAGGCTGCATCGCCCTCCTACCGCGTCAACTCGCGTGTCTGGCGCGAGCTGGAGTACCGCCACGGCAAGAACACCACTGTCGCCTCCATTCCGGGGCTGCTGACTGCAGTCGAGTCGCAGGAGCGCGCGGAGGCTGCGCAGCCGCCAGGATTGAACGCGCAGCTGCGCCCGTACCAGCGCCAGGCGCTGGGCTTCATGATAGAGGCTGAGAGCCGCACCGGCGGGCCCTTCTGGGCGGAGATGGAGTTACCCAGCCAACCCAGTGGTGGCGCGGGCCCCTCCTCCGGTGCCCTCCCCGAATCCATCTTCTACTCCCCGCTCATGCAGTGCATCACGCGCGTGCGGCCGGAAATCCTGCGCGGAGGGTTCCTTTGCGAGGAGATGGTGCGCGCGCATTGGCTTCGCGCACAGCTACATCCCTCTGACCCGCACCCCTCCCGCTCACCATCGCAGGGCCTGGGCAAGACCATCATCTCACTGGGTCTCATCCTGGCGTCGCCACAGTCCAAGGCTGAGAAGGCTGAGAAGGCGGCCAAGTACAAGGCTGCTAGCAGCGCAGCCACCACGCCTGCTGCGCGAAAGCAGCTCAAGATACCCTCCTCTGGTACGTTGGTGGTGTGCATGGTCTCCATCGTGGGCCAGTGGATCGAGGAGGCGCAGAGCAAGCTGGCGGCCAACAGCAGTCTCAAGATCCACATGTACCACAACACCGGCCGCGAGCGCGACCCGCACAAGCTGGCCGCCTTCGACTTGGTGGTGACCACCTACCAGACGCTGGGCCTGGACTACGGCAAGGGCAAGGACTCTGGCTTCCCGCCCCTGGGCGCCATCGACTGGCACCGCGTGATTTTGGACGAGAGCCACAACATCAAGAGCCCCAAGGTGCAGCAGGCTATCGCCTGCACTGCGCTGACGTCGGAGCGACGGTGGTGCTGCACGGGTACGCCAATGGCGACGGATGTGTCGGACCTGATGGGCCAGTTCGTCTTCCTGCGCCTCAACCCGCTGGACAGCCCGATCGTCTTCGAGGCGCACGTGCGGCGCGTGTTCGCGGCGACGGGCAACCACTACGGCGGCACGCCCATCCCGTTGCTCTATGCCCTCAGCCGCTGCATGGTGCGCCACACCAAGTCACAGACGCTGGGCGGCTCGGCGGTGCTGTCGCTGCCGGACAAGCATGAGGTGCTGGTGGAGGTTGTCTTCACGGCCGCGGAGCGCGCGGCGTACGACAAGGCGCACAAGGCTGCCAAGTTCCAGTTCGACAGCCTCAAGGCCCAGGGCCAGGCTGCGGTGAGCCAGCGCATCCTCCAGGTCATGTCCCTCCTCCTGCCCCTGCGCCGCATCGCCTCTGGCGGAGCGCTGGCGGCTAAGGACATCGAGGTGCAAGACTTGGCCGCAGCGCAGGCGGCGCGCGCAGCAGCCGCAGCCGCGAAGGCCCACGCCGCCGCTCTGGCCGCCCAGGCCGCCTACGCCGCAGGAGGCGCGGGCGCGGGCGTCAAGGAGGAGAGCAAGATGGGCTTTGCTGCGCCCCGCCTGCCTGGTTCAAGCGCTGCGACGGTGGACGAGGACGAGAAGGCGGCGGCCGCCGACGCGGCGCTCGCCTCCGACGCCAAGCCCGTGCTGGTGATGGCGAACGACGCGGACGAGCTGTGCGGCCTGTGCGCGGACGTTCCGGAGGAGCCCGTCCGCACAGGGTGCCAGCACTGGTTCTGCCGCTCCTGCCTCCTGGACTCGCTCCCCGAGCGCGCCTCCGCCGCAAAGTGCCCCACCTGCAGCCGCTTCATGAACGTGGGGCCGCTGCGCGCGCCCGGCGCCGGCGCAGCCTCGGACGAGGAGGGGGCCGAGGCGCCCGCCGCCGCCGCACCCACGCCTGTGCCTGCAGCCAAGGTCGCCGCAAAGGCCCGGGCCAAAGCCAAGGGCAAGGGGAAAGCGCGCCGGCGCGCCGCCTCTTCTGAGGAGGACTCTGACGAGTCCATGGACGACGCCAGCAGCGAACCGGATGCAGAGCCAGTCGCGCCGCGTGCCGACCGCCCGCGCCGGGCGGCTGCGGTCTCCGCCCGTGCGCGCGCCGCCGCCGCCGCGGAGAGCGACGCGGAGGAGGATGGCGCGGCAAAAGGCGCGGCGGCGGAGGAGGAGGCTGCGTCTGAGGAGGAAGAGGAGGAGGAGGCCGCCCCTTCCAAGCCCGCGCCCAAAGCTGCCAAGCCCAAGGCTGCCAAGCCCTTTGTGCTGAAGAAGGGCAAGAAGATGCTGGACACGGCCATGCAGAGCGAGAGCAAGCTCAAGGTGCTGCTGCAGGAGCTGGTGAAGATGCGCGAGGAAGATGAGAGCAGCAAAGGTGCGCGGGCTGCAGCAGCGCTGCGTGGCGCCCGCGCTGACGCTCTCCGTCAAAACTGTAGCCTTGATCTTCAGCCAGTTCAACAGCACGTTGGAGTGGCTGGCGACGCGGCTGGTTGAGAACGGGTTCAGCTACCGCAGCATCAGCGGCAGCATGCCGCTCAAGCAGCGCGCCAAGGCGATCGACGCCTTCCAGAAGGACCCGCCCACAACCGTCTTCCTCCTCTCGATGCGCTCCGGCGCCGTGGGCATCAACCTGACTGCGGCCAACAAGGTGTTCCTGCTGGAGCCCTGCATGAACACGGCGCTGGAGGCGCAGGCCATTGGGCGCAGCCACCGCATGGGGCAGACGCGAGAGGTTACGGTGCTCAAGCTGTACGTCAAGGACAGCGTAGAAGAGCGCATCATCACGCTCAACGCGCAGCGCGCAGCCACCGCGGCGAGCGCGCAGGGGGGCAGCAACGCCATGGACGAGCTCACCAAGAAGGCCCGCGCACAGGGCAAGACCAAGCTGCTGCAGTCCGAGATTGCGGGCGCCATCCGCGACGACCGCCAATCACTGCGCATGGAGGAGCTGCAGCTCTTGTTCTCGTGAGCATAGGAGGACGGACAAGGAGCCACCGACGACAGAACGAACGGGGCATATTTGAACGCTTATCGCAACGCACGGATGCACGCACGGACGCACGGATGCACGCAGAGCGCGTCAGCGCGAAAATTACGTCTTGGTATGCGGCTAGGGAGTCAGGCTAGTCGGCGGTTCGGCGTTGTCGAGATGTCGGCCAGACCAGCAGATGCACTTGAGCACTTCCCCCCCCGCCCGACCTGCGAACTTGATGGGCGACCGCTGCGGCGTCTGCCTTGAGGAGGTGACGGACCGAGGAGTGCTGGATAGCTGCGAGCACGCCTTTTGCTTCGACTGGTGCGGCTTCCTTGCTAGCTCGCACCCTTGCTCACCCGGTGAACGCAGTGCCCTGGCCTGGGCGGAGTGCGAGAGCCGCTGCCCGCTGTGCCGCCTGCGTTTCGGCACCGTTACGCGCCCTGGACGTGCGCCGACAGCTGTAGCACTTGCGAACCAGGTGTACGTCTGGGACGGAGCGGCTTTTGAGGATGAAGAGGACGCACTCGACGCTGTTGTCTGCGCCATCTGCGGCGAAGGGGACAGAGAAGACGAGCTTCTGCTCTGCCGCAGCTTCGAGACCTGTGGCGAGGCGGTGCATGCCTCCTGTTCTGGCCTCGCCCAGGTGCCCGAGGACGACTGGGAGTGCTCGCTCTGCTGCGCTCGGTCGCAGCGCCGCGTCGCACGCTCCGCCACAAGAGCCAGCGCGCTGAGCTCGCCCGCCGCCACTGGCTCCTCTCTGGACTCTGGTGGAGACCACTACGAGCTGGTCCGCACTATAAGCGTTGACGACCCGGTGGACCAGGAGCGCCCGCCTTCGCCTGGCGAGCCTCCCGCGCGTGCTGCAGCCTGGGTAGCTCGCCAGCGCCACATCTCCGCCGCGAGGAGCGTGGAGGCGCCAGGGGCGACGCCCACGGCTGGAAGAAATGCGGCGCTCCAGCAGCGCGCCTCTCTGCGCACTGTGAGAGACATTCGGGAAAATTGGGAGTCTCTGAGGCGCGGAGTGCTCTCGTTTTCAGCGCTGAACGTGCAGCCGCGGGCAGGCGCCGCGGTGGCTGGGCGACGTGCTCGCACGCTTGCGCTGGCAGCGGAGGCACCGGTGGCTGTGCACAGCGAGGAGGAGGCGCCGCTGGACGACTCCGAGCTCTCCTGGCAGGTGCTGGACCGACTGCGGGCGCAGAGTGAGCGGCAGGCGCAGCAGGCTGGGCGTCGCGTGCGAGCAGAACGAGCGCCCAGTGGCGGTCGCACACGCCAGCGCGGTCGAGGCCCAGCGCAGGCGGATGATGGCTTTCTCTCACACTTGGCGAGCATGCGGCGGATGCGGGAGACTGGCGCAGCTCGGCCGCGCAGTCGCGAGCGCACAAGGCTTGGGGCGGATCATGTCACTGCACGCCTCCAGAATGCATCATCGCCAGCGCCCACTGCAGTAGGCGCGCCAGCGCCGACACGCTCGTTTCGCATCCCCAAACGGAGCTGAGGGGCAGCGCGCCAATGTCACACTTGCTGCTCTTCATTTCTGTCCCAGGTCTGTCCCAGTCCCGTCGCTTATTCCAGTCTCGGTTGGTTCTAACGCCTCCCCCGCCCCGCCCGCATCGCAGCATGCCCATCACCGAGGTCAAGGCGCGTGTGTGTGCGCAGCTGCAGCGCCTGTCCGCGTGTGTTGAGTCGACTCGCTTGTTTGCTTGTCCGAGGCAGGCCATGCACGCGGGCCCGTGGGGCGCCGCGGGCACGCTCATCCCGGTGGCCATCAACGAGGGGGACACGCCCTCGGACATCAAGCGCAAGCTGGAGCACCCGACGGGCATTCCCGTCGCGTCCCAGAAGCTCGTCTTGGCCGCGTTCAGCCAAATCGCGGTGGGCGACAAGCGCACAGCCATCAAGTTTGGCTCCTGCGGCGTCACGGAGGGCTTTGGCCTGACACTGGATGTGCGGCGCGGCGCTGTGCGCGAGAGCACTGTGCTCCGACGTGACATCGCCTTGCGCTCCTCAACCCAGGCTGCCGTTGCGGGCCATAAGCCGCACGTGCCCCCTCCGTCCGCGAACCGCGTGGACAACAACGGCACGTGGGGCGAGGGCGACCGCGACTGAACGACACCCCGCGCTCGAGGTGGGCGGGGTGTGACGAGGAGAGACGAGCACCGTCCGTCGAGCCTCTAAGTATGGTTTAGGCGCTGTGTTCGCTTGCCGTCCAGCGCACCGCCTGCGGCCGCATGGCGCGCGTGGCGCCCGCGTAGAGCGCGCGGCTGCCCGCCACCGCGTCGGCGCGCAGGCAGGCTGAGCAGCCGTGCCACAGCGCAGCCTGCGCGCGTACGTCCGCCAGCAGCTTGCACAGCCGCTCGCGCAGTCGCTCTATGTGCGCGTCCGCGGGCAGCGCTGCGATGAGCGGGCGCGCGTCCGTGGCGCTGCCGATCCTCTCCAGCAGCACGCCCGCCAGCGCGGGTGCTGCGCCCGCGCGCGCCACCAGCTCCTCCCACAGCCTCGCGTCCGCCTGGCCCTGCACGAACTCCAGCGCCTGCTCCACGTCGCCCATGGCGTCCAGGATGAGGCCCAGCGCCCTGCGCGCGTCGCCCATGCGGCCCAGCACAAAGACCTGCTCGCGCACCAGCCCCGCCCGCGCCGCCGCCGCCAGCGCCTGCTCCAGCGGGTACGAGGTGGAGGAGGCGAGCAGGCCCATGAGCGCCTGAGGAGCGAAGCGGGCGGTGAGGTCCACGGAGAGGGCGGCCCAGGGCTGCGCGGCGGCTGCCTCCGCCTCGTGCAGCTCCGCCAGGTAGCGCTGCAGCAGGCGCTGCTGCGGCTCGCCGGGGGCGCCGCGCAGCTGCGCCACCACGGCGCCCGGGGGCAGCGCCTGGCGCTCCTCCACCAGCAGCGGCGCCACAGCCTCCGGGTCCAGCAGCGCCAGGAGGGGCACCCGGTCGGCCACGCAGCCCAGCAGGCGGTGGTGCGCGATCAGCGGCAGCGCGGAGGGGCTGCCCAGCTCCAGCAGCAGCAGCGCGGCGGCGGTGACCTGGCCGTCAGCCTGCAGAACCTCAGCCAGCGCCTCCCTCAGCGCAGCCGCCACGCAGGCCGGGCCCTGGCCCTGGCCCCCGTGGGTGCCGGTCACGCAGCCCTCGTCCGCGGCGGCGGCGGCGTCAGCCAGCAGCTGCGCCACGCGGCCCCGCAGCGCAGCCGCCAGCGCCTGTGGGGCGTACAGCCGCGCGGGCCACGCGCGCACAGCCCCAGCCAGCGCCGCGTGGTCCTCCGGCAGCTGCGACGCCACGCACGCCAGGAGGGTCATCTCGTAGACACCCTGGCGCAGCTGGGGCTGCTGGGTGGGCAGCGTGCGCGCCAGACAGGGCAGCCCACCCGCGGCGGCGAAGCGGAACGCGGCCGCCTCCCACGCCTCCCCGTCGCCGCGCAGCAGGCGCGGGCAGAGGGCGGCTGCGGCCGCGAAGGCGCGCCGGTGCAGCAGCGCCCCCAGCCAGGCGTCGCCCGCGGCGCGCGCGGCTGCTGCGGCGCCGGGCACGCGCGCAGCCTCCGCCGCGTCGCACGCGTCCAGCGCCTCGCCGAAGCGCCCCTGGTGCGCCAGCCAGGCTGTGTGCGCGGCCACGTCCCTGGGCCGCGCAGCCACCAGGTCGCAGGGGCCGGCCACCAGGAAGGCGGGCGCCTCCTCGGGCGCCCAGAAGGCTGGCCCGCTGGCGCAGCCCCCCAGCGGCGCGGGCGGGGCCGCCCCGGGGGGCTGCGTCCAGGCCAGCAGCAGCTGGCCAGCCCCAGCCTGCAGGTGGCCCCGCAGCGCCAGCGCGTCCGCGCTCACCTCCTCGTTGCCCCACGTCACCAGGCGCACCTCTGGCACGCGGCCCCTCTGCTGGGCCAGCAGCAGCAGGCGGCCGGGGCTGAAGGGCGCCACGCCCTGCAGGTAGCAGTCCGTCTGGAAGCAGGCCACCACATCCACCACTGTCACGCACGCGGGTCCCAGCCCGCCCACCATGCCCTGCTCCAGCGCCTCCGCAGCCTCCTCCGGGCGGATGCCGCGCACGCTCTGCGGTGCGGGGGGGTGGGGGGAGGGTGAGCGACTGCAGCACCAGACCCGCACGCGGCCGACACGCGGGGGCACGCACGATGCGCGCAACCTTGACGCAGTCCGCCCATGCGATGATGAGCGTCTTCTCGCTCTCCCACACGAGGCGTGGGGGGAAGGCGTCTGGAGGGGGCGACCCCGCAGGGCGGTCCACGAACGCGATGCGCGTATGCGCCCCGCTGTCGTACAGCTTCACCCCAACGTC
>Ga0208951_1001230_pt1 | contig 11372 bp, 6 predicted proteins | sample GreLakmeMI27MSRF_FD_187702 | JGI IMG/M metagenome (GOLD analysis project Ga0208951, IMG submission 187702) | Freshwater lentic microbial communities from great Laurentian Lakes, MI, USA - Great Lakes metaG MI27MSRF (SPAdes) | ecosystem: Environmental > Aquatic > Freshwater > Lake | place: Great... | reverse complement strand
GCTGTGTGAGTCAGGGGGGAGCCGCCTGGACGACCTGCGTGCCTGGGCTGCAAAGGCGGGCCTCCCGCTTCGCGTCTGCACCTACGACTGGGTGGGCAAGTCTATCCAACTGGGCGCGCTGCAGCGCACGGAGGCTTTTGAGGTGCGGCCGTTGCCGGCGCCGCTCGCTGAGGAGGAAGAGAAGAACGAGCCGCTGCCACTGCAGCCGCCGCGCGAGGGTGAGTGCAGCGACTGCCGCAAGCAGTTACCTCCAAACTGCCTGCACACTTGCCAGCAGTGCCTGACCGGCAAACCGGCAAACCTGCGCGCTCTCTTCCTCCTGTACCCCGAGTCGCCGCTGCCTGCCAACGCGGGCCTGCTGGAGCTCTTGAAAGAGCTCAAGGACTTCAAGGAAGCGCAGGCGGACACCCCCAAAGAAAACGACGTGGAGACGCAGGGCTTTGCCTGTGCAGTGTCCATGCTCCGGGCAGCGTGGTTTTAAATCACCAGCAGCTCGGAGGCTGCGCGGCTGCTGCCCTTTTTGGGAGATGGCAAGGTTGCGGACTACATTGACGAGTATTTGGGCAATGTGGGCACCAAGTACGACGGCACCGTTGAGCGACTGCGAGAGTGCCGGGCCAAGCCAGAGCTGGTTGCGCGCAGACTGTTCAGGAAAATCCCGTACATGGGGCGCCAGACATCTGCCGCGTGGGTGCAGCAGGGGCATCGCAGCATGGGGGACTTGCAAACAGCGCTGAAGGCTGGCACGCTGGGGAAGCTGAGTGTTGTGGCTCAGACGCTCATCAGCTCCTGTGACGACTTCGCCAGCCACATGCCGGCATCGGAGTGCGAGCCCATCCTGGCTGTGGTGCAGAACGCTCTACGACCACGCTGCCCAGACATGCAAGTGTTTCTGGGCGGAGGTGTCGCCCGCGGCGCAAAGACCTGCCACGACATCGACATTCTGGTAAGTCACGAGAACCCGACCATGGCTTTGCTGAGAGAATATCTGGGGCTCATTGAGGCCACGCCTGGAGTGCAACTGGTGACTGGCTCCATAAGCGGCACCGACGGCGGCGTGGAGAGCATCATAAAGGAGTGGATACACATCAGCGCTTCTGAAACCAAGGTTGGAAGCGAAAACATCGACCAGTCGGTGAAGGCCTTCTGTCTCATCAAGCTGGGCGAGTGCCCCTGGCGGCGCTTTGACTTGGTGCTGGTGCCCATGCACCAGTGGGCATTCCAGCAGTTGGGCTGGTCAGGCTCCAGGCAATTCCTCCGCTGGCTACGCCTGGGCGATGCAGCAACATCGGGACGGCGCGCCGCTGCGCCTCTCCAACCACTGCCTCTATGTGGACGCGCGGGGAGAGAAGGGGGCGGCGGTGCTGACCCGCAGCGGCGCGCGCGTGCTCGTCGACGAGAAGCGCCTCGTAGATGAGTATGTGAACAAACCGGAGGAGCAGTTCGAGACGGAGGAGCAGATCTTCGAGGCGCTGAATTGCCCATACCGGAAGCCCTCCATGCGCTTCTGTTGAGACGAAAGGCGAGGAGAGACGCACTCCACACTGTCTGATCAAAGTTTCTTACTTCTTCGTCTGTGGTGGCACTGCGCAAAAGCTGTAGTCGTTCTCGCCTCCGCTTTCTCTGCGTCACCCTGCTTGTGCTCCACACGGATGGAGTGTGAGAAACTCGTTGACTTGCCGGCTGTGCTTCTGCTCCACTGCCTGAGCTTCCTGGACGCGCGCAGCCTTGCGCTCGCCGCGTGCAGCGCCAAGGTGTTGGAGCGCGCCTGTGGCGAGGAGACGCTGTGGCAGGCGTGCCTCCTTCGCAAGTGGGACGAGCCGCAGTGCGCTGTGCGGTCCTGGCGAGCAGAGTACCGGACACGCGAACTGCTGCTGAAGAGCTTGCGCATGCTTGTGATGCGTGACAACCTAGGGCAGCTTCGCCAGGAGGCTGCAGCGCTTCTCGCCGTGCTGGCTTCAAGCCGGGCGTGTGGGCGCACGCGAAGCACGCTACAGACTGCGGTGCCCCATCTTCGTTCCTACTTGAGCGAGATGGAGCTCGACGCGGTGGGAGTGCCATTATTCGCGCCGCACTCCGAGTTCCGCGACTTGGAGCCTCTGCTTGCACTGCAAGGTGCCGCAGTTCTCCGCGGCCTGTGCGGTGGTCAGCTTTTCGAGCCGGCGCTTCGTATCGTTGCTCTCATGGCTTTTGCCGGAGCAGAAGCTGGGATTTCCAGAAGCCAGTCGCTGGTTGCAGCTCCCGTTTACGCAACTCTGGATGCAACTGCTCCGCTGCCCGAGGACGCAACCATTCCAGCAGCAGGCCTGTGGCCCGCAGGCTACCGTCCTCCGTACGACACACCCGCCTCTCGCGCGCGCCGTGAGGCGCGGCCTGACGCAGATCCGTCGCTGCTCAGCGGTTCTTGGCGGGGGCTGTGGATGCCCTCTACACCAACCTTCCTCGCTGATGCAGATGCTCGCGCAGAGTCGATGCCCCTGCGCGTCGCCCTCACCGCTGACGCCAGCGGCCGCATCACCGGATGGGGATCCGACCCTCTGGGCAGCTTTCGGCTCACCGGGCGCGTGAGTCTTGCGTGCTCTGAGGGCGGTGAGTCGCTGCTGCGCCCGCTGGACCTCCACTTTCAGTACTGTCACGGCGAGTGCGGCGGCGTCGATGGAGCATTCATCGCGCGTGTTGTGCCCGGCGCAGCGCCGCAGCAGTGGAGCGGCTACACGTGGCCGTGGGGACTGGTGGGCGCGTGGCACTCCCAGCCAACGTGGATGGAAGTGCACGAGGGCGGAGAGGGACGGAACGGCACATTCATGCTTTGGCCCAGTGCATAGAATGTTGCGTAAGCGCATACACAGCGCTCAATCAGTGTCTGTGCGGCCCCTGTGTGCTGCAGCCCCCTGGCCGTTTTGCAGCCGGCGCTTGTGGCTCGCTCTGCGCCTGGCGCTCTGTAACGCCGTCGCCCAGGTGTGCCAGGCCCAGCATGTCGTTGAGCTGCTTGAGTCTCACCAACCCCTCAGAGAGGTGAAACTTCATCGCGCTCTGTGAGCTCGCGCCACGACCAGACTCGCTCGCCTGCCGCACAGCCTCGCGCAGCTCGCCTGCGCGCAGCGTGCGCGTGAGCAGGCAACCACGCGAGACAGACAGGGAAAGAGAGGGTTGGCGGGAGAGCGTGTGACGTACTCTGGGCGTGCGGGGGCGCCTGGCGCACAACTCGCAGCGCCAGGCGGTACTGCTTCAGCGCCTGCGCGCGCAAGATGAAGTAGCCCAGGCTGCCCTCGAACATGCGTGACGCAGCTGGTAAGGCTGCACCTCGCCACACGCGTCCGCAGCCCACTGCTCTTCTTGGCACGTCCGGTCTGGCTCACTGCACGCTCCCAACGCAGCTGCTCAAGGCGCAGGGAGTCGACAGGCTATGCGGGGCGAGAGCTTTAGAAGAGACGGTGACGTGGCAGGCTTGCCTCTCGCGTCCCGTCCGTTTGCACTCTCTCGTGACACTGCTCAGCAAGTGGCGCCGATGAAAACAAGCATTCAGGCTTGCTATGTACACGATTTGCTCAGAGCTGGCAGATAGCGGCCAGCACGGCTTCGCACTCATCCGCGGGGATGTTCGCAAAGACGAGGAGGCCGTCCCCGTCGGGCGACGGAGCGGCGCCCATGACGTGCGGCAGCAGGAGCGGCGCGCCCAGCCCCGGCTCAAACCAGAAGGGCTTGTGTCCTGCGAACTCGTAGTCAAAGAGCGGGAACTTGGTCCAGTCCCACAGCACGCAGCGGCCGTCGATGGGCAGCGTGTGCCACATGATGTTGCGCTCTCCGCTGTCCGCGTGCGCCTGCAGATACGCCATCTCCGCGCGCACGCTGTGCGGCGTGAGGCTCGCCTTGCAGCGCCGCACCACGGCGGCGACGTTGCCCAGGCTGCGCGACTGCAGCTCGGCGGCGGGCAGCGCGCACTGCACGATGGCGGTGGCGTTGCCGATGAACACCTGCTGCTCGGAAGGCAGCACGAATGGACGCGTGTTGGCCACGAAGCACAGCGTCTCTGCACGGCGAGGCGCCATGTCCAGCGCACCGCGCGTGCGGCGTGCAGCAGCCAGGATGCGCCACAACACGGCGGTATAGGCGTCATTGGTGCTCATGCGGTTCGCCTCCGCTGCGCTGCCAGCCGCAAGAGCATCCGCCGCCGCAGCAGCCTTGAGGCGCTTCAGCACCGCGCCAGGCAGGCGAAGCAGGAGGCGGGTGGGGCGGGAGGCACCTCGCGCCAGCCCCAGCGTCGGGTCAAACGCTGCTCGCAACAGCAGACGCGCCCAAGCGCCGCTTGAGGGCCACACGGTCATCCCGCCCAGCGGGGACACACTGCTCAGCCGAGCAGCTGCGGCGTCCCCATCGTCGCTGCCGGAGCTGCTTCGCGGCGAGGAATCCACGTTTGGGGCGATGTCGGTGTGGTCAGTGAGCGGAATGCGGGGTGACGACTTGCCGCCGCCTGTGTTGCCCTTGCCGAGGCAGATGCATCCCGGCTGCGCCGCCCGCGCCTGCCAGCTGTGCGCGTGCACCTGGCCTGAGATGCCGCACGCGGTGTCATACACGGAGCGGTCCACCAGCGGCCGCGGCAACTGCTCTGGTGGCACGCCTTTGAGCAGCTCGCTCCACAGGTGCACGAACGCCGCGATGCTTCCACCGTCCAGGATGGCGTGTGGCGCGGAGACGCTGATCATGCAGCCGGTGGCAAAGTTCACCTGCAGGCAGTCGAGGATGTGGTCATCCGGGTTGTCTGTCATCTCGTAGAGGTTCTTGCCCTGCCACATGGCCGGGAAAGGCGGCGGGCGGTCAACGCTGCGGTCGGTAGGCAGCGCGACGCCTGGGCAGTGCAGCACGGTGAATCCAGCGCCCGAGTTGCAGCACTGCACTGCACGCGGATAGCCGCGGCGCCACTCGCCCGTGCGTCGCACGTGGGGCTGACCCGGTGGGGGCAGGCTCACGACGCGGCCGGCCAGCACGGGCAGCGCCTCGAGCGCCACGGCCAGCGTGCGCTGCAGCGCCTCGCTGTCCAGCTGCTCCCGAAAAAACAGCGTGCCGCAGCAGGGCCCGCCCACCATGTACAGCTCCGCGTCTACCAGCGACAGGGGCAGCAGAGAACAGACGGGCGGGTGTGCCGCCGGCACCAGCACCGCCCGCTCCACCCGCCACGCCGCGACGCCGGCCAGCGCGTAGTGACTCTTGCTCAGCGCCACGGCGAGCGCACGCGCTCTGCGCGCGCAAATGCAGGGATGGGCGCACTCGTGAGAAAAAAAATTGCACACATTAGTAGTGCCAGGGGGAACCCTGCAACGCTCAACCCCGTGTGCGAACGCACCGCTTCTGAAGCACCACCTCAGCGGGCGGCATGATGCGCACCGGCAGCGGCGCGGGCGCAGAATGCCTCGAGCGTGAACTTCGATGCGGGAAAGGTTAAGGGGAGTCAGCGTCGCCTTGGGGACGTGACAGCCTCGCTCAGCCCCTCCTTGTTTCAAACCGATAGCCAGCATCTGCACCTGCCAGATTGAACTTCAATGCTGAACCCCAGCCAGCGAGCGACAGTTTGCTCTGAAAGAGCTGCCACAGCATTCGCTCGCCATAGGGCACTGTATCATCACCTTCAAAGATTGAGTCGCGCAAGCTACACCCTTTTGCCAGGCCACGTAAGGCATAGAAGTATGCGGCTGGGATGTCATCAAATCCGTTGCGCAGCGCAATGCAGACGACGCCACGATCGTCTCGATCTCCCACCACTCTCTTGTCCGTGTCCTCTGCGCGCAGACCGCCGGGCAGCGCATCCAGCGGCACGCCCAAGCGGATGCGGGGCGTCGTAGGGAAGAGCGTGAGGCAGCGCGGGAGCAGCGACTCTCGCGGCGCAACCTCATCGGGCGTGAGCACGCGCCCAGAGGACAAAAAGCTCACAGCCAGCAGGCACAGCCGCTCCTGGTTCAGCAGCGTCAGGCGCAGCGTGCGCACAGCCTTTACGTTGGCGTAGACGTGCAGTATTGTGAGCAGCGCAAACAAGACCCGCTGCGCTTTGACGTCCAGCCTCACGCACAGATAACCGAGCAGCATGCCGCACAGCGTCACCGCAGATTCCTGTGCGCCCTCCTTGGCAGCCACGTCAGCCGCGTTGTCGGAGCAGGCAAAGTGTGACGTCAACGCTGCACGAGTAGCCCCACCTGCCACGCCCGTGATGGCGTGGGCTAGTGAAGCAAGCAGGATGAGCGGCACGAAGGCGCTGCGAGGCACAGCTGCGGACGCCATGTTGAGCAAGAGGCCGATGTTATTCGCGACGTCTGCTGTGAGACGCCACTGTTTAGCATCGGCGTCAAGCCTGGTTCCTAAAAGCCCACTGAACAGCAGACCGCCGAGATGGCCGGTCAGGTCGCGCGCCATGAAGATCACAGCAGCAGAGAGAGGTGTAGCACCAGCATCGCCGACGCCAACGCCTTGCAGGACCGCAGCGGAAGCCACGGTCCCACGAACGTAGCTGCACAAGCCTTGGACGCTGTCCCAGCACTGAAAGGGCAGGTAGTCGCTGGTGACTGCGCCGCTGGGCAGGAAAAGAGTGCGCGCTGAACCAAGCGGAGAGCCACTTGGCGCAACCTGCACAAAGACGGGCGCGGCACAACGTCGGCCAGCGGGGGAAGCGAGGCGACGCCGCATCGTCAATTGCACAGCGCAGAGGAGGGCGGAAAAGGCTGTCAATCTCCCTCCACACGCACACGGGCGCTTGCTGTGCCTATTTGTCACAGCGTACATAGTTTAGAACTCAGCGCGGCTGGCGGAGTCGATGGTTTCGACGGCGTTCTTGACGCGCGCCCGCAGTGCCTCAACCTCTGTGAGCACGGCGCTATCGGCCGTGCCAAACGCCACGTCCAGGCTCTTTAGCATGTGGCTCAGCGGCGCGCAGCCGCGCTCGTGCTCCGCGCGCAGCTTGGCGACGTAGGCGCGCAGAGCAGCCGGGATGGCGGACATGCCAAACCGGCCAGCAGCAGCTGCAGCCTGCGCGCCCACGCCCGCAGCCGCAGCCTTGCCCTGCTCCTTTGCTTCCTCCGCGGCGGTGATGGTGGCGTCATCCAGCGCAGACAGGTTGCGCAGCGCTCGGAAACCCTGCTCTTGAACGCCCGCGTGGTCTTGAAACCGCGCCAGCGAATCCACGATCGTCTCGATGCCGCCTGCGGCGCCCACGCGCGCCTGGTTCAAGGTGTTCTTCGCACCCAGGTTGCCCAACGCAGCAGCGCCACGCTCCGCCACGGCCGCAGACTTGGGCTGCGCCTTCATCGCAGCCACGACCGCCTCCACTCCGCCGGCATCCGCCGCCAGGGCTTGGTTGGCTGGGTTCTTGAACACCAGGTTGCCCAGGGCCGCGCATCCGCGCTCGCACATGCCAGCGCTTTCGACGTGGAGCTTCAGCGCCGCGACGACAACCTGGATGCCACCCCGACTCGCAACCGCCGCCTGCGTCTCAAAGCTGCTGCACATGTTGCGCAGCGCCGCGGCGCCCCGCTCGCAGACGGCGGCGTGCTGCGCGTGCTGTCCGAGGGCATCCACGACTGCGTCCACGGCTCCGGCGTCGACGGCGCGCGCGGCGAGCGTGGGCGACACGCACAGGTTTCCCAGCGCCGCGCAGGCATTCTCGCACACCCCCGGGTGCTTCAGGTGCCTGCCCAGCGCCTGTGTGACCGCCTCGACGCTGCCTGCGCCCGACGCGCGCTCGTGGTTGGGCGTGTGCGCCGCCAAATTGCCCAGCGCGGCGCAGCCGTTCTCCAGCACGCCCGGATGGCCTGGATGCTCCGCCAGGCAGGCTGTGAGCGCCTCCACCGCGCCCAGGCCAGCCGCGCGGCCCTGGCTGTAGCTGCTGCCGCACAGGTTGCCCAGCGCCGCGCACACGTTCACCACCGTGGGCGGGTGGCGCAGGTGGGACCGCAGCGCGGTGACGGCCACCGCCAGCGCGCCCGCCTGCGCAGCCGCGTCTGCAGTGTCCTGCTCCCGGAACACCACGTTGCCCAGGGCGGCGAAGCCAGCCTCCGCGACCGCCGCGTCCGCGGCGTGCAGGCGCAGCAGCGCCACCGCCTTGTCCAGAAAGCCCAGGGCGACCAGCCGCTTCTTGGAGGCTGGGTCCACCACCAGGGGCGCGAACGCGCCCAGGGCCGCCTCCGCGCAGGGCGCCGAGTCGCCGTGGAGCTGCAGCACCGACATGAGGTGGCGCAGCGCGCCAGCCTTGTCCGCGCGCTGCGCGCCCAGCGTGTCCTCGCACAGCGCGCGCAGCGCGCGGCAGGCGCCCACCGGCACGCCTTGGCCGCTCGCCTGGTGCCTGGTGAGCGCGTGCAGCACGCAGTCCAGCGCGTCGCAGCTGAGCGCCTGGGCGCAGCTGTCTGGGTGTTCGCACAGGCGCCACAGCGCCCGGCACCCGGCAGCCTGCACGGTTGCCAAACCCGGGTGCGCCCTCAGCACACCAACCACCACCACGGAGGCCTCCAGCTGCGCGCCCTTGTCCTTGTTCTCAGGCGCAAGGCTCAGCAGGTCTGCCAACGCCGCACACCCGTTCTCGCACACGCCCAGGTGCTCACCGTTGGCGCGCAGCGCAGCCAGCACAGCGCTCACAGCGCCCAGACGGCCAGCCAGCACCTGCGCGCCATAGTTGCCAGCCGTGAGGGCGCTCAGTGTCATGCATCCTTGGTTTTGCACGCTGCTGAGCGTGATGCGCGCCCCCATCGCCTCCAGAACAGCCTCGATCTCGTTCTGAACAGCAGCTTGCACCGGGGCGCTGTCGGGCGCGTCGGGCGAAGGCTGCGGCGGAGAAGGAAGCGGGTTTGTGGGGGCGGCCGCTGGCGCGCTAGCAGGACCGTCCTGGGCCTCCAGGATCTCGCGCAGCGTCTGCGGCGGCGCGGGCGCCGCGGGGGTGGGCTCCTGGGAAGCAGGTGCGGCGCGTGAGCCAGGAGGGGTGAGCACATGGGGGCGTAAGGAACGAGGCCCAAGCACGCAATTGCCGTGCCCATGCGCGGCCAGCCGCCCCGCTGCGGCGCCCACACGCGCTGTACGCACCTGCGGCGCGGCAGGCGCAGGCGCAGGCTCCTCAGGCTGGCTTGCGGGTGCGGAGGCAGGTGTTTCCTCCTCTGCTGCAGTGTCGGACGGCGCCGCGACGACGGCTGGCGCAGCCTCGCAAACCGCGGCCGGCTCCTCAGCTGCGCGCTCCGGCGCGGGCGAGTCCCAGCTCGCCGGCTGTGCCTCTGGCTCAACGGGCGCGTCCCCAAACTCCTCGGGACTGTCAAGTTCGACAGCCGTTCCGAGCAGCGCCGTCGCAGCCGCTGCGCTGGACTCGGCGTGGGCCATGGCCTCCGCCATCGACATCTCTTCCGCGGCCGCGGCCATTGCCTAAACTCAGCGCAACGGGGCGCCTTCCGTCTTTGTACGACACCGTGGATGCGGGCGCCCGGGCTACTGGGCAGACGCTCGTAGGCGCTCGTTTGCGAGCAGCATGCGCCATCAAGAGCTGTTGCGCGAATAGGAGAGGCTGAAGCATGGCTCCTTGGTTAAGTGTGTGGAGTGACCGTCTGCGTGCCGCCTCGTGCTCTCCCGCCGCCGCGCGTCTTGCTGCTCGCGCGCTGCTGGCGCACGTGCGCGCGCACGTGGAGCTGGACGCGCTTGCGGCGCTGCGCCGCTGTTTGAGCGACGAAAGTGCGGCGGTGGTGGACGAAGGCGTCGAAGCTCTGCCCAGCCTGCTTGACAGCGGCCGGGTCAGCTGCGAGCAGGCCGTGGGTGAGCTGCTTGCCGCGTTGACCTCCTCGCTGGCGCGCTGCACCGCGCCGCTGGTTGCGTCCTTGCTGACACTCTGCCTGCGAGCGCCGCACGTGGGTGGGTGCGACTGGGAGACACACCCGCTGCACCTGGCGCTGCGCTGCGCGCCGGAGGGGGCGCAGGCGCCGCTGCTGCTGGCGCTGTCGAGGGCGCTGGAGGGAGACGGCGCGGAGGGTCGGCTGGCCACGTTGGACGGCTTCCTGCGACACCAGCTGCTTCGACAGACGCCCTTCGCGCCGCTGCTCGCAGCCGCCCTGGCGAGGGCAGCCTGCTCTCCCGGCGCACACAGGTGGCGCCTGCGCGCGGCGCTGGCGCGGCTCCTGGTGCGCGCGCTGCCCCTGGCGCACCGGGCCCCCTCAGCCGGCGGCCTGGAGGCGCCGAGCGCGCGCGCCTGCTGCGCGGCGGCGGACTGTTGTGACTGCTGCGACTGGATGGCGGAGCGGCGCGACGGCGGCCAGGAGCTGGAGCAGGAGGAGGAGGACGAGCGACAGCGTGAGACGACGGCGCTGTGCGGGTCGCTCGCCTGGGCATGCCTGCAGCTGCTGTTCGACGCCGCTCGGGCGGGGGCACCTCTGGCGCCGATGGCAACGTGCCTGGCGCGCGCCGCGGCGGCCGGGGGCGACGCCGCTGGCTGGCTGGCGGCCAGCAGAGGGTCCCTTTCCGCGCTGCTCGCGAGCGCCGCCAGCGCGTCCGATGCGGCCGCATTGCTGGCCCTGCTGGCAGCCAGCTGCGGGGCGGGGGTGCCCAGTCCGGCGGGTGCCGCGATGGCGGCACCTGGGTTGCTTTCCGCCCTGGCGCTGCCGCAGGCGGTGCCACCCGCCGGGAGGCGCCAGGCTGCGCTCATGCGCCGCCTGGAACACGAAGCGTCACTCCCCGGCCCGCCACGCCCTGGATGCGAAGCGTCACCGGCCCTGGTGGCGGCGCCCGCAGCCGCCCTGCTCGCCGTGCTGCAGGCGGGGCTCGCCTGCGGGTGGAGCCAGCCAGACGACGCAGCCGCATGGTTGCGCGCCATGCAGGCGCGCGTGACGCGAAGCGGAGACGGCGCCGTCGCTCGCCGCACCCTCGCCGCGTGTGCAGCCTTGAGCCCTTTTCCCTCTTTCGCCGGACTGCCTGGTTGCGCCGCCGCCGCCGGTCTGGCCCACCCTTCCTCGCCCGCGATGCGCTGCGCCGCCGCGGAGCTGGCGGGATGTTTGATGCGCCGCGCGCCGCTGCAGTCCGCCTCGTCGCTCCTGCCGGCGCTGCTTCGCGCGCTGGCCAGGACGCGCGCCTCCGGCGACGCCGCAGACGCGCGCGCGGCGCTCGCATGCCTCCTGGCGCTGCCCTGCGGCGCGGGCCACGCCGCGGGCGCGGGCGCGGCGCTGCGCGCGCTGTCGCCCCTGTCGGGCGGCGCAGCCGGCCCCGGCGCCGACTCCGCCTCAACCTCTCAGCCACGCGCGCCCTCGCTGCTGCCCCTCGCCGTGCGCACGCTGGCGGCCGCCGCGATGCAGCACCCGGCGTCTATGCCTCGGCTCGCCGCGGCTGTGGCTGACGCCGCGGCCAGCAACGGAGACGCGCCGCTCAAGCTC
>Ga0208951_1001229_pt1 | contig 11390 bp, 9 predicted proteins | sample GreLakmeMI27MSRF_FD_187702 | JGI IMG/M metagenome (GOLD analysis project Ga0208951, IMG submission 187702) | Freshwater lentic microbial communities from great Laurentian Lakes, MI, USA - Great Lakes metaG MI27MSRF (SPAdes) | ecosystem: Environmental > Aquatic > Freshwater > Lake | place: Great... | reverse complement strand
CTCTGGTGATGGATTCCAGGGTCTTCAGCGAGGCGCAGCAACTGCAGCAGAGCTTGAGCTTGTGCCCCGGCCAAACGCTGTCCGCCGCAACCTGCTTCTGGCCCAGCGAGGATGCGGTGATGAGCCTCACGGAGCAGGGCGGCGCCGTTGTCGCCGCCGACGATGACGGATGCGCCACCTTGATGGGCTCTGCTGAAAGTCTCGGAGCGCTGCTCGCCTACAAAAACAACCAGTCGGACGTGCGCGCCTTCACCCTCACCGTGGGCTGCTACAACGGCGTTCTCTGCGCAGCCTCCGTCTCGTTCACCGTCCAGGGCCCGCCCTGCGTCACAAAAGGCTGAGCAACGTCGTCAGCAGGTCATCGCAGTGTCGTACAACGCCACATCGTCTGGCCCTCCACTGTCACCGCTATATCTCTCTCGTCATGCACGCCTCGCCACGCGCGCTGGCAGCGCACGCGCTGCGCCAGGTGTCTCAGCGTCCCAGCGCCCCGCCGCGCTGCGTGGTCTCGCCGCGCGTCGCGCGCGCGCTGGGCAGCTCCGCCGACGGCACTGCCGCGGCCGTGGCTGCTGCTTTGGCGGAAGAGGGCAGCGTGGAGGAGGCGGAGGAGCTGGCGGCGGTGCGGTCGGCGTTCCCACCTCACACGCCTTCTTTGACGGGCGCTGAGCGGCGCGCAGGACCTGCTGCTGTCTGCCCGCGCGGCTGGCGGAGGCGCGGCCACGCGGCGCACTGTGGTCCTCGGGGTTGACCCGGACGTTCGAGGCGCCGTCGCGTCGCTGCGCTGGGGCTCCCACGAGGACGCCCCCTCGGGTACCGCTGCGCCGCTGCGCGCCGCCGTGTTCGACACGCCCGCCGTGGAGGTGACGGTGGGCTCTGGAGCCAAGGCGCGCAGTCGCCGCCGTCACGACCCGCTCGCCATGTCCGCTCTCCTGGCCTCCCTAGACGCGCCGCCAGGCACGTTGGCGCTGCTTGAGCGGCCCCACGCGCGCGCGGGCGTGGGCACCTCCTCCGCCTTCCAGTCGGGTACGGGTTTTGGTCTCTGGCTGGGTCTGCTTACCGCCCACGGCTTGACTGTCAGACTGGTGCTGCCCCGGGTTTGGAAGGAAACCTACGGCCTAGTGGGCAAGGAAGTGGATAAGAGCGACAGCCGCGCAATGGCGGTTGCCATGTTTCCATTCCTGGGCGCGTCGCTGGCGCGTAAGATGGACCACGGTCGGGCAGAGGCTGTGCTCATCGCCGCATTTGGCGCATCGGTGGGCGACGGCGCGACGGAGGAGTGTCCTCTTTCGTGCGAAGTGAGTGGATTGAGGGACGCGGCACGGGTTGCGTTGGCGGGGCCGTTGGGCGACGCCGCCATTTTGCGCGCCGCAGAGGATGCTGCGGCTGATGCGCGCGCGGCTGCGCGTGCGCTGGTTCCGCCGCCGCAAAAACGCAGCGCGCAGGAGTTGTTGCTGGCGCGGCAGCTGCGTGAAGCGGAGCGGGCGGCGCGCCTGAGCGTTGAACAGCTCAAGGCTCAGCTGAGGGACAAAGGACTCCCAGTCTCCGGAAACAAAGCGGACTTGCTCGCCAGGCTGGCCACCGCGGACGCGCCCGCACCCAAGGCACCACGCAAGGCCAAGCTGGCGATGGAAGGCGGGCTGCTGGCAGAGGCTCAATGACTCGATCTTTGAAGTTGAGACGCACGCCCAGTTTTGCAATTTTGGTGGGCCACACAACTCTGCCCGTCTTTCTGTGTGTCCTCGAGCTGCACTGAGCCGTGACGAGATGCTGCATGTGAGGGCTCCTGCGGCTGAGCTGACGAGGCCTGGCGTGCGCGGCGTGCGCCGTGGCCTGCCTTGCGCAGCTGCAGCCGCGCCACTGCAGCAGCGCCGTGCAGTCGGCCGGAGAGAGCGCTCGTCGGTGTTGGTTGTGAGGAGCGCTGGGTGAGGCGCAAGAGCTTCAGGAGCGTCTCGCAGGAGCGCTGATTGCGCACGCGTGCAGGTGCCCGTTCTGCAAAGACGTTGGCAAGTGCATCAGGTGAGCGCAAGGGCTTACTCGCGCTCTTGCTCCCCGTTGACGCTGTTGACGCTGTTTTGCAGCATCTGCCGCAACCCGCAGAACGTGGGCTCGCCGGAGTCGCTGCCGGCGCGAGAGCTGAGCGCTCCAAGCGCTGTCTGTGTGCAGTTAGACGCCCTGCAGCAGAACAACACGCCACGCACAAACCATGGCCTGGCTACCCTGTTTGAGTTCTGTGGGGACGCACAGGCCATGGAACGATCCAGATACTTCGGCGTCTCCAAGGACATCTATCAAATGGCGAGTCCCGGCTGTGCGTAGTTTTGCGAGGCTTGAGCTGACGCCACTACAGGACCACTTTATGGCCGCCTGGTCTCAGTTTGCCAAGGGCCTGACGGAGCTGCAGAGCTACGAGGTGCTGTCCAGCCAGGACCTGGCTGACGGGCGCGCGCAGGTCACCGTGAGCGTGCTTGAGCGCCACACATCCACTGCGCGAGACTGGGTGTTCATTCTGCGACGCGCCACCATCGGAAAGTATGCGGGCTGTTGGATCACGCATCGGCTGCTTGCGGCGGACAGTCCATATTTAGGAAAGTTGTGACGAGTCGTGTCTGACACCTATGCCGCATCCATCGCAACGTCGACGGGCAGGACAGTGTCCTCCGGCCCAGCAGCGTCAGGCACCTGGGCCAGCTCGGGTGCCATGGAAGCGTCCGGCTGCGGCGCAGCAGCGACAGCGGGCGTAGCTTGGTCGCTGAGCGGCAGCGCGTCCAGGATCTCTTCGCTCTTCACGGGTCCTTTGGGCGCCGGGTCTTCCGCCGTGCGCAGCCGCGGCGCGCCGTCCTCGCCGGCAACGTACAGCACCTGCTGCGTGTCCTGTAAGATGTGCGCCAGGCAGTGGCGCGCGAGCGGCAACGGCAGCGAGCCGCACGACGCACACACAGACGGCAGGCCCGCCTCCTCTTTGGCCTGTGTCTGTGCCGCAGCCGCCTCTTTGGTTCCCGCGTGGCCGTGGCGCAGAAAGAAGCGACGGTGGTGTTCTCGCAGACGCTGCAACAGACGCCATTGCACGCGCGAATACGCCCTCAGCGCCTCGCGCGTGCGTGCCAGCCGGCGGCGCACAACCTCCAGGCGGCTCAGCGTCTGCTCTCCGCAGGGAGCGGGTGCCGGAGCGCCGTGATCCGCATCCTCAGACGCGTCCACCGCCGCCTCCCCCTCCCCCTCGCTCCAGCTCTCGCTCTCGCTGTCCGTGCGCCCGCCCAGAAGCACCGTGCGCGCGCGCTTGCCTCGGCGCGCAGGCGCGGCCGCGTCCAGCTCGCGTTTCACTGCCTGCGTGCGGTGGATGCTTGAGATCACGCAAGCAGGGGCCTGCTTACCATAAGCGACGCACCGCAGACGCAGCCTCCCCCCCCATGCTTCTCCTGCGCACACCGCAGACAACTCCGATGCGTGTCGGAGTGACTGCAGGCTGATGACGTCACTGGTGGCCCCGCATCTCTTCCGAGGTGCCTTCGAGTCGCCCTCCTCTGCGCAATCCAATGCTCAGCCACTGAGCACAACTGAGCAGAGCAGCGCTCTGTGCCTGCCGCGTGCACACAAGATGGGAGACTGGGTGCGTGCTCTGCGTTCAGCGTGCCTCAGCGCGCACCGCGTCGGCCACACACGCGCGTGCAGGCGCACTCTGCGCTTGCGCGGCGCAGCGCGGCGCACTCTGTTGAGCGTTGCGCTGAGCGCTTCTCCTCTCTCGCTCTGCGACAGGACGGACCGCCTCGTGAGGACTACGGCCGAGGGGTGCGTCCCTCCTGCGCCACGGAGGCACTCCTGCGCTGACGCTTTGCTGCCTCTTCCAGCCTCCGGATCGCTGGCCCATCGCGAGAGGGGCTTCGCCAGCTCGCGGCCCGCCCCCGCCCCCGCAGCCATACCCGCCGCCAGCCCTGCGCCGCAAGGCGCGTGCTTGCGCGCGCACGTGCCACGCCGCGCTGAGGGCGCTTCTCAGGGGATGGAAGAGGGCGCTGCATTGGGTTCTTGGGGCCGTGAACCTCCCCGAGGAGACCGACCGGTATGCGCCCGCCTTCCCGTATGCTCTTCAAGCCGTCTCACGCCGCCCACAGCCACCGCCGCGGCCGTTCGACGAGAGAGAGAGACGGTGCGCAGAGGCGCAGAAGGGCACTAGGGTTTTCACGTGGCACTGTGTTGTGCTCTTTGACGTTCGTTCCGCCTCTGCCGTCTCTGCTTGCCCTTACCTTGGCGCTGACGCGCCGCTGCTTCGCTGCGCAGCGGTCCACCTGCTGGCGCGCAGGAACGTCGCTACCCCGGGCCACCATTCTTGCAAGGCGAGCGTGCCAGTGGAGTCTGGGGCCAGCAGGCGCCTCCCGCCGGGTCCTACGAGCGTGACGGACCTCAGGCTGGCCCGCCATTCCGGGGCGGCCCGCCTGCGGGGGCGGGGCTGCCTGCAGGGGCTGGCTGGGGCCTGGGCATCGAGCCCCCTCGCCGCCTGGCGCCCCCGCCGCGCGAGCGCGAGTGGGACCCCCGTGAGCGGGAGTGGGACCCCCGGGAGCGGGAGCGGGAGCGGGACTTGTACCGTGAGCGGTCTCCGCCGCCGCAGTTGCGCGAGCGCGACGCGGCATTTTGGCCCACAGAACCGCCCGCAGAACCCGGGCCACGTCACGCTCGTGAGGGAGCACCCGGTGGCATGATGGGCTCCGCAGGGCGGGGCCGCGCGCGAGGCCGGCCCAGCCTGCTGTCCGCGCCGCCGCCGCCGCCGCGCCCCCGCTCGCCGCCCGCGTGGCGCGAGGACGCCCGCGAAGACGCCCGCGAGCGCGAGCGCGAGCGGGAGCGGGAGCGGGATTGGGAGTACCTGGGTGAGCGGGGTGGTGACCGGGTGGTCCGCGAAGCCGGCGAGCTGTCGCCCGAGGAGGCCCGCCCGCGGCGCCCCCACCACCCCCGCCGCGACCCCGCCGACCAGGACGCATGGCCCGCCATGCAGCAGTGGCGCGGCGGCGGCGGCGGCGGCGGCGGTGGCGGCGGCGGCGGAGCGCCACCCAGCAGGCCTGAGCTGCCTCGCCGCGACGACAGCCGGGGCGCCTGGGGCCCCGACGAGGGGTACCACTCCGGCTTCGAGCGCTCGCGGGAGGGACCACCTGTGGACGGGTGGTTCGTCGCGTCTGCGCAGCAACAGGCGCAGCAGCAGCTGCCCTTGCCGCCGCCCCCGCCGTCGCACGCCCAGCAGCAGCAGCAGCAGGCGAGCGCGGACGTGCAGCAGCAGGCTCGCGCCTTCGAGTCCTCTCTCGCTGCTGCTGAGGAGCGCCAGCAGGGCTCCCCGCAGCCCAAACGGCGGCGCATGGCCTGGGGCCAGGGCCTGGCGCGCATCAACTCAACCACGGAAACAGAGGCTGAGGCACTGGCGGTGGCGGTGGCTGAGGCGGTGGCTCCGCCGCCACCCCCGCCACCCCCGCGGCAGCGTGCGCTTCCTCCGCAGCTGCCGCACGGCGGCCTGCTGGCCGCCTTCACCGCTCGCACGGCCGCCGCCAGCGTGCGCGCCTCCTCCGGAGCCCCCTGGGAGCTGGACCCTTGGTCGCCCACGCGCGGCGTCGCCAGCCCGCCGCGCGCTTCCGCTTCCGCGCTTCCGCCGCCGCCGCCGCCGCCGCCGCATCACCGCCCGTCCATCCTGCACAGCCCGGGCACGCTGGCGCGCCTGCACGTGCCGCCGAACCAGCCACCTGCTCCCTGCAAGGACGAGCGCCAGCCGTCTCCGCGCACAGCCACGCCCGCGCCGGTGTTGGCAGAGGCGATGGCCGCATCCGGCACGCCGCTGGCGCCGCCTGTGGATGTGAGCAAGGCTGAGGTGCTTGCGGGCATTGACCGCGTGGACTCTGAGATCACCGCCTTGGAGCGCCGCCTGGCCAAGCTGCGCCAGGCTGACGCAGAGGACGACGCAGAGACGGCGGAGGAGGCTGCTGCGAAGCTTCCTCCGCCGCGGGCGCGGCCCCGACGGCTGCAGGCGCTGCGTGCGCCCAACCCGCCCGTGCAGCGCACCGCCATCGACGACACGCCCGCCCGCGCCGTGCTTGCGGCGGTGGACGCGGACCTGGAGCGGGCGCTCCAGCGTGAGCTGGCCGTGTGCGAGCTGCTGGCAAGCAACCAGGGGCGCTCCGCAGCCTCGGAGCGCGCCCTGGGCCTCGACACGGCGCTTCTGCCTGCGCCTCGCGCCTTCGGGGCAGCCTTCGACCAGCGCATCCAGGCGATGCTGGCACACAACGCGGCCGCCCACGCGCAGGCCGCCCCCCGGGTTGTAGAGGTGCTGCTGCGTCGTCGCGCGGAGCTGCGCGCGCGGGAGGCGCACCTGGCGCTGGAGTACCGGGTGCGCCAGGCACGATGGCTGGCGGCGCGGGCGGCGCGGGAGGCGCGCGCCCAGCAGCCGGGCCGCCCCGCCGCAAACGGGCGGGGCACCCCAGCCCCGCTGGGCGCCCGCACAGCCTCCCTGGGCCTGGGCGCCCCCCTGCCGCTCCGCCGCCAGGGCGCCGTCGACGGCGTCGTGCGCAGCGCCTACGAGGAGCAGCTGGCGGTGGAGCAGCTGGCGGCCCAGGAGAGGATGAGCGCCCTGCACGCGGTGGTGCCCTCGCAGCTCATCGACCCCCACGAGCTGCGCTGTCGGCGCTTCGCCTCCCGCAACGGCCTGGTGACGGACCCGGTGGCTCAGCAGCGCGACGAGGCGCGCGCGCGTCCGTGGAGTGCGGCTGAGCGGCGCGTGTTTCTCGACAAGTTTGCGCTGTACGGCAAAAACTTTGCAAAGGTGAGCGCCCACCTGGAGCGGCGCAGCACCGCCGAGTGCGTGGTGTTCTACTACCGCAGCCAGAAGGTTGACGACGGCTTCACCGGCAAGCGCAAGAGCCAGCTCAAGAAGCGCAGGCAGTACGCGGAGCTCAAGCGCACCATCAGCGCGCTGGGCCCCGGCCCCGCGGCCGCACAGGCTGTAGGCGGACCGCAAGGGGCCGGCGCGCAAGGGGTCAACCGGTCGGCGCCCACAGCCGAAGCGCGGCAGGAGAAGGCTGCTCTCGCCGCGGCGGCGCGCGCGGCCAGCAAGCCCGCCGCCAAACGCAAGGAGCGCGAGCTGGGCGAGGAGGTCGTCTTCAGCGATGCTGACGTGCAGCGCCTGGTTGCCTCGATCTCCCGGCTCGGCAAATCTTTCAAAGCTGTCGCCGTCGCATCCGGCTTCACGCCCGCCCAGGTCAAGGCCTTCTGGGCGCAGCATCGCAAGTCGCACGACCTGGATCGACTGGCGTGGGCGGCCGTAGCCGCCGACACCGCCGCGCGCGAAGCCAGGGGGTCAGCCACTGTGCCTGCCCAGACATCCCCCTCGAGCGCAGCCGCCAGCGTGGCGCTGCTCACCGCATTCCCGGTAGGACTGGCGCCGATGCTTCCTCCGGAAGCGCTGCTTGCGATGGCCGGCGGCATGCAGCCTCACGCGGGCAGCGACATGCTGCAAGCGGCGCTGATGATTCACAACACCGCTGCCGCCGCGCCGCCCAGCCAGCCTGCCGTGCTGGCTGCGCTGGCTCAGGCGCTGGGCGTGGGCAACGGGAGCGCGTTCTCCGCTGCGGGCGGCGCGGGCGGTGGCGCCGGCGGGCAGCGCGTGAAGCATCCGCTGCTCACCGCCGTGCAGTACATCCGCAGCGAGGCCGGGCCGGCTGCCAAGGCCGCTGCCGCGGAGGAGCAGCGATGCTTGCTGCAGCACGCAGAGCAGCAGGCTGAAGCCTCCGTTCCCCCGGAGGCTGAGGCCACTGTGACTGCAGAGGAGCATCAGCCGCAGTTGCTGGACCACACGCATGTGGAAGATGCAGAGCCGACGCCACTGGCTGACGAGGCTGCCGATGCGCCCGAGCCTGAGCCCTGCGAGACGGTCATGGAGAGCCCAGAGGATGTGCTGCCCGCGGAGGAGACTGCGCCGGAGGGGACTGAGCCGGATGCCAAGATGGAAGAGGCTGCGCCAGAAGCCGCCGCTGATGCAAACGAATGATGCACACACGACGCTAGAGTGAAACTCTATCTAGAACACACCAATGGTGAGCGTCCAACGCACGCAAAGCGCTCAAGAGGTGTTCGTTCTGCGCCGCTCTACTGCGTCGCTTTAGTCCGCCGCCGACATCGCCTCGGCGCGCACGGCACGCAGGTTGTACTTGTGAAGCGCGTGCCAGTCGTCCACCACACTGAGCATGGCGTTCTGTCCGACCAGCATGAGTAGGACGGTCGCCTTTGTGTGCTCCGAGAGATCGACCTTGTAGCTCTTGGGCACAATGTCCGCCACGCGGCGCACAAGGTCGCCCGGAGAGCTGTCACGGATGCGCGGGCTGTGGGTCTCCGCGCGCACTGCGAACGTCTCCGTCTCTCCAGACTCGGTCTTGGTGGAGGGGAAGCGCGGGTCCAGCACCGTGTGCGCCAGGCGCTCCACGTCAGCAACGGATGCGCCGCTGACGCTCGTGACTGGCAGGATGCGCGTCAGGTGCTCCCCGACCTTGCGTGTGTTGATGGGGTCCTCTGAGACATCATCCAGCAGCCGGTGCACGATGTCGACGGGGTCAGCCTTGGCGCCTATCCCAGCGAATGTCAGGACGCATCACATCACACATCTAGGGCCCTCGTGCCTGTGGCCTGGCCCTGCGCGACGAAAAGAGCGCCTGGCGCGTCCAGGATGGCGTGCGGCTCGAACTCGGGCGGCGGGGTGTCGTTCAGCTCCTTCCATGCGCAGCGCAGCATCGCGACGGCCTCCTCGGCCGCGTTGGCCTTCCACCAGGAGTTCTGCGCGCGTGAGCGCCTCAGTCGTGCGGAATAAGGGAGCAAGTGGAAGGCTGTCTGAACGCGCCGGCTCGGCAAGCGTGAGGAGGTAGCCCGAAGAACCCGCAGGGATCTTGATGGCCGGCTCCAGCGCAGCCTGCGCGGCGGTGGGAGCCTGCGACATTGCACGGACAGGCGCGAAGCTGGCGGAGAGGTCGTCAGTCTGGTTGCTGAGCTGGCAACCTGGCAAGGCCTCCCTCGTACCACCGGCGACAAGCCTGTTTATTGCGCGAGCCCACGCGCACGCAGCGCACGGTGAGCGAAGCGAGCATGGAGGGTGGGAGGGATGCAGTGTGAGGCGACGACTCAAAACTCAGATCACATCGTTCACGCGCAACTGTCACTCCCGTCTCACAGCTCGTCCAGGCTGAACTCGTCCACCATCTCGGGCACCTCCGCGTCCTTGCCGTCCCAAGGCTGCGTGGTGGCAAGCAGCTCCTGAGCGGGCAGCGTGACGGGGGCAGCTCCGGGGAGTGTGTTGAGGAAGTCCTTCACGTTGTCCGCGGACAGCGACGCGCGCATGAGGCTGCTGACCTGTTTGTTGGCGTTCAGCATGGCGACGGCAGGGAACTGGCTGACACCCAGGGCACGTTCCAGCTCTGGCTGAGCAGCAGCCTCCAGCCAGGCCCAGCCCCAGGGGCGCCCTGCAAAGGCGCCCGCCGACTTGATCAGCGTGGCCAGCGTGCGGTTGCGCGCCGACGCGCTGGAATCCAAGATGTGGGGCAGGAACGCCAGCACGCACGCCTGCCGCCCGGACGCGGTGCACGCGGCCGCATAGCCCTCCGATCCCAGCAGCTGAGGCACCTCTGGGGGCGCTCCGTCCGTCTCAAGCAGCCGCGCGGCGAAGGCCTGCACGCCTGCGGAGGTGCGGGGCCCCTCGTAGGGGCTGTGGGCGCTCTTGTCGCGCCCGAACACCAGGATGCTGGGATAGCCGCTCACCCCGAATCGCGAGCACAGGGCCTCGTTGGCGGTGCAGTCCACCGCGCCCAGCTTGACGCCACGAGGAGCCAAAGCTTCAGCGGCGCTGGCCCACTCCGGTGCCAGCTGCTTGCAGTGACCACACCAAGGCGCGTAAAACTCTACCATCCAGGGCGCGCTGTCGCTCACCACCTTCTTGTCGAAGTTGCTCTCGCTCAGCGTCACCACAGCCTTGCCTGCGCCAGGCTCCGAAGGCGGTGGCTTAGCGCCACCGCTCTTGCTGCCGCCGCCGCCACCGCTCAGGCGCTTGGCCACTTCGGCGTTGGCAACCTTCATGCCCCACTTAGCGACAGCCACAGCCGTGCGCTCCCCCTGGTACGTCTCCAGCAGCTTGCCGTCCAGAGTCGCCACGATCGTGGGGAATCCTGTGGCAGAGCTTTCAGACAACCGCCGAAGCAGGCTCAGCCTATGTGCTCGCGCCTTTCAGCTCGTACGCAGCACCGATCTGCTTGTTGGCGTCGCAGTCCGCGGCTGCGACGGTGAGCGCGCCCACGGCCTTCATGGCCTTGGCCAGCTGCAGGAGACGGAGAGAGCCTTGAGCGCGAGCTACGTTGAGAGCGGGCGCAGAGGTCGCACCTTCTCCCACTCGGGCGTGAGCTGCTTGCAGTGCCCGCACCACCTGTTGCGCCAGAGCGAGCGTCAGCTACTGCGCCGGAAAGAGAAGAAGAAGGTTCCGTCGCCTTCACGCTCAGAGGACCCCTAGGCACCGGGCACGTACGGTGCGTAGAGCTCAAGCAGCACCAGACCCTTGAGCTTGGTGCGGTAGTTTGAGTCGGTGAGATCGTGGAGGACAGGAGAGGATGCGCCGTACAGAGACGCTGCCACGCTGCGCAAGGCGCACAGCAGCAGCGAAACCAGCATGCGCCGAGGCGCCATGCGAGCGTCTCTCATAGCGAGACGTAGGCAACAAGTATGTTTGCGTGACGTGGCAGTGACGTGGCAGCGTTGAGCGAGGAGTCGTGACGGCCTGGCAACCGCGCTGTCCTTACAGGCACGGCCTGGGACGGGCAGGGCATGCGCTTGAGGTGAGGCTCGCTGCGCGTGTGTGCAGAAAAGCGCGGTTGAGTGACGCTAAGTGGTGAGTCAAGGAAGCTCCGCTTCCATAACTCCATAACAACAGCGAACGCAGGGCTGCTCACGTTCCTTTATCAGGCGGCGCACCGAAGAACTGCAAGTGGAGCTGGCGTTGCATTTCGCCTGCGCACTGGTCACTGATCTCGGTCATACAGGCGTACAGCTTTTCCAGACCAGCTATGGATTTAGCGGAGTAGGACATCACGAGCAGAGCGGGCTTAGGCAGCAAAGAGTTGTTGCTCCCGATGAGCGCGTGCGCGAGGGAACTTGGACAGGCAGAGCGCAAGCTTGGTGTCGAAGGGCAGGGAAGTCAGCAGCTTTGTGAGGGCGGAATAGAGGTCACCGACTTGAGAATCGTTGGCCATGCAGAACCAATGCGTGCACATCAGCGCAAATAGATCGTCCACAGTGGCGGGAGGCAGCTCACTGCCGCCGACCACCTCGGCGAAAGCAACGAAAAGGTACGCTACATCCTCCAGCATCCAAACCTGCGCCAAAAGCTTGCTCGCCGA
>Ga0208951_1001228_pt1 | contig 11391 bp, 14 predicted proteins | sample GreLakmeMI27MSRF_FD_187702 | JGI IMG/M metagenome (GOLD analysis project Ga0208951, IMG submission 187702) | Freshwater lentic microbial communities from great Laurentian Lakes, MI, USA - Great Lakes metaG MI27MSRF (SPAdes) | ecosystem: Environmental > Aquatic > Freshwater > Lake | place: Great... | reverse complement strand
ATAAAGCCATCGCTATAGATGATCAAAATCGCTTGTACTGGAAGCGTTATGCCACAATTAATAGAGTAATGGATCAATTTAAAGAGGCTGAATTTGGATACAGAAAAGCAATAGAATTTGGTGACTACCAATTAGATACATGGCTATTTTGGGTAGATATAATGAAAATAATGGGAGAATATAACAATGCGATTTTAACACTGATTCAAGCTGCTGAATATTTCCCAGACGATTATAAAATAGAATATAGAATGGCTGGTTTTCATTTTCTATTAAATGAAAATGAAAAAGGAACTTTCCATTTAAGTAATGGTTTGCGATTAAATTTTAAAAATAATACCATTATTAAAGATTTGTTTCCAACCATTTGGGACAAAAAAACAGTACAAGATTGTATTACAAAACACAAAAAACCAAAATAAATGTCGCAAAGGCAATTTGGCCTAATCGGTAAAAATATACACTATTCATTTTCGAAGAAATACTTTACAAAAAAATTTGCTCTCGAGAATCTAACCGATTGTATCTATGAAAATTTTGATATTAATTCAATTGAAGAATTTCCCAAAATAATTGCTTCTAATCCCAACCTTAAAGGATTGAATGTAACTATTCCTTATAAAAAAAACATACTAAAACAGCTCAATAAGATATCTAAAAATGCTAATAAGATTGGGGCAGTAAATGTTATAAAAATAATTAAAATTGAATCTAACTCTAATAAAAAGAAAAACAAAACCATACTAAAAGGCTATAATTCTGACTATTATGGCTTTAAGAAATCTTTAAAACCGCTCTTACAAACACATCATAAAAAAGCACTTATACTTGGCACGGGTGGCTCTGCAAAAGCAGTTTCCTTTGCCTTAACCAAACTCGGAATACCCAGTGTTTTTGTAAGTAGAAATCCAAAAGAAGATGCCATTAATTACGATCAACTTAACATAGTAACTTTTGATACGTATCAAATTATTATCAATTGCACGCCTCTTGGCACAAGTCCAAACATAACAGAATTTCCTCAAATACCTTACAATTTCCTTACAGACAAGCATATTGCATTTGACTTGATATACAACCCCGAAGAAACGGAGTTCTTAAAAAGAGCAAAGAAAAATGGAGCTGTTACAAAAAACGGATATGAAATGTTACTTTTTCAAGCCGAAAAAGCATGGCAAATTTGGAATAAAAAATAAAAGTAATGAACATCAAACTTTTGGCTATTGGCAAGACTGACAACAAAGCATTACAAACCTTGATTGATGATTATTCAAAACGATTGTCTTTTTACATCAAATATGAAATAGAAATAATTCCTGATATAAAAAATGTTAAAAATCTATCAGAAAGTCAGCAAAAAGAAAAAGAAGGGGAACAAATTTTATCAAAAGTAGGACCAACTGAACAACTTATCTTACTAGATGAAAATGGTATTTCGTTTTCAAGTGTTGAATTTTCTGAATTTTTACAAAAGAAAATGAATACTGGGGCAAAAACATTAGTATTTGTAATTGGTGGTCCATACGGGTTTAGCGAAAAAGTTTATGAAAAATCATCAAGTAAAGTGTCACTTTCAAAAATGACCTTTTCACATCAAATGGTTCGATTATTTTTCACCGAACAGCTTTACAGAAGTTTTACCATTTTGAAAAATGAACCGTACCACCATCAATAAATATTTTATTTGTTCAAATCTTGCTAGCTATCTTCGTAAATTCTCAACTGTAGAATAAAAAATTTTATTCAATTTATTTCCAAATGTCATTATTCTTTTCTTTATAATTTGCCCACAAGCTTAATCGTTTCAACTGCTTCCTTAACATCATGAACTCTTAGTATATTCGCCCCTTTTTGTAAACCTATGGTATTTAAAACAGTAGTCCCATTTAATGCTAATTCGGCAGAAGATTCTAACGTTTTATATACCATTGACTTCCTTGAAACACCTAACAAAATTGGCAGATTAAGCATCTGAAAAAACTCAAGATTATTTAAAACTTCAAAATTTTGCTCGATAGTTTTTGCAAATCCAATACCAGGATCTATTACTAAATCGTTGATGCCTTTACTCCTTGCAAGTGCAACGTTTTGAGAAAAATAAAATAGCATTTCTTTGATAATATCCGAATAATCTGTCATGCTTTGCATTGTTTGCGGATCTCCTTTCATATGCATCATAATATAAGGAACCTGAAGTTCAGCTACAACAGACATCATTAAAGGGTCCAAACGCCCAGCTGAAATATCATTAATTAAAGCAGCTCCATTATCAATCCCTACCCTAGCCACCTGTGAACGAAATGTGTCTATAGAAATTATAGCTTTAGGAAAATGTGTCAAAACTAATTTTAAAACTGGAAGCAGTCTTGATATTTCTAATTCCTCTGAAACAAATTCAGCATCAGGCTTACTCGAATATGCTCCAATATCAATAAAAGTAGCACCCTCAAACAATAACTTCTCAACCTGAAGCAGAATTGCTTTGTCGGAGGAATATTTACCACCATCATAAAAAGAATTTGGAGTAATATTTAATATCCCCATGACTCTTGGAGTGGTCAAATCGATAAGTTTTCCGTGGCAATTTATTGTCATTGTTAATCTTAACTGAGTTATAAGATTTTGTACTTTGTACTTCAATCTTTATTCTTTACTTTTGGGCTGACCTTAGGTCTAGCCGTACGAAAGTAAAAAAATTGTTCCAAAAAAACATTAAAATGAATAAAACTTCTCAAGAATATGACAAGGTCACAGCAATTTGCAGACAACTTTTTGCAAACAAAATGAAAGACTATGGAAGTGCATGGAGAATTCTAAGATTACCATCATTAACAGACCAAATTTATATAAAGGCGCAACGGATTAGAAGTTTGCAACATAATGAGATTCGAAAAGTTGATGAAGACGAAACATCCGAGTTTATTGGAATTATAAATTACTCTATTATGGCTTTAATCCAATTGGATAAAGGCGTGGTTGAACAGCCTGATTTAGATACCCAAAATGCAATTCAACTATATGATGAAAAAATAGAAATTACAAAATCATTAATGGAAAACAAAAATCACGATTATGGTGAAGCCTGGAGAGAAATGCGAGTTAGCTCTTTAACCGATTTAATACTTCAAAAATTACTAAGAGTGAAACAAATAGAGGACAATAAAGGTAAAACTATAGTTTCTGAAGGAATCGACGCAAATTATCAAGACATGATTAACTATGCCGTGTTTGCTTTAATTTTGATGGAATTTGAACAGTAGCTCTAAATAAAATTGTAATTTAAATTTATAAAAATGAGAATCTCAAAAACAACTATTGCTTGGACATTAAGAATAATTTTAGCCCTACTTTTTATTATTTCGGCTTTTGCAAAATTATCAAAATCCCAATTATTAGATTCCCCTTATTTTGCTATTTCAACCTTTGAAGTTAAACAACTTTATCCTATGGGTTTTTCAGAGGGTGTAGCTCCCTACTTTTCAAGAGTACTCATTGGCATTGAATTGGCATTAGGATTTTTGCTGTTACAAAAAAATTATTTACGCAAATTTATAATTCCAGTTACCCTACTCCTACTTATAGCTTTTATTGGGCATCTAAGTTATGTTACTTTTGCAAACGGAGGAAATTCAGGAAATTGTGGTTGCTTTGGCGAATTAATTCCGATGACTCCCATTGAAGCAATTTTAAAAAACTTTGTAGCTGTTGGTTTACTCGTATATCTTTATGTTCTCCTACCGAAAAAGGCCGCTGCAGGTAACTTTTGGATTTTAACCACGGTACTCTTCGCGACCATATTGGGTATTTTTATGTTGGCACCTATTCAGCCAGTAGCATCTAAATTTGAAGTTTCAATACCAAATGAAACGCCTCTAGACAGTTTGAAAATAGTAGGGATTGACACAACAAAAACCCTAATTTTGAAAGACACAATAAAGAAAGAAGTAGTAACAAATCCGGTTGAAACATTAGAAAAAAAAGAACCCTTAAAACACAAATCAGGGTATAGTCAATATTTTTCTAAAATTGACACGGGCAGAAAAACACTTTGCTTCTTTGTACCAGGATGTGATCATTGTAGGATAGCTGCTAAAGATTTAACCGAATTAAAAAAGAGTGATAAAAACTTCCCCGAAATATCAATACTCTTTATGAATGAAGAAGCCGATTTAATTCCCGCATTTTTTAAAGAAGCCGGTGCCGAATATCCCTATAAAATAATTGAAATAATTCCTTTTTGGAAAGTTTTAGGATCCGGTAAAGACACACCTGGAGTCAAGTATTTATGGAACGGAAATGAATATAAATACTATTGGGGTATCAACGAAAATAAATTTGATGTTGCTGATTATAAAAATTTAATAAACAAACCATTTACAGAATTGAAGAAGTAATAGCCTCAAGTGAAATTAATTGAATGGATTATCTAAGAAAATAACTTAACTAATTTGATATAATTTATAACAAAATGAAAAAAATAATTATTGTAGTAGTGGCTTTGATCATGATTATAACCTACGCATTTTCTAGACTTCAAAGTGAAAAATTTTCGGATAAAGCTTTAAAAAACAAACTAATTACTTTGGATAACAAAGCGATTACATTTGAAGACATTTTGAAAAAGCATAAAGGAAAAACAACTGTAATTGAAATTTGGGCCTCATGGTGTAGTGATTGTGTAAAAGCAATGCCAAAAGTAAAAGAAATGCAAGCCAACAATCCAAATGTAAATTATGTTTTTATTTCTATGGACAAATCATTTGAAAAATGGCAAGCTGGAATTGATAAACATGATGTAAAAGGATATAATTATTGGGTTACAGATGGAATGAAAGGTGAGTTTGGGTCTAGTATAGATGTGGATTGGATTCCCAGATACATCATTTTAGACAAAACAGGGAAAATACTTTTATATAGAGCAATAGAAAGCGATTTTGACAAAATTAATGAGCAATTAAAAAATTTAAAATAATGAGAAAAAAAATTATAGCAGGTAATTGGAAGATGAATAAAAATGCGGAGGAAACTGAAGATTTATTAAACGATTTGATAAGAGAGTTACCTGTTGATTCCGATGTAGAAGTTATAGTTGCACCAACATTTATTAATCTGACATCAGCTGTTAATCATCTCGAATTTACAACCTTTGAAGTAGCAGCCCAAAACATGAGTCAATTTGAAAACGGAGCTTATACGGGTGAAATTTCTGCAGACATGTTAAAAAGTATAGGAGTAAATAAGGTTATTATTGGCCATTCTGAACGTAGAGCTTATTTCAATGAATCCAATGCTATATTGGCGGCTAAAGTTGCCACAGCATTGGCAAATTCAATGACAGTTATATATTGTTTTGGTGAAGAACTATCAGACAGACAAAATGGGCAACATTTTAATGTAGTCGAAAATCAACTTCAAGAAGGATTATTTCACCTAAAAAATTCAGATTGGGATCATATTGTTTTAGCTTACGAGCCGGTTTGGGCTATTGGAACAGGCGAAACTGCCTCACCCGAACAAGCACAAGAAATGCATAAATTTATCAGAGAAACAGTTGAAAAAAAATATGGAAATACAATTTCAGACAGCGTTTCCATTTTATATGGAGGAAGTGTAAAACCAGATAATGCTAAGGAGATTTTTTCAAAACCCGATGTTGATGGCGGACTTATTGGAGGTGCAGCATTAAAAGCAACTGATTTTGCAATCATAGTCAATTCTATATAAGAAAAAAGTGTTCCTTGGCAAAGTTCTGTATTAAATTGAAAGTTTTTTTTTATAAAATAACTTAAAAATTGTATTTAATCGATATTATATTACTTTTTATCGATTTTTGTATTTACTTTTGTATGCAATTCTTTAAAAATTGGTTCCATGAAAAAAATTATTCTCTTTGCATTACTATTTACGAATACGATTAGTGTCTTTGCTCAAGTAGACATCCAAAAAAGATTTCAGTCCGACTCCCGGAAATATTACAAATGGAATCAGGAATTTGAAAAATATGAATTAAGAGAAACTGAATTTGAAAATGCCGTAATTGACATCCGTGAAATTGGATCAAAATCTAATGGATACATCGTAATAAGCATGGTTGATAACGGGGCTGTTAGATTGCATCATGGTTCAATCACTGAATTTTCTCAAACTAGTGAAGAGGAAGGAACTTGGTCAATGCGCTCAAAATTTATGAGAGCAAAATTGGTTTATAACCCAAAAGAGAATACAATTACCTATTTATACGATGTTGAAGGCAAGAGGTACAGTAAGTTAATGGTTTTTAATGTAAAACCAGACGAAGTGCCGAATGCAAGTTTAAAAGCAACAGTAAATTCAGAGGACTAATTTCTTCAAAATGCTTCTAAGGTGCTAGTGTATTCTTATATTTGCAAAAAAAAATGTCAATTACTTATCTTGCCTACCATTTTTCTGTTGAACCTAAAGAGTTGGGATCAGAAATCTTAATCGCTGAACTTGGAGAAAAACCTTTCGAAAGTTTTATGGAAACTGAAGTTGGTTTTAGCGCCTACATTCAAAAAGAGCAATGGTATGATACCATTCTAAACGAAATTTTTGCCCTAGAATCTGAAGAATTCAAAATTTCATATACTATTGAAGAAATTGCGCAAGTTAATTGGAATGAAGAATGGGAAAAAAATTTCGATCCCATTGATGTAGATGGTAAATGCCATGTAAGAGCACCATTTCATCCAAAAACAAATGCTGAGTTTGACATTATTATTGAGCCCAAAATGAGTTTTGGTACGGGACACCATGAGACAACTCATATGATGATTCAACATCTTTTAGAAACTAATGTTACTAATTTAAAAACACTAGACATGGGTTGCGGAACAGCTATTTTAGCTATACTTGCCGAGATGAAAGGAGCGCAACCAATTGATGCCATCGATATAGATAATTGGTGTTACTTGAATTCTATTGAAAATGTAGAACGTAATAATTGTCTTGAAATCTCAGTTTATGAAGGCGATGCAAATTTATTGCACGGGAAAAAATATGATCTGATTATTGCCAATATCAATCGAAATATATTATTAAATGACATGCAACAATACGTGGATTGTTTAAACAAAAACGGAATCCTATTATTAAGCGGATTCTATAAAGAGGACATTACAATTATTAATCAAAGTTGTACAGAAAAAGGTTTGTCAATTGTTAAAAAACTGGAAAGAAATAATTGGGTTGCATTGAAATATGTAAATTAGCACTTCAAAAAATTACAATCCGGAAACTTGATTAAATATGAGTACAATTGAAAAAGTAAAAGAAGACGTTTCAGTAGCTGAAAAAGAGGGGGTCAATAATGAAATTGTCTTGTATAATGACGATTTTAATACTTTTGACCATGTAATATTCACGTTAATAAAAGTATGCAAACACACTTCCGAACAAGCTGAACAATGTGCTATTTTAGTTCATTACAAAGGGCAATGTACAGTAAAGACAGGTGTTTTTGAAGAACTAAAACCCCAATGCACCCAATTATTAGAAGCGGGATTGAGTGCTGAAATTATTTAAATTTCCAATCAAATTCATCAGAATCAGTTATAATTGCTCCTATTTCTACTCGCTTAACCTCATCATATTCTGATTGAAGTATCAACCAATTGCTTTCATTAAAATGGTTTTCTATGGTATCTATAGCTTCTAATGTCCATGTCTTAAATGGCAATTCTGATTTTATGAAATGAATATTGGTTCCAATTACCTTTTTACTTAGAATAGTGATTTCGGGATGTGAACAAATGATATAGCCCAACCTGAAATCTTCATCTTGATAAAATGTTAAACTCATTTTTTGTAAATAATACAAGAAAATAACATTCCCTTCGTCATCGTCGTATGTTTTATTTGGAGTTCCGTAAAGGGCAATCACATCCTTTTGCCACATACCAAAAAGTAATTTATCGAGGCCTTGTTTTAGGTTTATAATCATATAAAATTAACTAGTATTGAAACACTCCAAACTCACTTTTTATGGTAAGTTTTTTGCTGTCACTCGCTTCCACCCGACCAACAATTTGGGCGTCAACTCCAAACGATTTTGAAATTTCAATAATATCATTTGCAATTTCAATTGGAACATAAAGTTCCATTCTATGACCACAATTAAACACTTGATACATTTCTCTCCAATCTGTTTTAGACTGTTCTTGTATGAGTTTAAATAGCGGCGGAATGGGAAATAAATTATCTTTAATAATATGCAAATCATCAATAAAATGCAATATTTTAGTTTGTGCGCCACCCGAACAGTGAACCATCCCATGAATTTGATTTGACTTAAACGTATTGAGTATTGCTTTTATAATTGGCGCATAGGTTCGTGTTGGAGACAACACCAATTCACCCGCATTTAAAGGGGAATTAGCCACTGGTTCCGTTAGATTCATAGATCCTGAATACACTAATTCTCGCGGAACATTACTATCAAAACTTTCTGGATATTTGTCGGCTAAGTACTGCGCAAAAACATCATGACGGGCAGAGGTTAGTCCATTACTTCCCATACCACCATTATATTTAGTTTCATAATTAGCTTTACCAAAAGAGGCTAAACCAACAATCACATCGCCCGACTGAATATTTGCATTATCAATAACGTCACTTCGTTTCATTCTTGCAGTAACAGTAGAATCTACAATTATAGTTCTTACCAAGTCTCCAACATCTGCGGTTTCCCCTCCTGTTGAATGAATGGTTACACCAAAAGTCTTAAGCTCTGCAATCAGTTCTTCGGTTCCGTTGATAATGGCAGAAAGAACTTCACCCGGAATCAAATTTTTATTTCTTCCAATGGTTGATGAAAGCATGATATTATCAGTAGCGCCTACACAAAGTAAATCGTCAATATTCATAATTAAGGCATCTTGTGCTATGCCTCTCCAAACGGAAAGATCGCTGGTTTCTTTCCAATACATATAGGCTAAAGACGATTTAGTACCGGCGCCATCGGCATGCATAATGAGGCAATAGTTATCATCATTAGTCAGATAATCGGGAACAATTTTACAGAAAGCTTTGGGAAATAATCCTTTGTCAATATTTTTAATAGCATGATGAACGTCTTCTTTTGAAGCCGAAACTCCCCGAAGATTATACCGTTGACTGTTATCGGAACTCATGTGTAGTGTAGTGTTGTAAGTTGTGCCGTAAATATATGCCTAATGTGTGAATTAGACAATTTGAAGATGAAATGATTTGAAGATTTTAAATAAAAAAAACAATTATTTTCATTTTCAAATTGATTTATTTCTCTACAATCAATATTTCTACACGACGATTTTCTTCTTCTTCTTTTTCAGTTTTTTCAGGTATAGGATGAATGGGTCTAAGAGTTCCAAATCCTTTGTAAGACATACGATTTCTGGGGATTTTATTTCGAATTAAGAAATTGTACATAGCTCTGGCTCGTCTGGTAGAAACGTCATTTATATCTCCCTCTTTTTGACAGCAGATATGTCCTTGTATCTCAATTTTCAATTTCGGATTCTCCTCCAAAGCACAAAGTAAGTCATACAATGTTGGTTGCGATCTTGGTAATATTCGGGAGGAATTATTGTAAAAATATATATTCTCTAATGTAATAAAATCACCAATTTTTGAAGATTTTATCCTTTTTGTAAGTTCGCTTTCCTGAGGAAGTAGAATTGGCTCTTTATAACTAATAATTACTTTTCTATTTTCTGCTTGTATTTTTGATTGTTTGAAATCTTTTCCAAATGGTGTTTTCTCTAAATTTTCATTAAATTTCAAACCACTTTTAGATAGTAAAACTTGTATGCTTTCAATTCTTCTTGTTGCGAGTTGAATATTATATTCTTTTGAATCGATACTATCGCAAAATCCGAGTAACTTAGTAATCTCTATATCTTTATTCTTAGCAATCCATTCATTTAATTCTAGTATTGAGTTTTGATTTGGAAAATCTTCATTAAAATCAAAAAAAACTTGTACTTCTTTTTGTCCGAGAGACTTAAAGGAGAATAAAATTACTATAAAAAAGATATACCATTTCATCATTTCTCAACAATTAAAATTTCGACTCTACGATTGGCAGCGCGTTCTGATTCGTCTTTTTCAGGCAAAAGATACAATGGAGCTGTACTACCAAAACCCTTAAATGAAAGCCTGTCTGGGCTTATTTTGTGATAAACTAAAAAGTTTTTTATGGCTTTGGCTCTCTGTGTAGACAAATCTTTTCGATCTTGTGAGACACAACACAAATGCCCATGAATCTCTATTTTTAATTTCGGATTTTTTTGAAGTACTAAAAGCAATTCAAACATTTTACTTCTAGATTCTGATACAACAGCAAACGTGTTTATTACGAAATTCAAATTGTCAATCTTTAGCTTCTCACCAAGAGGAGCATCAGCAATCTTCTTCATGAAATCCACATCCAGTTTAAATTCAGATTTCGTTCCGTTGGGATTTTCATACACTAGCACTTCGGGATAAACTACCTCCTCTTTTGTTTCTAAAATAATGCTTTTTTCTTTAATGTTGAGAATTTCATTTTCTCTAAAGAAGTCTTTTTCGAGAATATAATAAATAATTACTTTTCGGTTTTCAAATTTATTTTTAGATTGAACAAAACGTTCCCCAAAAGTAATCGTTTTAAAATCATCTCTTATTTTGATTTGATTATTTAGTAATTTATAAATATGGTCAACCCGTTTTTGAGCAAGGGTATCATTATATCCGTTACTACCATCTTCATCCGTAAACCCATGGATTGAGAGAATTTTGGCCTTCCTGTTTTCTGAAATCCAATTTTGAAGCCTATTGTTTTCTTTGATTTCCAATTCAAACTTATTTGAATTAAAAAAAAGCGCAAACTGTTCTTGAGAAAACACAAAATTGGTCACTATACAAAACACTAAAATATACAAGCTTCTATTCATAATGAAATATGTAAAAACGAAATTACATTATTTTAAACAAAAACACCCAACAATTTTAAAAAACTGAAGGGTGTTTAAAAAAACATTTTTATTTAATTACCTTGTAAATAGTAGCTCTCTATATTTGGTTAAGGTCCAAATTTCGTCGTCTACCAGAAGCTCTAGTTTATCACAGTGATTTCTGATTACGTCAAAATAAGGTTTTACTTTATCACAATACATTTCAGCCATTTTTTGAGCATCTGTAAGTGCATTGGCTTTTTTGCGAGCCTCCGTCATTTCTTCAACTTTAGTATTAATACCTTCGATATGAGATGAAATTTCTTTAATTAAGGAAATCTGTTCTTTTGCAATTTTCTCATACTCTTTACCAAATATTTCTTTCAATCCTCTAACATTTTCAATCAATGTATTTTGGTAACGAATAGCCGTTGGAATAACATGATTGCGTGCAATATCA
>Ga0208951_1001226_pt1 | contig 11398 bp, 24 predicted proteins | sample GreLakmeMI27MSRF_FD_187702 | JGI IMG/M metagenome (GOLD analysis project Ga0208951, IMG submission 187702) | Freshwater lentic microbial communities from great Laurentian Lakes, MI, USA - Great Lakes metaG MI27MSRF (SPAdes) | ecosystem: Environmental > Aquatic > Freshwater > Lake | place: Great... | reverse complement strand
TTTAGGGGGGGTGGGGGTCGATTTCGATCGATTTGGTTTGTTTCGGGTCGGGGTGTCTCGTTTCGGGGGTGTTTTTTGTGGCGTTCAAAGATCTGGATTTTGCACCCGACAACATGAAGCACCCGACAACATGAAGCACCCGACAACATGAAGCACCCGAAATAATAACGCATAAAAAAACCCCTGCAAATTGTTACATTTACAAAGGTTTTTTTTCTTTACGTTGTGCGTAAATTGTTGAAGTTGTGCGTTTGTTTTTTTGTTTAATTCGGTTTTACATTTCTATCAGCATACCGATTAAGGTAATGATTCCCCACATTGCACCAATAACGGTAAAGGCTAGGCACAAACCTAAAAACTGGCTTTCGTTATTTTGCATAATGATATAGGGTTTTGTTGCTTTTTAAATGTTGTAGTAATTCGTAAACGTCGGCGCAATTATTTAACTCACAGTAGTATTCGATTTCCATATCTGAATTGATACTCATTTCGTCAATATTGTAGTAACTACAACACTCTGCAAAGGTATCCCAATAGCTTTCTTCTTCTGCGAAGGTGTCGATTTTGTACGTGGGTTTATTATAAACTTTTGTACTTCCATACCATTTATAGTCGTTATAGGCTTTATAACTATCGTTTGAAAACCAATTTTGTTTTGATTTATCCCAATGCCCCTTTGACTCGTTTATAATTGTATGGCTTCCGTTATTGTCTAAAAATACTAATTTTGAACCTGAACCAATATAATTTGAAATTAATAAATTTGAGGTTTTACAGTTAATAAAGTCGTGTTTGAAGCCTTTTAGTATCTCGTTGAATTGGTATGTATCGGAGTGCTTTACGTTACCTAATCCCGATATAACGCCGTTATGTACGAACCCTAAATTATCGTTCACGTTGAAGGGGTGCAAATTTTCTTTACCGTTTACGCCACTTGTAGCAATTCTAAAATGTAGTACTATTTTGCCCGTATTGGTATTATTCCTCAATTCATTGTACTTCTGAAGTAATGCGTTAAATTTATAGGTTTTGAAAGTGTTTAATTTGCCGTTTGCGTTCCACAAAAGTCCCGCTCCCATTTCGTTATTGTCAAAACTATTTTTAATCGTTTCTTTACTTAATTTTCCTTTGGTATTCAATATTGCTATGCACATAATTTCTAGTTTTTATCGTTGTTATTATTATCGTTTTTTCTTGTTTTTGTCAAATCAACCCCTTCAAATTTGAGGGTATTTTTTATAATTCTATCGTTTAAAATCTGCATTTTATCGGTGTTGTAAACTTCTGCTAATAGTGTTTTAAACTTTGTTTTTATATGCCAATAGGCAGTTCTCACGTCGGCTGTTGGGTGTTCCAACATTTTTTCAATTAATTTAGTCCTCCATAATAGGGTTTCAACGTTTGGGACTGCAGAAATAATGCGAAATTCTATACGGTTGTTATGTATTTTTATAGCTTGATATTTTTCATTATCATTTTTTAGGTCTTTGTTGCTTTTGCCTTTACTATAATTTTTATCAACCCTTCCGTAATATAAAGAGTAAAGGAGGGGAGTGTATCCGCAAACAAGATTAAAAACTTCTTCTCCGTTGCAGTCTTTTTTTGACAAATTTATATGCCCTCCGCAAGATGTTGAAAAACTTGCGTTTATATGGTCTTTTAAAGTTTCGTTATTGTTTATCAAGTCGAAAATCTTTTCGGTGTCAAGTTCAAAAGTAGGACTTATTAGCTCGAAGCCTGACCCACTATTCAAGCTACTATCTTCCTCTTTTCTCCAAATATAATCCGTTTCGTTTTCAAAATCGTCTATATTTATAGACTCTAACACGTCCCTATCTTCTTTTTCAATTTCGTACCCGATTTTGTAAAGTGAAACGTTATCGAAATTTTTTTCTTTATAGTTCCCGTTGTGGTATCCTCGTGTAAAATCCTCGCAAGGCGGGTAACTAAAATAGGCGTTTTCGTTTTCGTGCCAAAATGCGTCTTGGTCGCTGTATTCTCCCAAGTCCTCAAGATAATAAATTGCGTTATAATCAAGGGCTTCATCGTCATAAAATTTGCCCTCAAAATAAACTAAATTAAGTCTATCTATTGCAAGTTGGGAGTAATATTGAGTATTTTTATAAATTTCCACTTCTCTCACGTCGTCGTTATAAAAATATTCTTCGTAATATTCGCAAAACATTGCGTCTTCTGTTTCGCAAACATCTCCGTTTTGCAAAACCACATAATTATCTATACTATAATATAGTCCGTTATGCTCGAAAACATCTTCGTTTCTTAATTCGTTTTTTGTGCAAAAATCTTGCTTGATTGAAATGATTGCGTTTCTTAATTCTTGAGTTTCCATAATTTTTAGTTTATTAAATTGATTAAAAAATTGATTATTACATAAGTGGCTATAAATTGAGCAAATAAAATTTGTTTGTTTTGGTATTTTAAAAAGTCTTTCATTATCTGTATTGTGTCGGGGTTAATAAATGTATCGTTATAATTAACGATAGTAAAATAGTAAAAAAAATAGCTGTTTTGATGTTTTGATTTTTCATTTTATTAGGGTTTTAATAGGTTGCGTTATTGCTTCCTTTCTGAGTACAAATATAAGTCAATAGTTTGAATAAAAAACTACTTTTTTCAATTATTTTCAATCTATTTATACGATTTATGATATTATTAATAAATTAAGATAAAAATATATAATAATTCAATAAACCTGGGCTTTTGCCTATAAATTATTAATAAATTTGTTAAAATCCTGGAGTTATGCAATTTGTAGGAAAATCGTACCTCTGCGAAGCCTTGATTTTATTGGGTTTTTTCGATTAAGGCAATATCTTTAACTTTTAATAGTAGGGTATATTTTGAAAAAAACAATGCCTTAAACATACCTTAAAATCGTTTTTCTACATTTTTCCTACAAATTTAACCGATTAATGATCTATTAACCTACTAATTTAGTAGGGTATTCCAGATCTGGATTTTTGCAACATTTTGTTATATTTGTAACATTGTTATATTTGTAACATTTTGTTAAATTTTATTTTCGGGATCTTTATCCTACTAATTTAGTAGGGTATTCAAATTTCAAATTGCCAGCTTTTGTAACATTTTGTTATATTTGTAACATTGTTATATTTATAACATTTTGCCAGGATTTTGTTATATTTGTAACATTGTTATATTTGTAACATTTTGTTAAATTTGCAACATTTTGTTACAAAAATCCAGATCTGGCTATACCCACCTATTAAACCTACCGAGGCAACCCACCTATTAAACCTACCGAGGCAACCCAACTATTAAACCTACCGAGGCAACCCACCTATTAAACCTACCGAGGCAACCCACCTATTAAACCTACCGAGGCAACCCAACTATTAAACCTACCGAGGCAACCCAACTATTAAACCTAGTTAAACTTTTGTTAATGTATTTTGTAATCCGAATTGTCGCCATATATTTGCATCAGAGTTAAGGAAGTGATTTGCACGGCAAACTTTAATACTTATAAAGATGAATACAGAAGAACTAAACTTAGGAGATTATTTTTATTATGTAAATCAGTACGGTAAATTTATCCGTAAAGTAACTTTTAAGAACGATTACTTTTTTGAGTGGAAATCAGGTTATGCAGAAGTTAATCAATTGACAATTAATAAAGATAAAAAAAGCAAAGTAAAATTTATACTAACAGACTTATAACTATGAAAGCAGAGTTTTTAATATACAAGGAGAATGTAACAAATGGAGAAAAAGTTAAAATAATGTCGAATAATAATATTACATTTGACAGAATTAAGAAGATTGAAAAATATCAATATTTAGGTTACAAAGTTTATGAATTGAATGGCAAAGAAATAAAATTATGAAAACATATTTTGCATATTCAAAGAAAGAAAAACATCAGTTTAAAGCATTAAATATATCAGATGCAAGAAACTGGATTATAAATCACTTGGACACTTCGCAAGAGTGGACACTTGGAGAAGTATTAAACCCAACGAATAAATGGAAGCATTAAAAATACAATTAGAACAAATAGCAAAAGACAATCAAGCCATTTTAAATATGGACACTATTGATTATGATTTTGTAAATAGTGTAAGAAAATATATGTACGATACTGCTTTAGCATATTTAATGCTAAAAAATAAAACAGTATTAATAAAAAGATTATCTTGGAAGAACGCGTCAATCGAACATATTATGCAAATAGTAGAAAGAAGTTTGGTTCAATTAAGATACGACTTGAAGTCAGAAGTGGACATTAAGTTATTGAAATTCATAAACCCCGATTAACAAAAAGGAATCTATATAAAAGATATATCGATGGCGGTGTATATGCGTGAGTCAAAGTTAGGTGTTAATCAATGGGGTAAATATTCATAAGCCTAACAAATATACATATTCTTGACTACTGGGAGAGTTCAGATTTGAAGTGATGACAGTTCGGAAAGACGAATAAAGTGTCTGCATCAAAACGATGTGGACACTTTTACTTTATACCCACCGAAGCAACCCACCGAAGCAACCCACCGAAGCAACCCAACTATTAAACCCACCGAAGCAACCCACCGAATAAAAGGAATTACTTACATTGACATTCAACCACATTATATGAATTATTTGTAGTTGATGATGTTGTTCCACTAAAGGTATTTGCATACAATCCTAATTCTTCATCAGATTTCATTATATCAATTATATTTTCCTTTTGTGTATCTTTTATTACACGTTCTAAATATAATAATCCATCCATCAACTCCTCTCGGAAGTGAATCATCCATTCTAATGTACTTAAATCTTTTCTATCTAATGTAGTACCATATTTAGTAATTCCTACCTCAGAACGCTCTTTAAATCGATTTACAACGCTATTCACGATTGAATCTTGTATTTCAGATTCTTTATAAGGTTTTGCTTCAGTTCCAAAGTAAACCATTCCAGTGTGACTTATACTCATATTTCTTCTAATAGTTTAATTTCTCCATTTTTATCTGAACCACATATCTTTCCATTGTTGATATATATGGGATTTGATTTAACAAACATTTCTTTGGACATATTAAGAAAAGTATATTTCTTATGTTTTGATTTCAAAAGTACCAGATCCAAATAGAAGTTAATGTCCATTGTGATTACACTATCGGTTTCATATTCATTTCCATAAACATCGTAGTGCAATATGTGTCCATTGATATATACTAATCCTTCTTGTTCTTTAAAAGGTTTAGTCTTTAAATAAAAATATACTATCATAGATACAAAGATAGATAATTAATTAATACAATACTATATATATTTAATAATAATAATAAAAATAAAAAATATATATAAAATATAGAAAATAGACCCCCCCACCCTATTTTGGTATTTCGTTTAAGGGGGGGGGTGTAAAAACGCACTTTTTTTTTATAAAAATTCAAATATGGCACTTTTCAATACTTTTTTCCTACAAAACAGCACTTTTGTGTTAAAGTTCTCTAAATTATTTTGTGGATTAATATAACTTATATAGATTTGTACTCGAAGTCAAGGAAACAATATTTGTGGCAGACTTTAAATATATGCTTATGAACACAGCACTTGAAGATTTAATTGAATATGTAGAAAACACATTTCAAGACGATGAATTAAATGATTACATTGAAACGGTTAATTTTGTAGCTGGAAACATTTACAAACTAAACAAAGCTATTAATGACATTGAGGAAGAAATTATTTTTGGCGACCTTGATTTACAGACTGCATTAAAACTTGACAAATTAAAAGAATCATTAACAAAAGAAATAAATAAACTATAATGGAAGAAGTAATCCTACAACAGATAGAATCATTAGAATTGATTATGAAGCACCAACAAAGAAGACTGGACATTGCTACAAATCATTTAAAAGAATTAGCTAAAATTGAATCAAATTTTATTACCTTTGGCTCGTTATCATCAGAAGAACAATTAGATAAACAAATAATACTACAACAATACCTATAATGAAAGAGATAAAAAGATTTGACAAATGGATGAGAAAAACAGTACAATCCATATATTACCACGACAACGAAAGAATGTGTAACGCTTACGAAAGAATAAACAAATGAAAAAGAATTGGACAGTACAAGAAGGGTATTTATGGAAGTATGGTGTTCCTAATGAAATAATAGTATGTAATTATTTTAGCACTAATAAAGTTATGGAATACGGTTGGAGTGGAATAGCAACAAAAAAAACATTACCTGAACAATATTCAATAGGTAAATGGATAATTAAATCAAAAAACAAGGTCGGTAACCACCCTTATGTATAAAACGAGGGCAAATAAACAAAAAAATGAGCAATAGACATCAAGCATTAGAATACAGCGAACAATACACAATGAACCACACCAACGAAGCAGCTAAATCCCACGAAGCAACCCAACGTAGCAACGAATGGTTCAAAGAAAGATATGGTAAGTTTACCGCATCAGAAATTCATAAACTTTTAGGAGTTCGTGGATTGGGAGAAACTGGAAAGACTTATGCGATTGAAAAAGCAATCGAACAATTATACGGCCAAGTCGAAGATAGTTATCGTGGTGCTGATATGCAACGTGGAGTCGAGTTAGAACCATTAGCATTTGCTAAATTCCAAGAAATGCACCCTGAAGCAACTGAATCATTTATGTTTCCTTATGGACAACACGCAGGAGCGTCACCCGATGGCGTTGTAGGAAAAGATGCAATACTTGAGATTAAGTGTCCACGAGCAACAAAGTTCTTTAAGATTGTAGCTGACGAGAATATCGATAAGGAATACTATGCTCAGATGCAGATGCAAATGTTATGTAGTAATTCTGATAAGGCATATTTCTTTAATTACTGTATCATTGATGGCGAGGAATTTCATCACACAATCGAAGTAAAAAGAGATGAGGAAATGATTGCTTTGATTAAAGAAAGACTTGAGGAAGCAATTGCTATTAAGGAGGATTACATTAACAAAATCAATAGTAAACTACAAATATAATGGCACACTATGTAACTGCATTAGATATAGCAAGTCAATTTAGAATAAGTAGGCAAACAGTTGTAAAAAGGTTTGAGAAGCTGGACATCCAACCATTAAACCTAAACCAAAAATTGTATTACTTAAAATCAAATGTTGATTTGTTAAAGACGATGAAGAATCCACGCAATTTTATAACTCCTAATGAGAGATTTGCGATTGTAGAGTACTTCCTTACCCACCGTGATAACAGAGCTATGGATATAGAAAAAGTATTCTTCATACCTCAGCATAGAATTGATAGAATTTTAAGCGAGTATTTTAAAAATGATTTATGTATAACCGTACCAAGTAAACTAAACAAAGAATGAAACAACAAATTTTTATAGACGACATACACGAGTATGATTACGAATTAACTAAAGATAATCTTCATACATTATATTACAAAAATGGAGATATTGCTCTAAAAGTTTTTGAAGATAGAAAAAGAATACAGTTTAACATTATGAATATATTAAGTTACGAGCAATCAAAAGAATTGTCTATACTTTTAAAAATTATTACAAATCTTGGTAAATGCGAAATAAAATGAAACAACAAATTTTTGTAGACGACATACACGAGTATGATTATGATGTGGTTGACGATAACATACACGCCTTATATTTTCAAGGAGGTCAATGGAATTCACATTTATTAGATACGGTAGCAATGGCAATAAAAGATGATGGAAATGGTCTTAAAGTAAAGTTTGATGAGAATGGTAGAATAGATTATGCAGAAGCAGAGCGTTTATTCATACTCCTAAAACTAATAAACCAACCAGCAAAATACGAAATAGGAACTAAAACATTGATATAATGGCTGATATAACTAAATGCTCAGGAATTAATTGTGACAAGCGAGAGTTCTGTTACAGATATACTGCAATGGAAAGTAAATATAGACAATCATACTTCGTTACCCCACCGATAAATTCAAAAGGAGAATGTGACGAGTATTGGGAAATGAAATGCCCTTATTGTGGTCAATACGCTGGTATTCACAAATTAAGCTGTGCAACTGGTAAAATTACAATGAAATTATAACTATATTTGTAAGATGACAAGGCAAGACTACATCAGATTAAAGCAGACTAACCCCACCGAGCTAATATACATATATTACAAGGAAAAGTTTGATGGTTATAAACATAAACCTGAATTGAGTAGAAACGAACTTATGATGTACGTTCAGATGTACAACGATGTAAATTCAATACTTAATTACGTTGTTCAAGAATACGATAGGAAATTTGATGTAGTCTTGCTTATAGACAATAATGGACAATACATAAAATCATTATGAGAAACCACGAGATAAGTAAAGTCTTGCGAGACGCTGGAATAAAAGAACATCGGTTATGGGACAAGCCAAGACCAAAATGGGATGATTATGATTTCATAGTCTTAGAATGTATCAAGCGTGGATTGCCAGTTCCTAATAAGAAAAGTGAAAGCGAAGTTTCTATTATTAGAAAAATAAAAAGATTAAGTGATGGCAAGGTATATGAGTCAGTAAAATTAGCTGCTGAAGATAACGGAATAGGTTTAAATCTAATATACGATAATTGCAATGGAATAAAAGAACAACAAAAATTTATATATATATATGAAAAGAAAGTACAGTCATTGGCAGAGAGTTTTAAGAATTATGGAATTTTACCACAAGAGGGGCGTGAATAAAGAAAGAGTAAACGAAGTGTATAGAAAAATTAATTTAATACGGTTAGAGAAATGATAACAGAAGTGTCAATAAATCAAATAGATGGAGTACTTCTTGGAGTGTCCTATGGAAATGAAGAAATTGAATTTGCACATACCGAACATAACCTACAAATATTTTTTTTTATATTTTGTTTAAGTTTTATTTGGATAAGAGAGAATTAAGTATTACATTTGTCAAATGAAAGAAGTATTAATAACTCAGGAAATAGAAAGAAAGAAGGATGGCACTAAGATAGTTCGCAACTTCTTCTTCAATAATGATAAAACCAATTGGCTTGTTAAAGCACAGTCTTATTTTACAAAAGACGAAAAAAAACAAGCGAGGTTGAATTACAAGAATCAATAAAGATGTTATGGGGGAGCATCATAATTTCCCCTACTAAATTTTATATGCTATGAGCAATAGAACACAAGTTTTCGCTGGAGGAAGTAAAAATCCAGCAACAAAGTTTTTAGATTGGAAATCTGACCAAAAAGGATTTTCTTATTACGACAAAGGATTAGGCAAAAATGTTGAAGTTCCGCTTCCATTTAAGTTTGTTTTCCTTGATGAATTATCAACCGTAAAAGGTTGGAATGATGCAAGTTCTTCAGGTATTTTCTCGAATGAGGTTAAGTATCTTTCTAAAGAGCCGATGACCGTTAAGGCATTTAAAGGCGGAGAGATTGCAAAAGGATTGTACAATGAGATTAAAGAACGTGTTAAAAATGCAGGTGGACACTACTCAAAATCTATCTACATTATGTTAGAAGATGGAGCATTAGCTAACATCCAGTTGAAGGGTTCTGCTACCCAACAATGGGGAGAGTTTGTAAAAGCAAACAGACAAAGCATTACTCGTACTTGGGTAAATGTAAAAACTGCTACCGAGAGTAAAAAAGGTAAGGTTGTATTTTCTGTACCAAACTTCACAATTGGTGATGATATTCAGGACTTAGATGCTCTTGATGCCGATGCAAGGTTTGATGATTTAGAAGCATATCTTAAAACATATCTTGCTAAAGTTGATGTAGATGATATTGATGTCGAAGCAGAAATTGAAGCAATCGTTCCGTTCTAGCATAAAGTAACTGGCTTTAGAAAGTAAAGAAAACTAAAGGGAATACAAACTCACTTTACAGAGTTGTGGTATCGGGAGCTAAAAAATGAAGCGTTTAATTAGCAAGTTAGTAAGAACGGTGGGAAAGGCTAACATTTTATAACGTATGTTTGTTCCTGCTTTCTTACGTTACTTAATTCCCCTGAACTGAAATTCGGGGGTTTTTTAACCAATGTGTTCATTTTTTTCAGCTGTTCATTGTTAATGAACATTACCTTTCGCTGAACAATAGACCCTAAAAAATGGGGTTTATCTAACGTTAAATAGTAAGTCGTACGACTTACATATAAGTATAACATCCACATACTTTAAGAAATTAGGTGTAAAAACCATAAGAGCCTTAATGATTTGGAGTGGATGCCAATGAGTTAAGGCTCTTTAAATTATAACAATATGAATGTATTAAGTTTATTCGATGGAATATCAGCAGGTCAAGTATCGTTAGAAAGATCTGGAATTAAAGTAGATAATTACTACGCAAGTGAAATAGATAAATATGCTATACAAGTAGCAAATAAAAATTATCCTAACACTATCCAACTGGGCAGCGTTACAAATTGGATGGATTGGGATATTGATTTCGCAACAATTGATTTGGTTATTGGAGGAAGTCCTTGTCAGGGATTTAGTATCGCTGGAAAGCAATTGAATTTTGATGATGAAAGAAGCAAACTGTTCTTTGAGTTCTCTGCTATTTTAGATACTATTAAAATATTAAATCCAAATGTAAAATTCTTATTAGAAAATGTAAGAATGAAAAAGGAATATCAAGATGTAATATCTAAATATGTTGGGGTAGAGCCAATAGTAATAAATAGTTCGTTAGTTTCTGCTCAAAATAGAGTTAGATTTTATTGGACTAACATAGAAGGAATTGAGCAACCCACCGATAGAAAATTAGTGTTGTCAGATATATTGGAAGATTTTGTAGATATTAAATACCATTTGACTTCAGAAGCAATGGAATATATGAGTAGACTTCGTAATGGAAAACCTCGATGGGAATATCACACTAATCCATTAAACGGTAAATCTGCTTGTTTAACTGCCAATATGTATAAAGGAGTTCCTTATGGAGTTATTAGGGAACTTAATAGGAAATTGACTCCGTTAGAGTGCGAAAGATTGCAAACATTTCCAGATCATTATACCGAAGGTATAAGTAATACCCAACGATATAAATCTTTAGGCAATTCTTGGACAATAGATGTAATTGCACATATATTTAAAAACTTACAATAATGAAAATATCAGTATTCAAAGATTTATTAAAATCAAAAGAAGTTCCATTTATTGTTCCAATCGAAAAGGTTGTCGCAAGAATTAGAGATGGGAAAAGCAAAGAACTAATTGAACGCATCCGCAATGGAGAGGATTTAAAAAAACAACTACCTTGTATCTTATTTGCTGGAGAGTTTAGCGAAAGAAATTCAAATGGATTGATTACTCATTCGGGACTAATGGTTGTAGATTACGACAAATACCCCAATAATGACGTAATTAACGAACATTTTGAATTATTGAAGCAAAATCCACACTTTGTA
>Ga0208951_1001224_pt1 | contig 11404 bp, 7 predicted proteins | sample GreLakmeMI27MSRF_FD_187702 | JGI IMG/M metagenome (GOLD analysis project Ga0208951, IMG submission 187702) | Freshwater lentic microbial communities from great Laurentian Lakes, MI, USA - Great Lakes metaG MI27MSRF (SPAdes) | ecosystem: Environmental > Aquatic > Freshwater > Lake | place: Great... | reverse complement strand
CCCGCCAGGGGCACTCAAAAGGGCTGCAGTGCCAACCGGGCGCTGCGGCGCGCGCGGGGCGCCTGCAGGGAGCTGCAGGAGGGAGCGGGGGTGCGCACCGCTGCGCCAAAGGCGGGCTGCACCGTGCCAAACGCGGGGGCCGGCTGCGCGGCCCCAAACGGGCTCGCCTGTGCAAAGGGAGGAGGGCGCCGTCAGACGGCGCGCGGCGAGGGAGCGCGCTGGAAGAGAGCGCGGTGCACAGAGAGAGGGCGGGCCCGTGCCTGCGCCGTCCCAAACGGGGAGCCAGCCGGCTTTGCTCCGAACAGGTTGCTCGCCGCCGCCGGCGCGCCGAAGCTGCCGCCGCCGCCTGCACAAGGGAGAAAGACGCGCACGCGGTCAGAGGGCTGCGCGGGCCTCAAGCGCAAAACGTGCCCTGCGCGCGTCTGCGCAGCACGGCGCTGCAACCGCTCAAAAGCGGCAGCGTCGCTCCACGCATGCACGCCACCGAGCAGAGTCACGCGCAGCGCGGCGCGTGCAGAGGCGTAGACAAGGGGGTTGCGCACCAAAGCCAAAGCCCGCCATCCAAAGGATGAGACAGGCCTGCGAGCGCCTTCGCCTGCTCGCACTGAAGGCGCGCACAGCGCAGAGTCGCCGGAGACTCGGACACAGTCCAGGCGAGGGCGCCTGTTGTGATTTTGGGCGGGACCACCCCGTCGAGGACAGGAGGAGTCGAGGAGCGTACGACCACAGGCCGACGCATCGTGGAGGACACTTGTCACTCATGCGTCCTTGGCCCTGGCCGCAGCCTCCGGCGCGTGTCCTCGTGACCTCTTGAGCGCGCCCTTGCGGCCCAGTGCTCTCTTCAGCAGCTTGGTCCACCAGAGGGTATTGAGGGCTATGAACGCGTTGCTGATGCCCATCATGGTCACAAACAGATAGCGGTGCTCGCCCCACAGCGCCCGGGTGCGCCACATGGACAGCTGACACAAGGGCTGAGAGAGGACCCGCACAAGCGTGAAACTCAGCAGCGTGGAGAGCCCGCACACGCGGTACGCCACCGTGTTGCCCCAGCCCAGCTTGAACAGCACCGTGGTGGCGTGCAGGAAGGGCGTGGATCCCTACCAACCAGAGCAGAGTGCACAGAGTGAGCGCTGCGTTTGCTGTAGTGCTCGCGTGGGTGCGCACCTCGGCCAGGTGGACCCACATCATGTAGATCCCACCCGTGTCGTACAGACGCAGGCACGCCCAGGATGCCAACCCAGCTAGGTGGTGCGCGAGGATGTCAGCCCCGTTGCCTCCCGCAAGCACTCCCACGGCGCAGTCGTACAACAGGTACCCCAGCATGAGGTCGCAGTAGCGGTTCTCGGTGGGGCTGTTTGGCGAGACTTGCGTGATGGTGAAGACACGCCAGGTTGGCTCAAAGCGTGAGAGCATGTAGCGAGCGGTGCCCCAAAACATGACGCCCGCGTGACACCCGGCCACCAGCGTGTTCACCAGCACGCCCAGCTCCTTGCGCGACAGAGCGGACAGGCGCGGCAGGCGCTGAGGCTTGAGCGCAGCGTGCAGGCAGCCGTGCAGCGCCGTGCACGCGCCCGCCCACACGTAGGCCAGCCGGAACAGCGCGAACGGGAAGGACGGCGACCACATGGCGCACCGCCGCGCGATGGGCGGCCCGGAGGCGGCGGTGCGCGCAATGCTCGCTTAGAACAGCAATTCGCTCGATCGAACACTCGAACAGCGCGGACGCCCAATTTCTCCCCCTCGTGTGGACTGAAAACGCGTCTCAGAGTCTCTGAGGGTGCTTGGCCTTTCGATGGCGCACCCCCTGAACGCGGCGTTTGCAGCCTGGGTGCAGGCTCAGCAAGCCAGCGCGCCAGACGCCGACTGGTCGAAGGGCTGCGAGGAGTACGTGGAGGCGTGCGAGCAGGCGCGGCGCGAGGCTGCGCAGGCGGGGCACCCTGCGCCTGGCTGGCGAGGCGCTGCCGCCGTGCGCTCAGCCGACGACGCAGCCGGCCCGGCGCCCACGTATCGCTTCGGCCCGGGCGCCCCCTCCGTTGAGGCCCACCCGGAGGAGGTTGTGGGCGACGTCACGGACGGCGAGGAGGAGGGGGAAGGGAAGGAGGGGGCGCCGCCTGTGCACACGGGCAACTACTTTGGAAAGGCGGCCGCGGCGGCGCCCGCGCCCGTGGACGTCAACCCCTTCGCCCGCGCCTTCGACCCCACGGAGCAGGCGCGCACACGCTCGGGCCGCCACCCGCGGGGGGAAGCGCGCGTGCGCTCTCGCACTCTGCGCACTCAGCCCTAACGCGGCCCTGTCTTGCGCTCTCAGGTGCGCGTTCAGAAGGAGCAGGCGCAGGCGGTGCTCGCCCAGCGCCAGGCGCAGGCCGCAGCGGACGCTGCGCAGCGCGCCAAGGAGCTGGAGGCCGAGCAGCGCGTGACTGGGGGCAGGTATGGAGCCCCCTTCCTTACACCTCTCTCTCTCTCTCTCTCCTCTGCGCTCACGCCGCCCCGTCTCTCGCAGCCGCAAGCGCCTCGACAAGGCCAAGGACGACGAGGAAGAGGAGGAGGACGAGGGGCAGGCTGCTGCGCCCGCGCCCGTGGCTTCGCAGCCTGGGCGCGTCATTCGCAAGGCTCGCCGGCCGGGCGCGTCGCCGGCCGCCAAGGCGGACCAGCCCGGCGGCGCCTCCAACCCGTTCGCAGGCGTCAGCTTCATAGCGGCGCCAGCGGCCGCAAGCAGCCCTTTGGCGGGTGTGTCGTTCAGCGCGCTGCCCCCCTCGAGCGCTGCACCCGCCGCGTCGCTCTTCAACTTCACCGCCGCCGCCGCCGCCGCATCGGAGGCGCCCGCAGCCGCACCGCCTCCCGCGCTGTTCGGGGCGGGTGCCATCGCGGGGGGTAACCCGGTTGCCAGCGCCGGCGCGTTTGGCTTCACGTTCGGCGCGGGGGCACCGTCCGCTCTCGCCGCCGCTCCGGCCGCATCCGCGCCCGCAGCGTTCACTTTCGGGGCTGGCGGAGCTGCGCCGCCGCCGGCAGCGGCGGCGCCGACGAGCACCTTTGTGTTTGGGTCCGCTGCTGCCTCTGCATCCACCGCGCCTGCGCCATCCTCCGCGCCATCGCCGGGATTTGTGTTCGGCGGCGGCGGCGCCGCTTCGCCAGCCTTTGGCGCCGCCGCCGCCACTTCAGGCGCCCCGCCCGCCACGTTCCAGTTCTCCGCGGGCGCAACCACGCAGGCAGCGGCCGCACCGCCTCCCGCCTCTTCGCCCGCACCCTTCGTGTTCGGCGCCGCCGCCAGCGCTGCGCCCGCGTTCGGAGGAGCTGCTGGGTTCGGCGTCGGGACCGCTGCCGCCTTGCCTGCCGCGACTGGTTTTGGAGCAGGGTTTGGAGGATTTGGTGCAGCCGCCTCTTCGCCCTTCGCTTTTAGCGCCGGAGCCGCCGGAGCCGCGGCCAACCAGCTGGATGCCGAAGCCGCGCGGCTGAAGGCTGACATCGCCAAGCGTCAGGGAAGCAACCGGGGCTGATGAAGCGTGTCATGGGCATTTGAGCATACCTCGCGCATCAAGCGAGCAGCGGGCTCGCTCGTCGAACGCTGTTGCTTGGCGGCGGTACTGAGCAAACTACGTAAGGAACCAGCGAGAAGGACCGACGCGCAGCAGCAAGATGGTGACAAAGGCGCACACCCGCACACCACCGTTTATTTTCAGCGCCCTGGCTGGTTGCGTAGGGCTGGCCATGAAGACCTGTGCGGTGGTTGGCAGCGGCTGCGCCGGCCTGGCTTGTGCGCACGCGCTAGCCAAGGCGGGCGTGCGTGTGACGCTCTATGAGAGCGATGCTCAGTTTGGCGGCCACGCGCGCACCATGATGGTGGAGGGTGTGCCTGTGGACGTGGGCTTCATGGTGTGCAACCGCGTGACCTATCCCAACATGGTACGTGCAGAGAGGCGGAGAGACGGTTGTGACAACCGGTGTTTCGGGCCGTCTCGCCGCGCGCCCGTCGCTGTTGCGCGCCACTCGCGCGTCACTCGCCGCGACACTGACTGTGCGGGGCTGTGCTGTGCTGGCAGCTGGCCTGGTTCGCGGAGTTGGGCGTGGAGGTGGAGGACTCTGACATGTCCTTCTCAATCTCGCGCCGGGACGGTGCCGAGGTGCGTCGCACACACGCACGCACCGCAATCACGGAGCGTTGGCGGCGCAGCGAGCACGCACGAGTGCTTGTGCTCACCTGTGCTCGTGCCACAGGTTGAGTGGGGCAGCGGCGGTCTCTCCGCACTCTTCGCGCAGCCCAGCAACGTGGCCAGTCCAGCCTTCCTCACCATGCTGGCGGAGATGCCGCGCTTCCAGACCGCAGTGCTGAGGTACGCCCAGATCTCTCTTCTGCTGCTCACTCTCTGCTCACCCCTCACGCGCGACTTCTCGCAGCTACCTGCGCGACCCCTCCTGCGCGTCGCAAACTTTGGGCGCTTTCGCCGCCGCGAACTGCTCGAGCTTTTTCGTGGACAACTATTTGGTTCCAATCTGCAGCTCGATCTGGAGCACGCCGGGCAGCGCGGTGCTCAACTGCGACGCGCACACCATCCTGTCATTCCTGAAGAACCACCACATGCTGCAGCTGTTCAACCGCCCGCAGTGGCTGACTGTGAAGGGGCGTTCGACGACGTACGTGCAAGCCGCGTGCGCCGCCATCCAGGCATTGGGCGGAGAGTTGAGAGCCAACACGCGCGTGCAGGCCGTGCATCGCGGCGGTCCGGGCTCCAAAGCCGGCGTGGTGGTGGGAGGCGCGACGACACACTATGACTCGGTTGTGCTCGCGTGTCACGCTCCGGATGCGCTGATGCTGCTGGGCGCTGGCGCGACCGCCGAGGAGTCCAGCGTGCTGGGCGCCTTTTCGTACGTCACAAGCCAGGTGTTCCTGCACCGCGACCAACAGCTGATGCCGCGTCGCAAGGCCGCCTGGTCAGCCTGGAACTTCCTGTCTGCGGGCGAGCAAAGCGGCGTGAGCCTGACGTACTATTTGAACCGGTTGCAGACGCTGGGCGAGGTGCCTTTCAAAGCGCAGCCGGAGCAGAGTCCGCCGCCGCCGGTGCTGGTGACGCTTAACCCGGGCGTCCCTCCCGCGCACGTGGTTGCGCAGTGGAGCGCAGCGCACCCGGTGCCCAGCCGCGCGGCCGCGGCGGCCAAGACGAAGCTGGTGGGACTGTTCGACTCGAACGGCTCCGGGCTGTACTTCGCCGGCGCATACGCCGGCTACGGCTTCCACGAGGACGGCGTCAAGGCGGGCCTGGTGGCCGCAGCAGCGGTGCTGGGCACCGCCCCGTCGCTGCGCCCAAACGCGCCGTCGTTGCGCCCTCTCAGCCCTTCGGAGCGCCTGGCGCGCCTCTCCTGCGCCTCCTTCCTCTCCTCCTTCGTCGCCCTGGGCCAGCTCACGCTCTGCGAGTCCGCAGCGGCGCCCACCCGCTTCGGGGACCCCTCCCCGCCTGCACCGCCCGCAGCCGCACACTCACACCCCTTTGGCCACACCGACCACCCGGCGTCGCTGCGCGTGACCATCACGGTGCTTGACCCCGCCTTTTACTGGAAGCTGGCCACGCGCGCGGACCTGGGACTGGCCGACGCCTACGTCGACGGCGACATCGCGGTGGAGCCCTCCCTCATGGCGCTTCTCTGCCTCTGCATCGCCAACCGGGACGCGCTGGCGGAGCGGGAGGCGGCGGCGGCGGCGGCGGCGGCGAGCGCGGTCAGGCAGCGGGGGGCGCTGCGGCACGCGGTGGTGGAGAGTGCGCGCGCGGCGCTCCGGCGCTACGGGGGGGTGCTCACCGCCGCGGCGGGGCTCACTGTGGCGCACTGGCGGCACCTGCAGCGGCGCAACACGGTGCAGCAGGCGCGGCGCAACATCTCCGCCCACTACGACCTCAGCAACGACCTCTTTCGGGGCTTCCTCTCGCCCGACATGACTTACAGCTGCGCCGTCTTCGCGCACCCGCAGGAGGCGCTGCAGTGCGCGCAGGAGCGCAAGCTGCGCATGTTGGCTGACAAGGCGCGCCTGCAGCCCGGGCAGCACGTGCTCGAGATCGGCTTTGGATGGGGCAGTCTCACGCTGCTTCTGGTCAAGCACTACGGCTGCCGCGTGACGGGCATCACACTGAGCGAGCAGCAGCTTGCATTGGCACAGGCTCGGGTGGACCAGGCTGGCGTGTCGCACCTGGTGGCTTTCCACCTGGTGGATTACCGGGTACACGTGCCCCCCCCGGGCACATCTTACGACCGGGTCATCAGCTGCGAGATGTTGGAAGCCGTGGGCCACGAATACCTGCCGGACTATTTCCACCACGTGGCGCGACTCATGGCGCCATCAGGCATCGCAGTGATCCAGGTGATCACCACGCCGGAGGGGCGCTACGACGCGTACAGGAGCAGCAGCGACTTCATCAAGGAGTACATATTCCCCGGGTGCTGCTGCCCGTCCCTGACCGCCGTGTCAGCTGCGGCTGGGCAAAGCAACCTGACGCTGGATGCGGTGGAGGACATCGGGGTGCACTACGCTCCCACGCTGTTGAGGTGGCGCCAGGCGTTCATGGCGGATGCGGGGCGTGTGCGGGCGCAGGCGAGGCTCACCTGCAGCGCGTCCGCCTCTGCATCCGCCTCTGCATCGTCGCCTCTGCTGTCGGAGTCCTTTGTGCGGTGCTGGGACTGGTATTTTCAGTACTGCGCTGCTGGGTTCGCCACGCGCACGCTGGGAGACGTGCAGCTGGTGTTCAGCAGGCCAGGCAACGTGCAGGCGCTCAGCAACGTGCCATTCGCGGAGGAGCCGCAGGGCGAGCAGCCGCAGCTGTGGTGGTGAGGGGCGGGCGTGAGGAGGTGGACTGTCTTGTCGTGTCATGCCCGCCCCCCGACCGCGCGTGTTCGCTCTTGTTCGATTTATTTATACGCGGTAGCCCTGGGACTGGTGAAGTGCGTGTCATGCGCTCGTTGAGCTCGCCCGCTGCGGCGTCGCGCCTGGGGCCTATGAGGAGTGCTGTCCGATCCTCGGCCCGTGTGCCCGCTCAGGCGCCGCTCAGGTGCGCTCGCGTCTGGCCAGCCTGCGCAGTGGCGTGCGGACGCCCGGTCGCTCCTGAAAGTGGCGGCAGCGCGGCGGGTCGTGCTGAGTCCGAGTGCCGGCTCGCGATGCCCGGCGCATCCGGCCGCGTTTCAGCGCGTCTGCGCTCCGGGAGCACACGGTAGTCGTACTGCATGTTCTGACGCGCTTCCTGCGCCCTCGCAGCTCGCGAGTGGCTGCCAGGAGGGTGCCGCTCTCTCAGCGCCAGTCACTTCCTCGCCGCGCCTGCCGCGCCTCTGCTGCGCCTCCGCGCGCCGTCGCCGCGCCGCCGCTGCCCAGGCGCGTGCCCCGTCCCGCGGGCGTGCGCAGGGGGGCCCGGATGTTGCGCCTGTGTGCCCCAGCGCTTGTGCGCCGTCACCGCTTTTCTGCAACGCGCTCACGCCGCACGCCCGCAGCCCGGCCACCTTCGACGGCTCCGACAGCCTCTCCAGCGTGCCCATTGGCGGCGACCCGTGGGAGGTGCGTGGCGCTGGGTGTGAGGAGCAGCACGGAATAGAGCTGATGTGCTGCGTGCGGTGGCTTTGTGTTCTTCTTCCCCATGCAGGATGCCAAGTGGAAGGGCATAGCCTGGACCGTGTACCGTGACGTGGCGTACGACCTGGGCCCCTTCTTTGCGACGCACCCGGGTGGGAAGTGCGTGCAGCTGCAGGGCGCACTGCCTCGCTTTGCGCAACCTCACTGCGCCTCCCTCGCCGCAGCTGGCTCCTGCGCCTGGCCGTGGGCCGCGACAGCACCGCGCTGGTGGAGAGCTACCACCTGCGCCCGGAGGTGGCCACGGCTCGCTTTCGCGCACTGCCCAAGCTGGCCGACTTCCCGGTCCACGCCGTGCCTCCCTCGCCGCGCCCCAACGACAGCGAGCTCTACAACGTCATCCGGCAGCGCGTGCGGGACGAGCTGTTCGGAGGGCAGCAGCACGGCGCGCACCGGCAGGGCGGGAACACTGCCCTGGTGGCCATCCTCGGCTATGCCGTCTGCGCCTACACCTTCTACGCTGCGCTGCCCGGCCTCATCTCCGGCACGCTGCTGGGCCTGGCAGGCGCCTGGATCGGCCTCACCGTGCAGCACTGCGCCAACCACGGGGCGATGACGAACAACGCGACCCTGAACAACCTTTTGGGCATGACGGACGACCTCATCGGCGGCTCCTCCCTCATGTGGCGCTACCACCACCAGGTGAGCCACCACGTGCACTGCAACGACGTTGCGCTGGACGAGGATGTGTTTTCCGGCTTTCCGCTGCTTCGCTTTGACGCCCGGCTGCCCCGTCAGTGGTTCCACCGCTACCAGCACCTCTACATGTGGGCCCTCTTCCCCTTCCTGCAGCTCAGTTTCCAGATTGGCGACATCCAGGCGCTTTTCCAAAGGGAGACGGCAGGCACGAAGCTTCGGGGGGCAACCTCGCGCGAGCTGCTCACAGTAGCGCTGGGCAAGCTGACGCACTACGGGCTGCTCTTTGGGCCGGCGCTTTGGGCGGGATGGGCTGCGGCCCTGACTGGGCTGGCGGCGTACACTATCGCGCAGGGTGTGGTTTTGGCCTCAACCTTCGCGGTTTCTCACAACGTTCCCGAGGCCAAGGTTGGCGCCGAGACGGACGGCGCAGCGGCTGAGCGCGACTGGGGGCGCCAGCAGATATTGACTTCTGCTGATTGGGGGGGTGCCGTTGGCAACTTCATGACTGGCGGACTCAACCTGCAAGTGGAGCACCATTTGTTTCCGGCCGTGTGCTTCGTGCACTACCCCGCCATCGCGCAGATTGTGGCGGACGAGTGCAAGAAGCGGGATGTGCCCTACTTCCGATACGGCTCGCTGGGCAGCATCTTGAAGCGGTTCGTCGGCTTCATGCGCGATGTGGGCGCAGCGGACCAGGTTGACATGAAGGGCCGCACGGACATGCTGCGGGTTCTGGACGCGCAGTCGGTGGTTGGGGCCCGCGCGGTGCCTATGCCCGGAAATTCGGGCTGCCCGATCAGGCTCATCGCGTGAGGCGCGCCGCCGCGCTGGCTGCGGGCGCTTGGGGAGCGTGCAGCCACCCGAGGAGTTGGCAGTTGTCCTTTTTACTTACATTTTCGTAGCGCTTCCTGCATCCCCACGTCTTAGCACACCGTTGTCGTACGAACGTCGAACAAGCTGGCCAACAGTCTGGTGCCCTCGCATTCGCTGTGCCAGCCTCTGTGAGCAGTCTGCGTTCGGTGCCAGCCGGGTGGTTGTTACCTCTGCTACGAGCGAAACATGCTCTCGACGCAGCAGCTGGCCTGCGCGCCCGCGCTGCCGCGCGCCGCTGCCGCTCCACGAAGCACGTCAGCCAGTCCCTGCGCTCGCGCGGCGCGGTGCAGCGGCGTGCGCGGCGTCGGCGGCGCTGTGTTGCGGCTGCGTCGCTGTGCACCTCGCACTCTCCAAAGCAGCACTCCCCGCGCAGCCGCAGCAGCAGCAGCCGCCACGGTGCGCTTTGCCGCCAGCGCGCTGAACAGGCTCGCCGGGCGGCTGCGTTTCGCGGGCGGTGCACTGAGGCGCGGCCGGTGCTGGCTCTTCTGCGTGTCCAGGAGTCCTCCTTTGTGCCCGTGCTCTCCCTCGCTGAGCTGCCCAAAGGCGCGCGCGCCCCGCCTTCGCGGTGCGCCGCCCCTGAGCTGGCGCTGACGCGTGTCGCTGGTGCAGGCAGCCGCAAGGTTGTGTCTGCGCTGGGCAAGTCGGCGCTGCTCTTCTGGTATCGCGACGCCCTGTATGCCACGGAGCCCCGCTCGCCTGCCGAGGGCGCCTACTCCCAGGGATTCCTCACCGCGCGCTTCACACAGGCACGCACACGCACGCGCACGCGCGCCGGCAGCTCGCAATGCTTTACGCACCCCCGGCGCTCACTCGCGCTCTATCGCCGCTAGGACGGCTGCCTGGAGTGCCCCAGCACAGCGTCCACGTTTGACCTGAAGACCGGGGAGATCCGGGCTTGGTATCCCAACAACCCAGTGCTGCGAGCGCTCACCCCGCTGGACACGTGCCGTCCCATGGAGACGTTTCCTGTCCGTTTGGACAACGCCACGGGCGTCATCTCGGTGGACTTTTCCGGAAGCAACCTGGCCGCAGCTGGTCTGGACTTTGGCGCCAGCCTGCCCACCACTGACGGCGGGGCGCAGTCCAGCTTTGAGCGTAACAACGTGTACGGCATCGAGCCCAAAGTCTACCTCCAGGACGGCCGCGCGGTGGACGACCGCACGGGTAAGCCCAAGGTTGACGCGGCGACGCTGGTGCTGGGAACGGTGGCGATCGCCATCGTCGCAGTTGCGGTGCGTAAAAGAGACGCGCGGCGTGCCCGGCGCCGGTGCTGACGTCACGCGCGCGGTGCAGGGCACTGCTGTGGCCATCAGCAAGGAGAGCATCCCCGGCTTGGTCGCCTTCTGGTGCGCTGCGTTGGTGCCTTACAAGAGTGAGTTTTTCTGACGTGCCCGCCCAGGATTGCGCTGCTGCTTCCCGTGGGCATCTTCGTGTTCAAAAACGCGGAGGATGGTGAGGGACCGCCGCAGTGAGAGAGTTCATCCGCGTGTGTGGCGGGTTTACAACTCATTCCATCCAATATGCTGATATGCTCCACGCCATCCCGTGCTATGGTGCTATCCCTCCAATCCATCCCTCACGCCACCGCCATCTGCGCGCTGAACGGCAGCGCGCTCAGCGGGCGCGTCCAGCGCTCCGAGCCCACCCCCGCCCCCGCGCCCGCGCCCGCACCCGTGCACAGCGCCAGCGACTGCATGTCCGCGTATGACGCGCATGGAGAGAGGTGCTGCTCGCCGGGCTCCGCCGCGTGCCCGCCCAGCGCGGCGAACGGGGCATCGAAAAACTGCTGCTCATCCAACTGCATGTCGCCTTCCACGTCGCCCTGGCTGCTCTCCCCCGGAGAGAGCGGCATCGCCACTGGCGGCACCATCGGCAATGGCAGCGGCAGCGGCATCGGCAGGCGGCATCGCTTGCGGCTGCTGCGCGGGGCGGCATCGCAGCTGGGCGCGGCAGCGTCTTGGCCCTCCTCGGTCGCGGCGCTGTCCTCGCTGAGCAGCGACTCGCTGGTGGTGAGCTGCGCCTGCGGCAGCGCAGGCGCGACGGCGGCGCACGGCTTGGCGCGGCCGCGCAGGCCGCACACCGCCGCCGCAGCGGTGGCGGCGGCGCGCGCCAGCACCCCGTCGCTGTGCAGCCAGGAGGACCCCGCCGCCTTGGATGGCGCCACAGCCAGCGCCGATGGGAGCGCGATGGCGCCGTCCTGGGGCGCCTCCGCGGGGGCAGCCACCAGCGGCATCTCCTCGTCTGCGTGCTCGCCCACGCGCGCGGCGGCGCATCGCAGGATGAGCACCTGGCGCA
>Ga0208951_1001222_pt1 | contig 11416 bp, 18 predicted proteins | sample GreLakmeMI27MSRF_FD_187702 | JGI IMG/M metagenome (GOLD analysis project Ga0208951, IMG submission 187702) | Freshwater lentic microbial communities from great Laurentian Lakes, MI, USA - Great Lakes metaG MI27MSRF (SPAdes) | ecosystem: Environmental > Aquatic > Freshwater > Lake | place: Great... | reverse complement strand
CCAACCACGCCGCGCTGGTCCGACTCCTGCTCGCCGACGGCCTCTCTCCCAACACCGTCGACGCTGGTCGATCGCTGCTGCACACGGCTGCTATTCATGGATCGTTCGACGCGCTGCGCCTTTTGCTGGAGGCTGGATCTGAGGCCAACAGTCTTTCCAACTTGGGAAATACGTCTCTCCAAGCCGCAGTCATCCACGGCCAACTCGCCTGCACACGCGAGCTCATTCCGCACACGGACCTGCGCATCCTCAACTCAGCTGGCAACAACGTGCTACATAGTAGCATCATCGGCAACCACCTCGAGTTCTTCAAGCTGCTGCTGCCCCACTTCGCGGACGACGTCGATGTGCGCACCATCAAGCCACGCCCCCCGGCTAACCCTGACGACCCGTAGAGTCGCACACCATTAATGATTGCGTGCCAGTGTGGATATCACGCCATGGTGAAGGCCCTCCTGGCTGCGGGGGCCTCGCGGACAGCACACAACAGTGAGCAGATCTCCTGCCTCCACGCTGCCGCTAAAAACGGGCACCTAGCCTGTGTGACGCTGCTCATCGGGCGTCCTGAAAACCAGAAGATGCGCGTCGCGGAGATAGACGCGCGCGACTCACTGGGGCGCACTCCGCTCTTCATGGCGGCACTCAGTGGTCACCGCTACTGCTGCGCCGCGCTCCTCGCTGCCGGCGCAGATCCAGCTCCAGCAGCCATCGATGGGCGCACTGCGCTGGATTATGCGAAGCATTTCCACCCTGGCAACCAGGAGCTGATCGAGTTGCTGGAGTGCCGCGGCGGTGGCCCTGCGCCGCTCCTCTGCGCCGGCTGCGGCGCCTCCGACAAGCGCCTCCGCGCCTGCTCAGCATGTGGGTCCGCGTCGTTCTGCAGCGCAGCGTGCCTGGCTGAGGCGTGGACCACGGGCACGCACAAGGCTGAGTGCCAGCGCATCCAGGCGGAGAACGAGGAGCTGGCTCGCAGCCGCATCACCATTCACAAGTAAGCAGACTTGCATGCGCCGCCCTAGACATTGCGTGCAACCAACAGCGGCCGCCTGGCTTGCTTCATCCCTACATCCTCGGCTGAGCATGCGTGGTCGTACGCTTTGGTGCCACGTCCTTCGCGACTCCCTTCCTCCGCAAGCCTATCTCACGGAATTCGCTGGTTCTGCGCAGCTTGTGTGCGTTCGTGTGTTGCAGAGCGAGGCCGGGCGCAGCCCCTGGAGCAATGGCCTTCCAGGCGCTGTCGCTGGCTCGACGCCTCCTCTCCAGCTCTCCGCTGCGCCTCGCGCTTGCTGCGGCGCCGCAGGAGCAGCCGCTGTGGCGCGGGCGCAGCGTGTCTCAGTTCCACGCGAGCTCGCTGGCGGCGGAGGCGCGCTGGGACCTGCGCTGTGTGGACGGGCGCCCCTCTGACGCCCCCCCGTGCAGGGCTACTCGCCGCTCGGGGAGCTCACGCCCGCGCAGGCGCAGCGCAAGAAGGTGCGCCGGCGCGCCGGGCCCTGCGCGCCTGCTGGGGCGCTGACTCGTGCGCGTCTGGCGCCACCACGCAGCTGCTCAACAGCCTGCTCTACCGGGCCAAGCAGCGGGGTTTCCTGGAGCTGGACCTGATGGTGGTGCGCACCCCCCTGGCGCCGGGCTGTGGGGCGCCCGCGCCTGACGCGGGCGCGAACACGTGAACGCCCCAGGGCGGCTGGGCAGAGCAGAACCTGGGGCGCCTGAGCGACGAGGAGCTGGCCTCCTTCGCGGTGGTGCTGGACTGCGAAAACCCGGACCTGTTTCAGTGGCTCACGGGCCAGGCGGAGCCCTCCCCTGAGCTGTCTGCCAACCCAGCCTTCCTGCGCCTGCAAGCGCACGTGGCGGCCCAGCTGAACGAGCGCGCGCGCAGCGACACGCGCGGCGCCCTGGGCAAGCCGTGGGTGCGCGGCTGGAACGACTCCGGCAAGCCGAGCAGCGGAAACCAGCAGTGAGAAGAGAGTGAATAGACGACTGACGACGAGGTGCGGCTGGCTCACGCTCCACTGTATGAAAATACGACGTAGAGAGCGCGTGCAACGCAATGCATGCTGTGCATGGGTGCTTCAGCAGGGAGGAGAGCCCCTTTGACAGCACCGCGGCAGCGGCGGCTTCTCAGCGTCAGTGAAAGGTGCCTGTGCTCAAGCTTGCAAGCTGTGCTGCTCTTCACCACCAATGCACCATAGCCGCTTCTCTCTAAGGAGGGCAGGAGGGGCACACAGCAACAACTCTGCACTGTTGTGTGTGGAAAGGCCGCCTTGTACTGCATCCGGCGCCCGCAGCTCAGCGCAGCGCGGTGCCCAGGTCGTCGTTCAGCTCCTGCAGTCTTTGGTCCCAGGCGCGCGCGACCGAGTCGGCCAGCGCAGCCCTCGCCAGGCGCTGCTTGTGCTTGCCGTGCGACCGCGCGGCGCGGCTCTGCGGGACCGCAGCGAGTCAGCGGGAGCGAGCAGCGCGCGCGCGTCGCCTTGCACGCGCCGTGTCGTCGCGGCGGTGCACCAGCTCGCGGAGCAGCACGCGCTCCACGCCGCCGTACAAGTGGGCGCGACGGAGGAACTGGGTGGCACGAACAGCCACTCAGCGTTTGCGCACGCACTCGCCATCGCTCCTCGCACCTCGTACGTGGCAGCAGCTCGGCGCTCAGCCTCGGCTAGGGCAGCGCCCGCGAGGGGCGGAGATCGGAACTCCTCGCGCACGCTGTCCTGAAGCATGCCGCGCACGCGCCTACGCGCCGCCACTCAGCGCGCGCGCACGCGAGGCGCAGCGGGCCGGCGCACTGCTTGGGGTGCTGGCTGAGGATGCGCATCAGGCGACGGTAGCATCCTCGCAACAGCGGCGACATATCCACGGCGTAGCGCTGTCGCAGATAGCTCTGGCAATCACAGAACAGACACGCTCTCGCGCCGCGTTGTGCCGAGGCTCGACGCTCTTCGCTCGTGCTGCGTACAGATGGCATAGATCGAGGCGCCCCGCCGGTCGTATTCGCTTGAAAGCCCGATACGCGCGCTCTCTCTCTGCTGCTGAGCGCTTGGAGTGCCTTTCGCGCGTGCGACTGGGGGCGATGAGCGGCGGCGTGCAGCTGGCGTCTGTGAAAGGCGAGCGAGCGCCCTCAGAGAGCGAGCACTCCTCGCTGCTGCACCACCGCGCTGGGCCAGGCTACGACGGCACCGTTGGGGCCAGCGGGCGTGGCTGGAGCGAGGCCGGGGCGGCACCGCCTCCCGATAGGGATGGCGTAAGTCACCGATGCGGACGCAGCTACGCCTGGAAGCCCTTTGTCTTGGCCAGCATCGCCATCGGGGCCGGCTCGTTTGCGCAGGGGTGCGCGGAGCGCCGTGTGGAGCTGACCAGTGCTGATCGCTCTCTCGCGCCGCTGCCCACGCAGCTACGACGGGACGGCCATTGGCTTCCTGCTCACAACCCACTTCGGCGGCTTCGTGCCGGTGCGCTCCGCCCCCGTGGCGCCGTACCCGACAGGCTGCGCGGCTCGCGTGGCTGCCGGGTGACACCTTGTCGCTGACTGACGCGCCACTCCCGCGCCCCGCTCTGCCAGATGACCTCCTGGCGCACCGGCTGGGTGGTGAGCATCTTCTTCCTGGGCGGCGTGCTGGGCGCGGGATGCTCCAGCTGGATGAACGACGCATTGGGGCGTAGGACACCACTGCTCGCGGCGGGTGTGCTCACTACCGTGGCTGCCTTGCTAGGCATGACCACCGACACCTTCTGGTGGCTTATCTGCGTGCGCTGCCTCTTCGGCTTCGCCATGGGCATCAACAAGTGCGTGCGGGCGCACAGCAGATCCGTCCGTCCCTGTTCAACTCTGTTCTCACGCTCCCCCGCCCGCCAGCGCCTCGCTGGCGATCTACTACGCAGAGATCACCCCAAAGGCTGAGCGAGGGGTGCGCGCGCTTTCGCGCATCGAGAGCTTTCGCGCTCGCGCGCGTATGCGCCCAAACTGACTCAGGCGGCCATTGCGTTGCGCTTAGGGCGTGGTGGCCATGACGGAGGTGTTCTTCGCGGTTGGCGGCATCCTGGCATGCGTGTCTCAGTTGGTGCTACAGACAGTGATGGTGTCACCCGAGCAAAGCCACAACTCGTGGCGGATTTTGATGGGGCTGGAGGCTGTTCCGGGGGTGCTCATGTTTTCCGGAGCGCTGAGGTGCACGGAAAGTCCCCACTGGCTGCTGCACAACGGCGCCAGCGCGGAGGCTGAGCGTGTGTTGCACCTCATCTACCGGCCGCGCAAGCTCTTTGGCGGCGGCTGCGACTGCGCGGAGCGCAACGCGGACCTGGCCGACGCGCTGGACGCGCTGAGCCAGACCGTGGAGGTTGGTACACTCAAGCGTCACCGCAGCTTGGCGGAGGAGTTGCGGCACAGCCTGCACGAGCTCGGCAGCACCATGGCGATGCTCAACTCGCCTGTGAAGCGCATCCGACGCGCGCTGGAGCTGAACCTGGTGATGGCCACCATGCCCTTCATCGGCATCGGCTGCATCCCCCAGCAGTTTGTGCCAATGCTCCTGGAAACCGGCCCGGCTGGACACGGCTATCGGCGCGACCGAATGGCCATCAGCCGCAGCACGCTGCTGATCGACCTGGCATGCAACGTGGTGTACGTGGTGGGCTCGCTCATCACCTGCGTGCTGCTGGTGGACAAGCTGGGCCGGCGGGCGCTGCTGTGCGTGTGCCTCTTCGGCAGCGCGGTTGGCTTCGCCCTGGACAGCGTGACGCAGCAGGGGGTTGGGTTTGGCGCTACCCCGGCTGCAACCCTCCCGCACCCACAGCGTCACCTGGACTTGGCGCTCGCGGGCGTCATCCTGGGTTACGTCTGCCGAGCCATGGGCGTGGGACCCTTGCACCAGGTGGTTGGCTCCGAGGTGGTGCCCCAGGAGATTGCGGCGCGCGGCAAGGCGATTTATGCCATGGCGCGCAGGGGCAGCGCCATGCTCTTCTGTCTCTTCTTCCCGCCGCTGCTGGAGAGCGTGGGCGGCGCGCGCATGTTCGCCATTCTGAGCGCCAGCACCTTGCTCTACTACCTGGTCGTCTTCTTGCGCCTTCCGGAGACGAAGGGCTACGACGCTCTGGAGATCGAGAGCATCCTGGAGGGACAAGCCTGGATACCGTTTTCCGCGCCGCCGCCGCCACACTCGCCTGCGCCGCCGCCGACGGTGGGCACGCACATCGAGAGCTTTGGCAGCGGCTGCAGCTCGCCGCGCCCCAACTTCACGCAGAGGTCTGCGCCAAAGGGACGGCTGGCCACTTCCAGGAGCTTCATCATGGCGGCCACGCCGGATCTGGGCGCGTGAGCGCGTGTGCGCCGGGCAGCCGCGCCGCAGCCACCGCGCCTCGTCAGGCTGAGCTGGCGGGGGCCTGCAGCCCTTGGGGCCGCAGTTTACTCTGCGCCACCCTCCCCCGGCTGTCGCAATGGTGAAACTCTACTACACCCCGACGAGCTGCGGCGCGGCGTCGTTTATCTCCGCCTTCAGCGAGGGCTTGAAGGTTGAGTGCGCTCAGGTGGACCTGGGGACAAAGAAGGTGCTCAGCACGGGAGAAGATTTCTTCCGCATCAACCCCAAGGGTGCGACGCTGTGAGAGCGAGCTCATGCGCGCTTCCGCTGAGGTTTCGCTGCAGGAAATGTGCCGACCATTGTGCTCGATGACGGCACCACACTCAGCGAGAACATCGCCTGCCTCATGGCGCTGGCGGACATGGCGCCGGAGGCTGGGCTGGTGCCCATGGACCACACGGGCCGGCTGGTGGTGGAGAACGCCATCAGCTTCATCGGCACTGAGGTCCACGCAGCCATAGGCCCGCTGTTTCGCATGAGCGACGACTCGCCCAAGGAAGTACGCGCCTTCGTGGAGGAGCGGGTCCACCAGGGGCTCACCAAGCTGGCGGATGTGCTGCTGGAGAAGGGCAACAAGAAGTACCTTGTGGGCGACGGCTTCACCGTCGCTGACGCCTGTGCGTGAACAATAAGCAGAGTGCGGGACGGACGCACCTCCTGACGCGACTGCGCGCAGACGCGTACATCGTCATCAGCTGGCTGCCGTTCCTCAAGATCGACGACAGCCGCTACCCGGTGCTCCAGGATTACCGCGCGCGCATCGCCGCCCTGCCGAACGTGCAGGCGGCGCACAAGCGCATGGAGCAGAACCCGGCTGTTGTGGCGGAGTGAGCGCTGAGCGGAGAGGGATGAGACGCAGGGACGACACAATGAACCGCGCCATGGACGGTGTTTGCAGTCGTTAGCGTGCGCTCTGGACCGCTAGGACCCACCCGTGAAGCTCTCAACGGTGTGCTAGCTCCGCAACGAGCAAGGTGAGAGTATCCACCAGGTTGGGGCGAGTGCGCCTCTCCCACGACGGCACGATGGTCATCGCTGGCCACAGCTGCTGCAAGCCCAGCTGCGCGTTGCGCACCCAGCTGGCGTTCCGCAGGGCGTCTGTAACAAGCGCGGGTGTAGAGGCCAGGGCCTGCTCGTCCTCTGCGCCAGCATTGAGGCTGATGGCGGACCACCAGATGAATCGGTCGAACGGCCAGCTCTTGTTGTAGTGAACGGGAATGCAGCCAGCAAGCACAGCGCCGCTATCACGCCCCGTCCACGAGACGCCGTCGAATCCAGGCGGGGTGAAGCAAAACACGGACTGCGCAAAGCACTCCCGACCGCAATCCGCCCGCGTGCGCACTGACGAGGGCCATGAGCCATTGCGGAGCCACTCTGCGTAGTGGTCCACGAATTGCCCGCGGAAGCCCGACTCTCGCGCGCCTTGGAAGAAAATGTCCACTCTCTTTGGAGCAGCAATCCACGAGCTGTTGGATAGTGCCAGCAGCTCGCGCGACCGCCACGTGAGCAGGCGCGCACAGCAGGGCGGCAACACGATGTCGTTGGTGTCTTGCGACCCAACTGTGAGGAACTGGTTCCGCGGGAGGTCGTCAGGGAACAGGATAGGCCCAACGTCGTGGGTGAAGGCCATGATGTGGTTGCGCGGACCACCCTCCTTCCACGCTGCGTGTTTCGGGTAGCGGTACTGACAGTACCGGTATGCGGCCCGAATCAAGTCCTGCAACTCCGATACGTTGTCCCAACCTGAATGCCACAGGAGCGCGCCCACCCACACAGGCAGGTAGAAAAACGTAGCCTCCGTCGTCCGGGTCCATCGTGCGGTGCGGGCTCCACAGCAACGCCTCGTGTAGGCGTACCTCCGCCGCATAGAAATCGTGCTGCGCTGCAGACTCGAAGATGTTATTCCCGTTCCAGCTGGCCGAGTGCGGGTGTGCAGCCTGGTCGCGCCAGACGGTGAAGTTGACGTAATTCTCCAGATTGAATTGGGGCGGCAGGTCATAGACGAACACGCGCAATTGCTGCGAAGGCCGCGTCAGGTTCAAAGCAAGGGAAGGGCACAGCGTGCGAACCGTAGACGCGAGTCTCAGCGAGTGTTGCAGCAAAGCGCAGCGGAAGGCAAAGAAGGCGGGCGATCGCTCCCCCGGCCGGCCAGCGCAGCGCAGCGCAGCCTCGTCCGCCGCGAAGCTGTACTCGTCGTGCACGCCGCCTCCATCGGGCTGTAGAACAGTGCGCAGCGCGTCTATGAGGTCAGCTCGAGCTAGCGCCTCCTTGGAGTTGGCAAACAGGCGCAGATAGGACGTGCACAGCAACGCCAGCAGACGCGCGGCTGTCGTGCGTGGGCGACGCATGGCCGGGAGGGCGCAGAGGCGAAGGCAGCTGCGCTCCTGCGCAGACGGTGACAGCGGATGACCCCCCCACCCACCCGCCGCGAGACCGGCACGCGTCCAGAGACCCACGCAGCACGCCGGGCGCAATGGAGCGAGTGCAAACCAGCTAACCGCTCGCCCGAGCCGTGCCCGCCCCGCGCCGTGCCGAGCCAGCAGTTCCGAGCGCGAGCGGGGACTGCGCAGTTACACGGCGTACCTAAAGCGCCACCGACGAGGCAGGCTGAGCGCGCCGGGGAGTGATGCGTCCTTCTTCACCCATCGTGCCACGTCTCCATCCATAATCGCATCACTGACAGCAACCGTGCCACCCCATTCTTGCTCCCTCCGTCTTCCGACTCCTCTCCTCCCAGCCTCCCAGAATGAAGCTCTTCTACACGCCCACCTCCTGCGGCGCCGCGTCGTTCATTGTCGCTCACTCGCTGGGCCTTGCGTGCGACTGCGAGACCGTGGACCTGGGCAAGCACCTCACGGCCTCCGGCGCCGACTTCTACAGCATCAACCCCAAGGGCGTGCGTGCCCGCGTGCCGCGTGCCGCGAGCTGAGGCAGTTAATGGCAATTGCAACCGACATCGCCCCTCGCGCTTTGCTGAGCGCCTGCTCCTCACGTTGCACGCGCAGAACGTGCCCTGCCTGCTGCTCGACGACGGCACGGTGCTGAACGAGGGCGCTGCCGTTCTGCAGGCGCTGGCAGACAAGGTTCGTGTGTGTTTGCCCACAGTCGTTGGCGTCGGGCGCCGAAATGGGCGCGTGGAGTCCAGACTGGAAGGGTCTTCACTCTCTCGCTTACTCACTCACTCGCTGACTCACTCGCCGTGTATCCACCCAGGCGCCCGCCGAGTCCAAGCTGATTCCCGCACCGAAGACGAGCGAGCGCTACCTGGTCCAAGGCGCTCTGAACTGGGTGGCATCAGAGCTGCATGCGTCGTGCGGCCCGCTGTTCGGCCCAGCCTCGGACGAGGTCAAGGCGTACCTGCTGGCGCGCGTGGAGAAAAAGTACTCCACCCTGAACGACCTGCTGCTCAAGGACAAGTCTTTCCTTGTTGGCAACGACTTCACCATGGTGAAGTCGTTGCCAACAACTTGCAGACAGCTATGCCTATATCGTCATCAGCTGGGCTGGCTACCTCGGCCTGGACATGACAAAGTTCCCCGTTGTCCAAGCATACTTCGAGCGCGTCAAGGCGCTGCCCAACGTCGCGGCGGCGCACGCCCGCATGGCCGAGTCGCCCAAAACGGTGGTGCAGAAGCTCCAAAGCTATCGCCCACCGGCCAGTGACCCTCCAGGTATCAGTGTCTGAGTGACAACCCACACCAGCAGTTCAATCAACTGTGCACGTGTCATTTCACGCCAGTACAGCCAGCAGGCGCTCAACCGTGCTCTTCACCAGCGCGTTGTCACACTGGCCTTTGTGTGCCTTGTTGACAGCGCCGATCACCTTCCCCGCATCCCCCGGCTTCGCCTTGACGAGCTCCATTGCGTCTCGCACCCACGCCTCTGTCTGCGCGGCGTCCGCCAGCGCCGGCAGGAAGGAGTCGATGAGCTGCAGCTCAGCCTCTTCGGCCGCGGCGGCTTCTTCGCGGCCGCCAGCTCTAAAGGAGGTGACAGACTCGGCGCGCTGCTTGGCGAGCTTTCGCAGAACCTCCACGGCCTTCTCGTCCGCGAGCGCCTCCGTGCCAGTCTCCTTCATCGCCACAAGGAAGGCTGCGCGCATGTTGCGCAGGCAGTTGAGTCTGACGCTGTCCTTCGCCTTCATGGCCTGTGCCGCAGGAGAGACCGAAAGCGTGAGAGAAGTGCGGCGCACTCACACCCCCACGCACCTCCTTCATCTGCGTGCTCACAGTGTCCACGATGCCCGCGTACGCCAGCCCAGGCCGCGTATGGAACGAACGTTGGCGGCGCACCGGAGACAGCAGCGCAGCTCTGACGGGGCACTGCGCTGCCATGAGCGCTCTGCTGGCGCTGAGCGCGGGACACAGGCGTGCCAGCATTGCCGAGTTGCTGTGCGCTGAACCAGAATGGCGGAGCAGGGCGTCTGTACAGGCTGGGCACAGCCCCACGGCCCAGTCTTGGTACGACAAGCACCGATCCGCCAGACTACAGTAGGGCCTACAGCGCTGACACCCCTATTGCTGATAGGGATGTCCGCGGCCTGCAGGCGGTGCCGCCTATAATAGGAGGGGCTGCCTGCGGCGACGGCCGGCCACGGCGCCCCTGCTCGCGCCTGCCTCCGCCGTCCCTCGCGCCGCGTCATGCGCCCACGCGTCCGCTAGCATGGCTGAGGTCCGGCCGCCCCTTCAGCTCTTCGCAGACTTGCCGGCGGGTGCCGGCGACGCCGAGACAGCCTGTGGCGCGCCGGCAGCGGGCGTACGCGTGCAGCTAGACTTGAACACGCGTACGCAGCCGTCCGCCGGGCACGCCAGCTGCGCGCCGGCGCCGCTCAGGTCAGTGGGCACTAGCACATGTGCGACCGGCACCGCGTTCTGCTGCACCTCCTGCAGCGGCTCGGGCGCGCCCGGCCCGGGCGCCGGCTCTGCCACCGCTCGGCGGGCTCGCGGACGCGCTGGGAGGCGCGCGCGGAGCAGTCGGAGGGCACCGGCCAGTCCGCCGGCCCCGCATCCGCGGGCCGCGGGCGGGACCACCCGTGGGGTTCCGCGACTCTAGGCCCTACTATAGTCTGATCCGCGTCAGCGCCGCAATCGACGCTGCTCCGCAGTCCCAGTGTTGTGCAAGCACCCAGTGGCGCAATGTCCTGCGCACTCACCGCGTGGTGCCCACGCACGCTGGGCTGTCCAGGACGTCGCACGCTGAGGCCTCCCTCGCCTGGCGGCTGCTCCCTGAGCTCTCCGGCGCGCCCACGTCGCTTGTGTGTTGCCCGCGCCGCCGAAGCTGAGAGCACGGCGGATTCGGCGTCGACTTTCGTCACCGAGGTGCGCGCCTGGGGCACTGTTCACCTCCGCAACGCTCTGCGCGTCTGCGCGACGCCGCCGCTGCCACCCGCCGGGGCGTGCTGGGCGGCACCTGGGCGCAGCGTAGAGCGTTGGGGGGGCACTGCTCCCGCGCGTTCTGGGCATGGATAGGCTCTCATGCTGTCCTCTCTAGGTGGACTCCGAGGAGCAGTTTGACTCCCTCGTTGCCGGCTCTGGCAGCAAGCTGGTTGTTGTGGACTGCAGCGCAACCTGGTGCGCCTGTGGGAGCCCCAGGTGCAGTGGCGCCGCTCGCTGATGCAGCACTTCCGCAGGTGTGGCCCCTGCAAGATGTTCAAGCCCACGTTCGCGCAGTTCGCGGAGGCGTACACGGAGCAAACGGTTTTCCTGTCCGTGATGGGAGACGCCAACGCAAGCACTGCGAAGCTGATGAAGCGCCTCGCCGTCAAGGCTGTGCCAGCCTTCTTCTTCTTCAAGGAGGGCCAGCAGGCGCGTGCAGCTAGGCTGCCAGTGCGGAGAGCTCACCCGTTTCCCCTCCATTTGCGTTCTGTACCCAGGTTGCCTCTTTCACGGGTGCCAACAAGACGGGCTTCAGAAACCAGCTGGCGGCATTCATCCAGGCACGCCCGGTTTCGCGGTTTGCCGCTTTGCGTGACGACTCCCGGGGGCTGTGCGCTGACTCGCGGCGGCTCAGATTTGAGGCAACTCGATCTAGGGCGTCGCGCGTGTACATAAAAGCGTGAGCTCGAGCGGCTCCTC
>Ga0208951_1001221_pt1 | contig 11420 bp, 14 predicted proteins | sample GreLakmeMI27MSRF_FD_187702 | JGI IMG/M metagenome (GOLD analysis project Ga0208951, IMG submission 187702) | Freshwater lentic microbial communities from great Laurentian Lakes, MI, USA - Great Lakes metaG MI27MSRF (SPAdes) | ecosystem: Environmental > Aquatic > Freshwater > Lake | place: Great... | reverse complement strand
GCGCACGCGCGTGCGTCGCGCTCTCTTACCCAGGGCCCTGCTCGCAGCTATCTTCACCGCCAATTATTCGCGTCCGACGGTGACGCTGATGGACGCGCTCAATTTTGCCGGTGCGGGCATCGGGACGAGCATCAACGTCAACACGCCCATCAAACTCATCAACGGCATTCCTGCGCCAATGAACTACTTCAACACAAGCTTCGCAGCCTCCTTTCACAACTACAAGGTGCTTTGGACTGCAAGCACCATCACGTGGATGGTCGACACCACCGTTTACCGCAACATCAGTTATGCTCCGTGGCGGCCGATGGGCATCCGCCAAATCCTGCGTACCAACAAGGGCGTTAATCTGCCCCTGGGATCCCCGGACACGCTGATCTACGTGCGCCGCATTCGCTACACTCCCTACTCGCCGCAGGCGATTGCGGACGCCATGCGCTGCGTCTCCCTCTTCTCCTGCTATGGCGCCCTGCCCAGCGCCGCCAGCGGCATTGCGTCCCTCTACGTCAGCGTGAACACGCCCAGCACCGGCGTGGGCAGCGGCGGGCGGCACCTGCTGCAGCAGTCGCTGGCAAACGGCGCGGCGCTGGCGAGTGCCGTTGCGGCGAATATCCCGGGGGTGCCCCCAGAGAATGTCACCGCAGCCGCCTCCGCCTTTGGAATCACCTTTTCGATCGTCCTCTACGGCCTCAACTCCACCGCAGGTGGAGACGCGCTGTACACCTACCAAAGCATGGCATTGCAGCCGTCCCTCATCGGCGGCGTTGCGTCGGACGTGACGCCGGATGCGGAGAATGTGATCATCCAGAGCGTCACGGATGACGTCACGGGCAACATCGTGACAGTGCAGGTGCTAGTCACCGGCTACGCGAGCGCTGCGGAGGTGCAGACCGATTTCGCTGATCTTCAAGCGCAAGGAGCGGCAACATTGGATGCCACCGCGCAGGCGATCAACAACGCCATGGGAGTCATCAGCACGCCCTACATCTCCACGGGCGTCTCCAGCAGCAGCACCAATCCCGACGCGACGCCCATCCCCGTGGACAACACCGACCTGGCAGGCAGCATGCTTGCTAACCTGCAGCTTTGCCCCAGCTACCCGGACTTCTGGGACGCCACCTGCCTCGACCCGGCCACGCGCAACCCGCCCAGCGTGTGGTGTGCCCAGTGCGTGCTGGTGGACCTCCTCAACCTGAACGTCGTCACTACGTACTCCATTTCCGTGCCCTCAGCCGCAAGCGCCGTGGATGCCACTGAGGCTGCCCTCAATGCGGCCCTTAACTCGGGCCTCATCAGCGCCGCCTTGGCGCCCCCTTCTGGCCGCCGCCGCAGCCTGCTGCACGCTGGGGGCCGCCAGCTGCTGCAGGCGAGCAACATCAGCATCGGCGCCTCCGACAACCTGGTCATGCAGCGCATCATCGCAGCCTCGAGCGGCAACCAGTTGTGCGCCGAGGCGGAGGTGCGCAGTATTGAGTGGCAGGCGACTGGCATCGCGTTCGTCTGCGCCTTTGGCTTGCAGTCGTTCGCTTTGGTCACCCTCCTGCTGTACGCCAACACCCTCCGCAGCCAGCTCAAGATGCTGCGCCTCAGCAAGATGAGCACGGGTGACCAGGCGTAGAGCTCTGGTAAGTTACACAGACGACGAGAGTTTACAGTTTAGTTAGTGCTGCGCTGCGGCGGTCCTTCTTTTTTGTGCCCACTCGCGTCCCACTCAGAGCATAAACTGCCGCTACGTTCTGCTGTGTCGTCCGTGCCCGCGTGGCCCCCCTGTCCACCCTCCGTGCGCGCCAGACGAGAGCCTTGCTGCCCCTCTTTCGTCCCGAGGCAGCGCCGCCGCAATGGCCGGCTTCGCGCCTCTCAAGACGGACGGTCCCGGCTTCGTGGACGGCAAGCTGGAGGAGGCCACGGCGCTGCACGGGGAGGAGGTTGTGGTCTACAACGGCTTGCCCAAGCTGGTGCCTGCGCCCCTGCTGGCGCACGCGCCGCAGATGCTGGTGCTCTGCTGCGTGCGAGGCTACCACAAGGAACGCCCGCGGCTGGAGACGACTGCGGCGGAGCTGGTGCGGATCATGGAGTGGCGTGAGGCGCACCAGATGCAGGAGGTGCGTGGCCCAAGTCCCAAAAGCAACGAGCAAACGCGCGTGCTGGAGCTCCAACCCGCTGCGTGCGCGCCGCCCGCGCGCCCGCGCGGCCAGGCTGCAGCGTGGCGCGCGTGGCGCGCGGGAGGGGCTGCGTGGGCGCGGCAACGCGCAGTGGCGCGGCACAACCCTGACGAGAGCTTTCGCACAACCGCCGCCCAGATGCTCCTTCGCCGCCTGGACCGCGAGCAGGAGTTCCACGAGGGCTGGCCCACCCACGTGCACGGGGAGGACTGCCTGGGGCACCTGGTGTTCCTAGAGCGCATCGAGGCACGCCCTTGGTGGAGCATACACGTCGCTCAACCCCTTCCTTATGCCCACACTCCGCGCCCCGGTCGCAGGAGATCGACGTCAAGTTCCTGTCCGACAAGCTGCCGCGCGAGCTGATGCTGGAGCACCGCGCGCAGGCGCGTGGCTTACGGCTGGCGGCGACGTCAGTTGTGCGTCTGCGCTCAGCAGGAGCCTCGCGCACGCAGATCTTCGAGACGCTGGGCCTGCAGAAGCAGCTTATATCGCTGCGTCGAAGCTCGCGCGTCTACAAGCACATATCGGTAGTGGACCTCAAGGCACGACTCACACCACTGAGAGCTCCATGCCTCATAGACTGACTGACCACGCGCCGTGTAGGGTCTCACGATGGGTCACTTCGGCAAAAATGTACGCGAGGTGATTAAGCACATAATCTCGCTGGGCTCGGTGCGCCTGATATTCCCAAACTCCTTCCCCTCTGCTGGATTGACACCCCCACCTTGGCCGCTTTCAGAACTATTACCCCGAGTCGTTGTGGCGCCTCTACCTGGTGAACGCGCCGACGGTGTTTCGCGCAATCTGGGCGTGCATCAAGCCGATGGTACACCCTGAGACGCTGGCCAAGACATTCATCTTGGGCGGCGAGAGGGACTACCTGCCCATCTTCCAGCGTGAGGGCCTCAGCTTGGATGCCATCCCAGTTGAGCTGGGCGGGCGCAGTCGCGGCATCACTGCGCGCACTCTGTGCACGCAAGCCATCCAGCTGGCACAGGCTGCGGTGGTGCGGTACCCGGGTGTGAGCCGGCGGGACCTGTTGAAGGTTGCGGTGGCAAACCTGTCGCCCGGGGCGCGAGACATGGCGGCGGCGGCGAGCGAGGTTGCGCAGCTGGCCGCGTCTGCAGGGGTGGCTGAGGAGGGCGCCTTCCTCTTTCCGCCCGACGAGGTGGTGCCCCCGCAGTCTGCCAGCCCGCCGCACTCCGCTCGGCGCGCCAGCTTCGACATCCCGGGGCTGCGGAGCTTCCGGAGAGACTCGGGGGGGGGGCAGCAGGCGGGGGAACCCACACCCACAACCCCCCCCCGCTCCCCACACGGCCCGGTGCAGCTCATGCGCTCCCTCTCCGGCGGCATCATGGCCGCCGCTGCAGAGCGACACGCGGCGCAGGCGCACGTGCAAACGCAGCCGGATGTGCCCATGTCGCCGCCCATGTCGCCCGCCACGCACCCGCTGTCCGCGGCGACGGCGCCGCCGCCGGGCGCGCCTGCCGGCCGTGCGCACGAGGCTGCGGATGCCCGCCCAAAGCGGTCCCTCTGCTGCGGCTGCTGCTCGGCGCCGCAGGTGGACGAGCCACCGCCCGCGCGTGCGGACGGGCCCGTCGCTGCCGGCCCCGGCCTGGCGCGCGTGTCCGAGGTGCAGAGCTTGGAGGAGGAGGACGAGTTCCTGGACGCGCGAGACAATTTCAGCGTCTATTCGCAATCAGATGCGGAGGACTGAGTAGAGAGACCATGTGCGCGTGTCGCATTCTGGCATGCAATGCACTCGATCGCCGCGTCCGTCAGTCAGCTTTCCTACTTGAGTCGCATCACACGCAGCGTTTGTTGTTCGTTTCAGCGTCAGCGCGCAAGTTGCGTGCAGTGCCATTATTCCCTTCTGCCCGCTCACAGCTGCGACTCAACCGCAGAAGCCAGCGTGCACTCCATGCCCCCCCCCGCATCTGCCAGGTTGAAGCTCTTCAGCACGTTGTTCTCAACCACAGCGCTGTAGCGCCCGCTACGCACGATAGCGCCGCCGTCTTTGCTCACTCCCAGAGCCTTGGCCAGCTCCGCATCTTTGTCCGACAGCATCAAAACCTTTCCGGTAGCGCCCTGGTCCTTTCCCCAGGCGTACATCACGTATGCGTCGTTTGTGGCCGTGCAGACGATCACCTCGCAGCCCTTGGCTTTGAGCTTCTCAAAGTCGGCGACGTATGACGGGAGGTGAGATTTGCTGCAGCCGGGCGTGAAAGCGCCCGGCACGGCGAGGAGGATGCCCTTCTTGCCCGCGAACACGTCCCGAAGCTTCACCTGAAGCAAGCGAGAGAGAGGTGTGAGCAACAAGAGACGTGCACTGAGAGCAGTGTGGCGCGTGGCAGCACGGCATGGCATGTGTCGCCGGAGAGGAGGGTGGCGCGAGTGCCATAGCAGCACACCTCCTTGGCCTTTCCGTAATCAGGCTGGCCCTCGTACAGCGTCACGTCAGGCAGCTGGTCGCCAGGCTGCAGTGTCGAGCAGGCGTCAAGGTTGTCGGATGTCTTGACGAGGCAGCACAAGGCCGCACACGCAGGCACAAGATAGCTCGTAATGGTGGCGCACGCGCCTTGGCGACCGCGGTGCTCGCCATCGAGCGGCGGTTGATGGTAGCAGGGGCGCGGGAGCGCGAGCGCACTGCGAAAGGCGCGCGAACAAGGCTGGTGTGCAGACGGACAGCGTGCATTGATCGCGCACAGACACGCCGAGGGCACGACAATGCCTGGTGGTGCCTGAAGAAATTTGGCGGGGAACATCGAAGAATGCATCTTCAGCGTTTCCCACTGCGCTTGTTTGGCGCCGCCATGCCCAGTCCCGTGACGCTCATGCCCATTCTAAGATCAGACGTCGGCGTGGCCTTGGCGGCGCTCTTCTTGACATGCGAGCTGCTGGCGGGTGCTCTGGCAAGGCTCGGCCTGGGCATCGCAGCGGCAGCGCTGGTGCGCGGAGTTGGCATCGGCGCGGGCGGAATGAGAGGCACTGGGAGCGGCAGCGGCGCGGCGCGGTGAACGGGTACCTCCTTTGAGGGCACATGAGCGGCGGCTGCGGCATCGCTCAGTTCGCTCGCCGACACGGGCGGCGCCAGAGCGGCCAGGTCCAGCAGAGACATTGGCGCCGAAGGGGCCGGGCGCCGCGGCGCAGATGCCGATGCCGATGCCGCAGGTGCGGGCGCGAGTGCGGGGCTGGCACCCGGGGCTGCTAGGTTGCCCTGCCTGGCAGCAAGCGCGCTCGGTAGAGGCGCCGCTCTGCGCGCGCCGCGCGCCTTGGCCTCCGCGACGGGCGCCGCGATGGGCAGGTCGTCCAGGCTGTAAAGGTCCGGACAGGCGGCTGCCACTGCGGCCCGGTAGTCAGACGTCTTGGCCAGCCCGTTGCCCTCCAGCACAAGCTCCTTGAGCCGCGGGCAGTTGCTGCCCAGCAGCGACAGCAGCGACAGCTCGCTCAGACGGTTGCCGCGAAGCGTCAGTAGCGCAAGGCGCCGGTGGGGCTGCAACCAGGGCGCCAGGCTCCGCAAACGGTTGCCACACAGACGCAGGCTCTGCAGGCTGGGCAGGCCCGCCAGGAAGGCGGCAGGCAGGCGCGTCAGCCCGCAGTTCTGCAGGCTCAGGTGGGTGAGCAAAGGCAGGTTGATCAGCGCCGCGGGGGGGGAGCCGGAGACGCCCCCCTCCAGCGCCGCGCCCAGCGCCGCGTTGCCGTCCAGCGCCACGCTGCGCAGCGCGGGCATGCGCGCCAGCTGCAGCGGCGCCAACGCGGTGACGGCATTTGAGGAGAGGTCCAGCGCCTCGAGAGACGGAAAGAACAGAATTGTGGTCGAAGTGCCCCCCCTGTCGGCAGCCCCGCATTCCACCAGGCCGCATCCCCGGGCGCTCAGCGCCTGCAGACAGGGCAGCGCCTGCAGCGGCGACAGCGAGCTCAACTCAGGGTTGCAATCCAGCAACACACTGCGCAGGGAGGCGCCAACGGAGGAATGCGGCCCCGCCTCAAACGAACCCAGACTGCGCAGCGCACGGTTACGCAGATCGCACGTCAGCGGCGGCGCGCCAGCCTCCTCCGCATTAGATGCCCGCAGCGCATCTTGTAGCATTGCCTCGCTGAGCACACCGTCACAGGCAGAGGCTACATCTGCCGTCTCTTGTGCACTCACTCCAACCCCATCCAGCATCCGCAGCCTTGGCAGCGCGTGCAGCACGCGCAGGCGGTAGGGGGCGCCCGGGGCATCGCACAGAGGGTTTCTGGCAAGTTCCACCACTGCGAGGTACTCCATGGAGGCGAGGTCAACAAGCGCGTCGGCATCCGGGATGAGATTTCCGCCCAGGTAGAGTTCTCTCAGCGCGGGCAGCGTCGGGTGCGTCGTGGGTGCGTCGTCGTGGGTGGCGAAGGCTGCGAGGCTGTGGAGGTTGCAGCACTCGAGGGAGAGGAGCGTGAGGCGCGCCAGAGGGGTCAACATGGCGCGCGTGAGCTGGCACATGGGATTGTGACCCGCGTGCAGGGCCGTGAGGCCCGGCAGCGCGTCGCCCAGGCCAGCGAGCGTGGCCAGCCGGTTGTGCGCAACGTCAAGCTCCGTCAGCGCGGCGCATGCGGCGCCGGCCAGCGCCTCCGCCACGTCATGCAGCGCGTTGTGGGCCAGGGTGGCCCGGCGCAAAGAGGGGAGGCGGGGCAGCGGGGCCAGTCGGCGCAGCCCCGTGCGCTCCAGGTCCAGAGCCACAGCCTGGCCGACCAGCAGCGCGATGGAGCACACGCTGCCGTCGCCCACGCACAGCACCGCGGCGCCCGCGATGGTGCGCGCCCCGGCCGCCAGGTGGCGCGGCGTGACTGCGGAGGAGGCGGCGAGCGCCGCGGCGACGGCTGCTGATGTCACCGTGGAGCCGTCCAGACGACGCAGCGACGGCAGGCGGCGCAGCACCAGCCCCTGGTACACCGCATCCTGGGCCAGGCCCGTGCCGCTGAGGTCCAGTTCCAGCAGCGGGAGGCCCCGCAGTCCCGCCACGTCCTCAACCTCCGGCAGCGGATTGCGCGCCGCGTCCAGCATGCGCAGCGACCCCAGGCTGCTCAGAACGTGCGTTTGCAGGCGCATCAGCGCGTTGTCGGCCACGCAGAGGGACCGCAGGTGGGCCAGCCCCTGGGTGCCGTCCAGGGAGGTGAGCGCATTGCGAGAAGCCACCAGCTGCTGCAGCGACGGGCAGGCGGCGGACAGGTGCAGCGCAAGCAGGTCCGAGCCAGCAAGCCCGCATGAGTGCAGGCTCAGAGAGGTGAGGAGGTGCGGTGCGAGAGGCACCATGGGCTGCGACAGAGGTCGAGGCGGCGCTACATCCATCGGCGCCATCGCCATCGCCGCCGCTGCGGTGGCGAATGACGCAGGGGGAGGCGCAGGCAGCAACATCTGTGCGAGCGGCCGCAGTGCGGGCCACAGGGCGGGCGGCACGCCCTCAAACCGGGAGTCCCTTCGCAGCACCTCGTCCTTGAAGACATCCGTGCGGTGCTGGATGTGCAGCAGATACTCGGGCAGCAGCAACGCGGGCGTGAAGCAGGTCCTGCACGCAGTTGGGGGGGCGTGTCAGAGCACTTGAGCACCCCCAGCGAGTCAAGGCACTGGGGCTGTGCGCACCACACGGCGGCATCAGTGCCCATCGCCTGCGCGTCGATGACCGCGTCGCACGGCGCGGCGCCATCTCCGCCCGCCAGGCGCACCACGCCAGGGCAGACGCGCACCAGGAGGAGCTGGTGCGGGACAGCACCGGCGCTGCTGCCGGATGGAAGCTCCGCCATCGCAGCCAGCGGGCAGGTGTGCAGCCTGACGCCCGCTTGCGCCGCCAGGGCTCGCGGGAAGCCCTCCTCTGCGACGTCAGTCCACCGCCATGCGCTCCTGCCCAGGAACAGGAACACGGGCGTCGCGCTCGCGCCGGCGCCCGCGGCTCGCAGGGCTGCGGTGAGCGCGCGCGTGGGGTCGGCCAGCTGGTGCGCCTCCGCCTCGTCGAGGTCGTCCTCGCTCTCGCTTTCCCAGCCTTCAGAAAGGACCCCATCCTCCTCCTCCTCCCCGTCATCGCTGCTGCTCCAGTGCGCGCTGCCCCCATAGTCGCCCGCGGTGAAGGGGCGATCCTGGTCCGCCCCGCAGCCCGGGGAGGCGGCGTGCGCCGCAGCAGCAGATGCCGCGCCCGGGCCCGCCGTGCTCAGCGCGCCAGCCACCGCGACCGCGGCCGCCTCGTGCACGGCGCCCAGGTGTCGGTTCAGCACGCGCGTGGCGTGCAGCAGGCGCGCGCCCCGCTCTGCCGCGAGCAACGCGCAGAAGGACTGCCACCCGCCGCAGCCTCCTTCGCCCTCCGCAGCAGCTTCAAAGCGCACGTTGCCGCCCGTGTGCAGCTCCGCCTGCGCATAGACACGGATCGAGAGAGAGGGAGTTTGGGGCGCGTGAGCATTCAGCGTTCACAGTGCTGCCGACTCCGCACCATCATGCCACGGACGTGGACCTCCACCGCGTCATCGGCGGCGCGCATGGCCGCCTCCAGCTCGACGTGCGCGTCGGATGCGGCGTGGATGGCCGCTTGGCGCGCGCTTTTGAGGGCGCGCAGCTTGGGCTGTGCCGAGTCGGGGGTGACGTCGCCACGCAGCATCGCCGCATGCAAATCCCCCTCGCAGCGCTGCAGCTCCGCGGCTTGATGATGCGCCTCCGCCGCCAAGCGTCTGGTGGCGGCGGCGGCGGCGGCGCGCACGCTCGCGGCTGCACTGCGCAGGGCCTTGGCACGTGCGGTAAACCCCATTCGCCTCTGCGCATCATGGCGGCACAGCGGCAGAGTCAGCGCGGAGCGTGGCGAAGTGCAATATGTGCCCCATGTGATGTGTGACGGCGAACCTGTGCCATGTGTTGCACAGCCTCGCGGTGCCTTGTTTCAGCGCCGTCCTCGTCCTCTCCGTCCAAAGAGCGCAGCGATGGCAGCGCCGCGCGCACCACCATGGCATAGCCCGCCAGCAGCGACGCGGGCGCGGCACCGTGGAGGACGTCCTGAAGGGAGAGGCGGGCGAGGGCAGGGAGAGCCGCCAGGCGACACACGTCGCGTAGGGAACCCGCCGGGTTACCCGCCAGCTTCAGGAAAGCCAGCTGGCGGAGGCCGCCGCGCGCGGCAGCAGCCTGCAGGCATGCGCCAGGCAGGTCAAGCCGGTTACGTGCAACGTCAAGGTCTGTGAGACTGGGTAGGCGCAGGAGGGCGGCGGTTGGGAGGCAGGTGAGCCGGTTGTTGGCGAGGGAGAGGACAGCGAGCGATGGGAGGTCTGGCAGCAGCAGGCTGCTCAGGCCGTTGCCATACAGATACAGCTGGCGCAGCCCCGGCAGACTAGGCAGGCCCTCCAGCGAGCTCAGGCCGCACTCCACCAACCACAAAGACTGTGTGCGCCAGAGCGCGGTCAGCCCAACGTGCTCCACGGCTCGCACCCGCACGCGCCTCAAGCCCAGGGCACGCCTCCAGCCCCGAGATGCGTGCTAGCGTCTGCTGCCCCACGAACAGGCTGCGCAGAGCCGGGAAGGCGGCCAGGGAGCGGATCTGTGGCAGCGGATCTGTCAGAGCCCAACAGTGCGGCCACAGCTCCTCCCCGCACTTGAGGGAAGTTGAACTGAGACATCTCCAGCGACGTGACGTCGCCGTGCGGGCCAGCAGGCAGCCCGTTGGAAGCCTCGATGGCCAGAAGAGCTTCCGGTCAAAGCATGTCAGCTGCACTGTCAGAGACGCGGCTGCGCAGGAGGGCTCGCACCTCGCGCGTCAGCATCGCCTTCCACCTGGTCAGCGACGGGGAGCGACGGAGGCGATACACCACAGGGCGCCATTCAGCAGCGAGGAGCCGCTACCGGCTGCTCTCACACCCTGGTGTGCATTGCCCTCGGGCTTCACTGGAACGGAGAAGCGGGGCGGAGCGTGTCTCCTCATCAAACGAACGAACGTGTTCGAGTCAACGCAGCATCGACCTTTCGCTAGAAATCCTCAAATCCTCAAACAAATCCATGCACTACATGTTGCCCGTAACACGCTCACCAGCCGGACTGGCGGCCCGCCGCCTTGTCGCGTGCGCGGGCCTCCTGCGCGATCTTCTTCGCCTCGGCAATGGTGGGGCGCTTGCGCACAGGTGGCGCGGGCAGCTTGAAGCCCGTCACCGCCTGCATCTCCAGCACTGCGGCCATGAGTGCACCGCGGTCAGCGCCCACGTAGCGGCCAACCTCTTTTCCGTTGTGAAAGAAAAGGAAAGCAGGCACTCGCTCAACCTTCAGGCTTGCCATGAGCTGCTTCGCGTCGGGCCCAGAGTCGCCCATCAGGCGCGCCCAGCGCACGCCGCCGGCAGTGTTCTTGGCGAGCGCCAGGACGGCCGGGAAGATGTGCAGGCACCCCGGCGAGTCTGCGCCCACGCTCACGTCCACCACCGCCAGCTGCTGCTCGCAGGGCGCAGCGATGGTGATGCCGCGCACGGCGGTGGCCGGGGCGGCGCAGGACTGGAGGAAGGCGTCCAGAGTGTCGGCGCTGTTGATGTCGGTGACGTAGTCGCTGGCGCGCCCCTCTGCGAAGAACAGCACGCCCTCGCCCAGGGCGGCCTCGGCGCCGCTGACGCCCGCGTGCTGCCACAGCAGCCGTCCGGCCTTCCAGTACTGAAGCGTCGGGAAGGTGGTGACTCCCAACTCGGCGCTGAGGGCGCGCGCGTCGTCGCTAAAGTCGCCCTCCAGGCTGATGAAGCTCACGTTGTTGCACTCGCGGCTCACGCGCGCCAGGCTGTCCTTGAGCTCCGCGCAGGCCAGGTCCGGGTTGAGCGTGTCAGCTGCGGTGGGGTTGTTGTAACCAGCATTGCACTGCTGCTCGCTCATCACGGACAGCAGCACCAGGTCGTTCTCCGGAACCAGCGCAAAGGCGGCGTCCAGCTCCGCGCGGCTGGTGACGTACTGTGGTCGCAAGGGGTGAGAGGTGGCGCCAAACCTAGATATCTGCGCTGCTGCGCCGCACCTTGGTGCGCTCAGAGACGCGCTCGCTTTCGCGCGCGCGACGCACGGTCGCCTGCTCCGCCGTCTCGCCGGGGCGCAGAGGAGAGCTGTACGCGCTGGCGCGGCAGACGTGCGTCGGCGAAGCGCGTCGCACGCGACGCACGCGCGCCAGCAGAGGGGCAGAGGCGGTGAGCAGCATGATGGTGCAGCCGAGGAGGCGCGTCTGAAGGAGGCACGTGACGTGGCGCGTGGCAGCACCACGTCACTTCGCCGACGCCTCTCTCCTAAATGTTGTCCAAAAG
>Ga0208951_1001210_pt1 | contig 11490 bp, 7 predicted proteins | sample GreLakmeMI27MSRF_FD_187702 | JGI IMG/M metagenome (GOLD analysis project Ga0208951, IMG submission 187702) | Freshwater lentic microbial communities from great Laurentian Lakes, MI, USA - Great Lakes metaG MI27MSRF (SPAdes) | ecosystem: Environmental > Aquatic > Freshwater > Lake | place: Great... | reverse complement strand
GTTGGCATTGGTCTTGCGAGCATACGTCGGGCCCAGCCAGCACTGCTTGCAAGTGGCGCTGGCCGCGCTGGGTCCGGCGCTGGCAGACGCGAGCAGCCCTCGTTTGGCGGCGGGAGCCGCTCGATGCGTCCTCGTGCACTGCTCCTGGCGCAGCGAGCGTGGCTGCTCACTGCAGAGCCGTCTGCGCGCTGCGGTGTGCCGTCCCGCCGCGCTGGCGGCGGCGGCGCTCGCGGTGGCGCTTGCCCGATACTCCTCGCGCCCTCACACGCCCGCCTGGTGGAGGGGCACTTCTCCAGCTGGCGCCGCAAGGGGAGATGAGGCAGTCACTCCCTCCTACGCCGCTCTCCTGCCCTTCATCTCAGCCGCGCTGCAGTCCGGCGTAGCCAGCGCAGCGACGCTGCAGCTGTCGCTATCGCTGATAGAGACCGCTGGCGTGCTGAGTGGGCCCGACAAGGCGAGCCTGGGGGCTGCTGTTGGCGCATGGAGCGCGGCGCATGACCCCACGAGGCTGGCACGGGCGCGCGCAGCCGCTGCGCAGGTAGCTGTGGCGCTTGGGTCGCGCAGCATTGTCTGCGAGGCGGCCTGCACGCCCCCCCGCAAGCCCTCCTCTCGCGCGCCGCTCATCCCGCTGAGCGGCAACTCGCGCGCGGTGGCGATGACGTCACGCTGCGCAGGCTTGCGCACCCCTGACGGCGGTGGCCCCTCTCCGCGAGGAGGGCACAACCAATGCACCTCATCTCTGGCGGCTCTGCCTCGCCTGCACTCCTCGCTAGCGCTGATGCGTCCGGTGTCGAGCAGGGTGAGTGATGGGGAGGGGCACGTCATCGACAGCCGCCTGGAAGGGGGCGACGGGCAGAGCAGGGGGTGCTTGCAGGTGACGGGCGCGTTGACGGAGGTTGAGAGGGCGCTCAAATGGATCATCGCCCTTGTGGCGGGGATTCTAGGGGCGTGCGATGGGGCACATACCCCAGGGCGCGCTTCGCCTGAGGCAGTGGGGGCTGACCCGAGGCCGCAGAACACAGCAACGGTGGCATAATGGCGCTTGACTCTTGCCAGGCTGGACAGTCGCGAATGGGGCGCTCTGCTCATCGTGGGTGATGCACAGCTGTGGTCGACTGGTCGTACCGTGCCGTGGTGGCACGGCGTGTTTTGTCGGTGTCCACTTCGTTCCTCCGCCTGCTCTTTGTCGCCTCTGTCATGCGGCGCGCAGTGGCGTGCCTGCTGCTCCTGGCCTGCACCTGCGGCGTCCAGGCGTCGCTGGTGGACAGCCTGGAGGGTGGGCTGCCGCCCGGAAGTGCCGCTCGTGCGGCAACCTGCGCCGCGGAGGCTGACACCCAGCCCGTGAACCCGGCGCTGGCTGGGCGCTGCGAGGCGGCTCTGGGCGCGCTGGGCGCGTACGGAGACTACGGTAGTACAACCACCACCACGAGCAGCGACTGGGCGGACGACCCGCTCTCCTGGGCCGCCCGCGTCGCCGCGCTGGGCGACGACGAGGCGCAGGCGCTGCTGGTGGGCGTCTGTGACCCGGGAGACTCGCTGAGCGCGCCGTCCTGCGCAGACGAGCTGGACAGCCGTGGCCAGGCGTTCCTGCGCATGCTCGCCACGTCGCCGCAGCCCGCCCTTACACCGGGCTGCTCCCCCGCCACGAGCACAGCCGCTGCCAATGCGGCGAGCTCCGCGCTGCATGTGGCCACAGTGGCAGCCTGCTCCCGCAGCTCCACCGCAGCGGGTGCTCCCTACTGTCTTCTTGCTCTCGCGCGCGCGGTGGCCGGAGCCAGCGACTTGCTGGACAGGCTGCTTGCAGGCGGGGCGCCCAGCGCCGCCGACGCGCCCGCCTTGTGCCCCGCTCTGGCCGACGCAGGCTGCTGCGCCAGCGCGCTGCTCCTGGCGGCGCAGCAGACGGCGGCGCTGACGTGCGCCGCAGACGCGCGTCGCGCGACGCTGAGCTCTTTTGCAAGCCTGCTGGGACTGGGCTGCACGCTGGCTGGCTCACCCCTGCCCCCCGCCTGTGCTGACGTGGCAGCCGCAGCAGCAGCCTCTGCGACCGCGCCCAGCGCAGAGCAGTGCGCCTTGCTGCGCTCTCTCAACGACGGAGATAACCCGCCGTGCTCGCTGGCAGAGGGTCAGTGCCCCGCCAACGGATGCGACCTCTACTGCGCCACCGCGAGTGCATCCCAGCCTGTCGGGGACAGGTGGCGCGACAGACCGGCGCCACCGCCGTGGCCGCCGCTGCCGCCGTCGATGCCGCCGTCGCCGCCGCCGTCGCCGCCGCCGATGCCTCGGGCACCTCAGCCGGCGAAGGCTTCTGCAAGCTCTGGCGGGCACGGCGGCGCGATGGCGGGGGCAACGGCTATCGTTGTGTTTGCCGGGTTGGGCGGCGCGACGGCATTCCTGCATCGCAGCAGGCGTTTGGAGGGCTTGGGTGAAGGCTGTCGCGCGCTGCTGTTGCGCGCGAGGGGCGGAGGAGGGGCCGCAGAGGCGCATGACGGCTTCGAGCTGATGATCAACGACGAGTACGACGAGAGGCTGTGAACGGGGTAGGACGGGCTGCGGGACGCGAACCGACTCACTCGCTCAGTCACAAGCTCACAACAGGTCGCGTCACTGCTCTCTTCCTCACCGTCGTCGCTTAGCGCCAGCTGCCGTCCTCCCGCAGCGTCTGGTAGTACAGCGTCTCCCGCGGGTGGCGCAGCCCGAGGTCCCACAGCAGCTGTCCCTCCTCCTCCAGGTGGATGCCCCTGAGCACCAGACGCAGCGCGGGGACCGGCACCCCCAGTCGCTGAGCCACCACCCCCCGGCCGTCGCTCACGGTGCTCAGCTCGCGCTGCAGCACGACGGCGAAGTCGTCGCTCGCGTCGCGCGCGTCGAAGGCGCGCACTGTGACGCGCAGGGGCTCCTCGGGCGCCCACAGAGGGTCGTGGCGCACCGCGCGCAGCGCGCGCGTCTGCGCAGGGTCGTTCACCTCCTGGTGCCACACGCGTGAGAGGGCGCTCGCCACGGACAGAGAGCGCGTGAGCTGGCAAACTCTCTTACGCACCTCCTCAGGCTCGCCGACGATGCGGCCGTCCATGCGCTCGCCGCGCAGCTTGTACGCGTCCACGCGCGCGTCCACCCCCTCCAGCGCCTTCAGAGCGGACATGGCGGGGTGCGTTGGAAGGAGAACGTGAAGAGACAGTCAGCAGTTACGCAGGTCCCGTCGAGTCGCGTCAGGCGGGCTGTGGAGCTGCGGGCGTGCCACAGCCACGGCCTGGGCCCGCGCAGCGATGCTAGAGAGAGGCGAGGACGGGAGCGAGACGGTCAACTCCAGGGCCCGCTCTGGCTGCGTGCTGGTCGGGCGATTGCGGCGTCCACCGACCGACGCCGCGCGCCCGCCAGCCAGCCCCGGGTGCCCCGGCACAACAGTTTCGACGCGCGCCCGGCTTCTCCGTATCGCCGCTTGCACCGCTACACCCGCGTCTTGCGCAGAGCCTTCTTCTGAAGTGTGTTGAGTCGTCCCAGAGTCGCCTCGCGCATCACCTTGCGCCATGCACAGTGCAGCCGGCGCCCTGGGCGCTGGACAGCTGTCAGCACAGCCGCCGTCGGTGTCGCGCAGCCGGCGGAGCGTAGGCCGGGCGATGTCCCGAGGTGGTGACGAACAGCCCAGCAGCAGCAGCGCCGCCTCGCTGGCCATGTCCACGGTGCGTACGCATCACTGCGGCGGCGGGCGCGCGGCGCGCTTGGTTGCGGCGCCGTTTGCGTGAGGCACGTGGGCATCACGGTAGTTGCGAGAAGGACCCACGCCGAGCACCGCCGCACGCCGCGCCGCGCTGCCTCGCGCCGCGCTGTCGCCTCGCCCCGGCAGCCAGCACCCGTGGCCCCCCTCCGGCGCGCTGCCGCGGCCCGCAGCTTGCTCCTGCCGCTGGCTGACCGTCGCTTTCCCTTTTTTGCAGAGTGCCCAAATGACCGCCTTTGCGCGCTCAGCCTTCGCGCACACCTCCGCTGTGACGGAGCCCCTGGCGTGGTGCGTGCCCGCCTGCTGTGTGAGGCGTGCGCGCGTCGTGTCGTCACTGGCTTGGTCTCTTGCCCTAGCCCTAAGTATCTTCTTCGCCTTTCCACAGGTCCTCTCAGCGCAGCCCCGTGCCCTCCTGGCCCGCCGCACCCGCGCCGCGCCCCTTCCTGCCTCTTCCCCCGCCGCCCGCGCCGCTCGCGCCGCCGCGCGCGCAAGTTCGACCCGCGCCGCGCACGTTCGACTCGCGCCCCCCACGCCCACCTCCCCTCTCGCCCGACGAACTCGCCGCCACCGCGGAGCACTACACGCGCGCTCTGGGCGCCAACCCCAGCGACCCGGCGCTGCTGCGCAACTACGCGCGCTTCCTTTACGACGGGGTGGGCGACTACGAAGCCGCCGCTCCTGTGCTGGACCGCGCGCTCACAGCGGCGCCCGACGACGCGCAGCTGCTGGCCTATGCAGCCAAGGCTGTGTGGGACGCCCGACGGGACGGCAAGCAGGCTGCTGCGCTGTTCGACCGCGCGCTCGCTGTGTCGCCCGACGACTGCTTCGTCCTCGCCGCGTATACAGCCTTCCTCTGGAACTGGGAGGACGGACAGACGCCCATGGCGTGCGTGGCTGCGGGCCGACAGGGGGGGGAGGAACGGGAGGGGACGCCTGGGGGGGGTATGCCGCGCGCGGTGGCTGGCATGGAACGCGCCTACTGGGCAAGATCGGCGCAGCAGCAGTAATGATGATGATGCGCCCACGTGCGCTGTGCTATTCGACCACTGCTTGATTGAGGGCCTGCTCGTTACACCAGGCTTGCGGCGGCCGAAGCGCGCCGTTTGGCCAGGCGAGGAGAAGCGCGCGTTGCAAGCGGTGACACGTCACCGCCGCGTTCGCGAGGCGGACCGGCAGCAGCCCTTGCGCTGCGAGGAGAAGCTGCTGCGTTTGTCCTCGCCTTGCCCTTCGCCGGAAATGCTTTGCGAGACAGTGCAAAGTGCAGTGTCCCCGACAGCGCTGCGAACAGACACGGCGCCAGAAGAGCCCACGCCAACACCGCGTGTTTGAACACCTGCGACAGAACAACGGCCGCCTGTGCGACTCCCAGTCGCATCGCATCCGTCGCAACGACAATGCTCGCGTCGCTGCACTCGCCCAACAACAGCGCGCCGAAGCGTGCGAGCAGGATCAGCAGCGGCAGCCACGCTACAGCTCCCACTGCGAGCTGCGTGGGCGCGACCACCGCGGCATTAAGCCGAAGGCGCTTCACCGCAACCGCGGACAGTACCATGGGAATCACCGGTGCAGGGCAGCATCCCAGGACAACGCCCGTGGCAACTGAGCGCGACAGCGTGAGAGGCGATGCCTCGGACTGCGAGATGGCGTGTGAGCACAGGCACGTTGAGAAGCGGGCGCTCAACAGCACCTTCAGCGCCTTCAGCACGGGCGATAAAGCTCGCTGCAGAGCAGCACTCATCGTGGCGCCTGGCGCGAGGCGTCAAACAACAGCGTGTTTTGCACACTGTAGCCCTCCGCAGTTGCGTTACTACGGGCGTGCGAGGGGGGCGCAGAGTGTCACATGACCAGCTTCGAGGAGCGCAAGCTGGCTGCGCTCGCTGCTCTGGTCAACAGCTCCAGCGACAAGAGCCCAAAAGGCGGTCTGGACGCGCCCATCGCGGACGACGTGGAGTGGCTGAACTCGCAGCAAGACGTCTTCACAACCTCTAGTTGCTCTGGCCGCGTGTCACTCTACCAGCACGCCGCCGGCGTCTCCAAAGGTGGACGATGGCTCCTGGTGCACCACGAGCAGGCCAGCGCGAGCCAGGTCGAGGCTGCGCTGGAGACTGCTACTGGAGGCGGCGACGTGGTGCTGCGCCTGGAGCCCTTCATCCTCACGGCTGAGTGCCGCACCGTGCAGGCCGCGCTGGCGCTGGTGCGCACGGCGCTGGCGGCTGGTTTCAGAGAGAGCGGCGTGTGCGGTGCGCAGCGGCGGGCGGTGCTCACGCTGCGCAGCTCGCTGCGCCTGGAGGTGCCTGTGTGGCGGGGCGTCCGGCTGGTTGGCCCCGACGCGCTGGCGGCGCTGGTTGCCATCGCCAACGAGAAGTTCGCGGAGAACGAAAGGCGCACAGCACGCCTCTTCGCCGCCCTCCGTCTCGCTGCTCTCTCGCCCGACAACCACACGCAGGCGGCGCCTCGTGCTGCCGCCGCGCGTCGCAGCCTCTGCTGCCGCGCCTGCGGGCTCCTTGGTCACAAGGCTGCGCTCTGCCCCGCGCCGCTCAAGCAGCGTGGCCCGCCTCCTCCACCACACCAGCTGGTGCAGCCCACGCCCAGCCTGCAGCAGCAGCTGGCTGCGCGTCAGGAGCTCATCTTGGCGCGCATCTGCGCCACGGAGCGTTGGGAAGCTTCCCGGCAGCTCCGTTCAGCACAGCCGCAAGTGGAAGCGCACGAGGCGCACCCGCCCGCGCTGCGCGTGCCCGTGGCGTCTGCCAAGGCGTGGAAGGATGCGATGTCGTGCGCGGGCGCATTGGATCGCAGTCGTCGAGTGGGCCACGACTCGGACGGCGCAGCCGTCGTGCTGCCCGTCATCCCGGCTTCCCTGCCCGCCATCGCGGACCTGCTGTCCCGCGCCGCGCGCCAAGGCTGCTGCTTGGTCCACATGCCACGGCAGCGTCCTGTGCCGTCCCAGCCCCTGAGAGGAGGGGCCACCCATTCGCAGCCAGAGTCAGCCATGCTCTCCGCGCCGCGCGCAGCCTTTCTGGCGCTCACATCGCCCCTTGGATGCGGCCCCGACGGCGCTCTGGTGACGGACGTTTCTGCGCTGGGCCCCGCATCGTTGGGCTGCCCGCGAGAGCGGGCCCGACTCGCAGCTCTGGTGCACCCCCACGAGACGGTCGTGGACCTCCAAGCTGGCTGCGGCGGGTACGCCATGGCGGCGCTCACTGGCGGCAACGCCTGCAAAGTGATCGCATGCGAACACCGCCCAATGGCGCTGGCGTGCTTGCATGCCGCTCTGGCCAGGTGCGGAGGCGCCGCGGCGGCGCGCTGCGTGGTGTGCCCGGGGGATGCGCGTGCGAATGGCGTTCTGCCTCAATCAGGCATCGCACATCGCGTGCTGGCTCCCGACGGCGGCTCATCTTGGCTGGCGACCGCATTGTCAACGCTGCATCCCTCCCGAGGTGGCACGCTGCATCTGCGCGTTGCCTCCGCCGCCGATGCCGACGCGTCAGATGCCCTCACCGCGCGCCTGCGAGCAGCCGCCACGCAGCTGGGCCTGCGCTGGGCGGTGCGCTTTGCGGCGGCCGGTCAGCCGCTGTCGGTGTGCGGTGGCGCATTCCACGCGGTGCTGGACTTTACGTGCGAGCCGATGCTCCCGGCGGGCGCGGTGCCGCTCTGCTGGCCCCCCTCGCGGCCGATGCGCCGCATCTGCTGCCCCGACCGCACCACGCTCTTGGCGGACGTGATGGCGCTCCATGCGCCCGCTTTGCTGACAGACTTCCCCGTGGGCAGCGCTTGTAGCTCCTGGACGCTGGAGGCGATTCAGGGGGGCAGCGCGGGCGCTGCGAGCGTGCACGTGTCTCCTTCGCGGAGCATCGACCTGGCTGGACACCGAGTGGCCAACACGCGCGGCAACTTTTCGTTCCTGGAGCTGCCCTTTGGCGAGGCGGTGGCGCGCATGGCGGGCCTGCCGGACTGTGGAGGCGCAGCTTTCCCGCCGCTGCTGTGCCCGGGCGAGCGGATGTACCTGCGTTCCACCGCGGGCGCGCAGGCGTCGCACTTCCCGGCGCTGTACCCTTCTCTGGCGGCCCACCTGCCGCTCTTCGCTGACGGCGGCGGCTTGTTTGACCGGCAGAGCTACCACTCGTCCGTGCTGCGCCTCTCTTCGGCCGACACGCACCTGCGGACGCACTTCGACACTGCGGACAACGTGCTGATCCAGATCTGTGGCACCAAGACGGTGACGCTCTGGCCGCCCTCACAGGCGCACAACCTGTACTGCGAGGGTTCATCCAGCCGCGTGCATCCCGACGCGATGGGCGGCAGTCCGTCAGCGCTGGCCCGCGAATGGCCGCGAGCAGTGGTTGCGCAGGCTCACCGTACGGAGGTGCGTCTTTGTCCTGGCGAGGCGCTGTTCATTCCTGCGCTGTGGTTCCACAGCGTGACGAGCGAGACGTTCAGCGCGTCCGTGAACGTGTTCTTCCGCGGCAGGCTGCCACGAGAGCTGAGCGACGAGCGCGACGTGTACGGAAACAGAGACCCGCCGCTGGCGCTGCTGGCGGCGCACAAGGCGGCCGCCGCCGCGCAGGCGCTCAGAGAGCTGCCGCAGCCGTACCGAAGCTTCTATGCGCGCCGCGCAGCCGAGCCCCTCTTGGCCCTCACCGACGAGGACAACAGCACAGACGTTTAAGCAGCGCTACGCAGGCTGTTACAGTCAGCTGCGTTGTCGTCGTCGCGATGTGTTGTTCTGGTGTGAGCATAGGGGCCTCCTCATAGGGAGATTGCGCGCGCCAGCGCATGCGAGGGCGAAAAGGGGTTGCCCCCTCCAGCTGGAGCAGTCTCCTCCATGCCTTCAGGGGTGTGCGGGTTCAGCCTCCCGCTGTTGTCACGGCTCAGCGCCCGCGCCTGCGTGGTTTCAGCAAACGCGCGCAGCTGGTCTACGAAGCCCGGGTTTGGCGCAACCACGGGGCGCGCTGCGCGCAACCGCTCCAGTGCAGCCTCGTACCCCAGCCCCTCAGCCTCGATCAGGTACGCCAGCACCAGCGCCGCCGCACGGCTGACCCCGCCGTGGCAGTGCACAAGGACGGCGCCGCCTTGTGCTCGCGCGGCATCGACAAAGGCGATGACGCGCTTGAAGTGCGCGCAGATGGGCTCCTCCGGCCCGTCCAGCACGTCCACGCAGAGGTACTCCTGTGACCCAGGAGGGCGGGGCCGCGAGTCAGCGCGCGTGCGAGAGGGTGGGAAGGGGAGTGCCCACTAGGTGCCCGCGCCACCCGTACACGCCTCGCCAGCCACTCCAGGGGCCCCGCCTGCCCGGCCAGCCTCCCCCCAGCGCGCAGCGGTGCTGGCGTCCGTGGGCGCACGCACCAGGTGCTGCTGGTGCCAGCACAGCTCCACGCTGGGCGCCGCGTTCACCACGTGAGTCACCTTCGCCGCGTGCAGGTCGCCCAGACGCGCTGCGGCGCGCCCAGACGCGATGAACAGCCCCGAGAGCACCTCGTTGAGGCCCTCGCAACAGCTGGGCGCCGAGCTGGCGTCCGCTGGCAAGCGGCAGGAGGACCAGGCTTTCGGAGGAAGGCCGCCAGAGCGCTGCAAGCCGCCCATCGACACGCGCGGGCCGGTGCATTCCGGCCAGGAGGCCGCCTGCTCCGAGCCGCCGTCGCGACAGCACTCGCCCGGTGGCAGCGGGCATCGTTCCGAGCTCATCCAGCCACCAACGGCCAACTAGGCGCGTGATCGACGCGCCATCGCAAGGCGGCAGGTGACGGCAGTATGAAGCAGAGTCTGAACAGAGGAAGCGAAGTCGAGGTCCACGCGAGAGGCGAGAGGCGACGCGTCAATATTGGCACTCACTTAGTTCTCGTACGACGCGGCAGTTTGACTTGTGTTGCCCGCGCGCGCTACTGAATCAGAAACCCGCCCCATTCAGCGTGGGCACCAAGGCTGCCATCGAAGCTGCTTGATGGATGCTTCCACCGTTGCCCAACGCACGCACTTCCAACAGAGGATGTTGAGCCCTCTTACGGCGAAATCAGATGCAGCGCCTTTGGCTGCACGAAAGCACGCAGCCCCTCCACCCCTAGCGTGACGCCCACGCCGCTGGCCCTGCAGATGGACGCATGAGTGCCCACGCACACGCAGGCAACTCAGTCCACAGAGCCCCACGCACCGTCTACCGCCCCAGGGCATGCGGGGTGATACGCGGTCACATGCGTTCCAGTAGCCTGTGCCCACGGCGAGGCTTCGCAGCAGCTGTGTGCTGGTTGCCTGGTCGGCGCTGTACACGCCGGCTGTCAAACCGTACTGACAGTCGTCCATCAGCGCAGCAGCCTCCCCGTCGCTCTTCACAACCTGGATGCATGCCAGCGGGCCGAAGGTTTCCTCTCGCATGCACACCATGGAGTGGTCCACGTTGAGCAGCACAGTTGGCGGGTAGTATATTCCCTGTCCGGGACGCCCAGCCCCAGAAAGGGACTGCCTCGATTGACCCCCGGGTGCCAGCTTGTCGCCGGGGGGGGGCATCACGTCTGGGGGCGTCTGGTACGCAACCTGCGCGCCACGTGCAACCGCATCTGCCACCTGCGCAGCCAGAGCCTCCGCCGCCTTGGCGCCGCGCGCCAGGGGCCCGATGTATGTTTGATCGTCATTCGCTGCGCCCACGCGGAAGCTTGCCACGGTGGAGATGAAGTGCTGAGTGAACTCGGTGGCCACGGATTCGTGCACGTAGATGCGCTCCACGCTGCAACATGACTGCCCCGCGTTAAAGAACGCGCCGTCCGCGATGGCAACCGCAGCCTTTTCCACGTCAGGCACGTCGTGGCGCACATACACTGCGTCTTTTCCGCCCAATTCCAGCTGGAAACGCGTGCCGGCGGCGCCCGCTGCCGCAGCCACCTGTCTTCCCACGGCCGTGCTTCCCGTGAAACAGACCATGCTGTGGAGCGGAGGGCGGCGCGCGCGCGTGAGTGGGGCGCGCGGTAAGACCCCTTTGGCGGGAAGGGTGGATGCGCACCCGAGCTCTGGCTGCTGAGCCAGCGCTTTGCCGAACGGCCGCGCCGCCGGCACGGGGGTGAATGCGGACGGAGGCAGACCCGCTTGGTGGAGCGCCTTGGCCAGCAGAGCGCCGGTGCGAGGGGTAAGCTCACTCGGCTTATACAGCACGCTGTTGCCTCCCAACAGCGCGGCGGCGAACACGTTGCTGGCCACAAACAGCGGATAGTTCCAGGCGCTGATGTTCGCCACCACACCCAGCGGTTCCCACTCCACGCGCTCCGTCACGCTACCGCCAGGCAAGCGAACCTCACGTGCTGCGAACGCTTCCTCCGCGTCGCGAGCCATCTGTGCCACGCGCGCGCGTGTGCCGCGCACTTCTGCCCGGGCCTGCGTCATGGGCTTGCCCATCTCGGCGCTGATGGTTTTCGCAAACGTCGCCTCGTTCTTTTGCAGCTCCTGGGGGTGTGTCAGAAACGAGACGCACGCAGCGCCCGTGTTGCGCACCTCGTTGAAGCGGAGCAGGGTGGCGACGCGGTCGCATAGGGGTACGGTTGCCCAGGCATGCTGGCCCGCCCGGGCAACCTCAAAGAGCTCCGCCACCCGAGAAGCTGCGGAGCGGCGCATGACCGCAGAAGGAGAGCGCTGAAATGGCCACTGCATGTGTTCGAACAGTAAGTGTTCTAATACAAGTGCGCACTCTCTGGCAACGTGGTAACTAGGTACCACGCAGCGTAGCTTGCTACGCGGGCGTGTCACAAAGACGCAGGCGTGGTCCGTACGGGCCACACTGTGGCGGTGGGCGGAGTCGC
>Ga0208951_1001208_pt1 | contig 11500 bp, 8 predicted proteins | sample GreLakmeMI27MSRF_FD_187702 | JGI IMG/M metagenome (GOLD analysis project Ga0208951, IMG submission 187702) | Freshwater lentic microbial communities from great Laurentian Lakes, MI, USA - Great Lakes metaG MI27MSRF (SPAdes) | ecosystem: Environmental > Aquatic > Freshwater > Lake | place: Great... | reverse complement strand
CGCTGCACAGAGGCTTGCCAGCCATGCTGACAGGCCTTATAGGGGCTGGGCGGGCGCATTATAAGCTTATTATAAGGCGTTATCAGCTCCTGGAATTATAAGGCACCTGCCTTATTTGCCAACCCAGTAAAGCGTTGTGTCGTCATCCATCTGCGAGGAGCTCGGCTGCTTGCGAGCCGGCCCTCGTCCTGTGGTGGTCCTCCTCCGCCTGCGTGGCGTCCAACCTCTCCCTTAGCGCCTCCTCGTCCCCGCAGCAAGAGCGCACACGTCACGATGTCACCCGTGCGTGTGCCCGCTCAAAGCCGCGTCTACTAACCCGTTCCCGTGATTTAACCCCACCCAACAACCACTGGTGCGCTGCACACGGCGTGGAGGCCGCGGCGCTGCACGCAGTGAGGCAGCGCAGGAGCTGTCCCCTGTCCCTGCCGGTCAACTACCCGACCCGCCCGCCCAGCTTCCCCGCCCAAACAAAGCCCCCAGCCGCGCGCCACACGCGGCGCGTCACGGTGCAGCCCGCCGCACTGCGCGCCCGGCCCGGCCCGGCGGCTGACAAGCCCCTTGTCAGCCACCCACAGACCGGGCCAACGCCGCTTGGTGCCGCCCCGCACCGCCCCGCACCGCGCCCGGTGCTCAGCACTTGACCATCAAGCCGTGGAGCTCGTCCATGACAATGCGTGGCTTCTTGGCGGGGCGGGGGGAGGCACAGGGGAAGGGAGAGGGGAGAGAGCTGGCCAAGAGCACGCCGGTGCGTCGGTACCGTGTGCCGCATGCGTTACAGAGCACCGGCTTGGCAGCCGGGCCGCGTCGCCACTGCGGGGATTCTGCGAGGCGGGGAGCGAGTCGGAGGTAAGAGGGTGTAAGAGCAGGGCCCGGCCCGTTCTGACGCGAAGCCTGTGCGCCCGAGCTGTGCGCCAACCGCGCGGGCGGGCCGGCGCAGCAGCTGTGCGAGTGCCGGAGCGACTGCGCGCGGCGAGAGGAGCGCAGACTGGCCGTCTGCAAGGCGGCACATGCCAGGTGCTTCTGCCTTTCCCCGACGCTCAGCGGCGCACCCAAGGTGCTGCAGTGGTCGCAGGGTCCGCCAGGCTTGGTAGGCGCCGTGTGCCTGCTGGTAGTCTGCGCTCTTTCAGCCTCAGGCGAGTCCGGCGCCTCCTCCACGCTCAGCGCGGGCGACCGCGCAGCGCGCGCAGTCTGCGGCGTCAGCAGCGCCCCCAACGACTCCGCGTCGGCCTCAGTGGCGGCAGTCGCCACGCCGTCCTCCAGACGGACCAGACGGAACCAGCGCTTCGGCACGCCTTCGCATCCAGAGAGCTCGACACTCACTGAGCACATGCCTTCCAGGCTGTCGCACTCCTCACCACCAGCACCTCGGGCATGGCGCCTGCGCGACAGCGCAGGGGAGCGCACGGGAAAGGGCGCCGTTCGGCCGTTGCGAATTTATGTTTTGGCCGCCGGTTTTGGCCGCCGGAGGCCAAACGCCACGTGCACTCCATCCACGCCAGCTTCGCTAGGTCCTCGAGGCAGCCGTGCACATGCGGTGCCTCCTCCGCGGGCTTTTGCGTGTGCCACTCTCACGGCTGAGAACGCTTCGGAGTTCAAACGCTAGCGACGCGAATAAGTCAGAGTTACAGGGTAAAGAAGTGTGAAATCGCCGCCGGTCGACATCTTTGGCCCACAGGCCCTCCCCCACTAGAGAACTGGTTGTTCTTGCTCCGCCATGCCGCCTGGCTTGAGATAGCAGGCGAGCAGGCGCTGAGTAGCCAGGCGTCGTCGCCATGGCGTCCACGGCCACCGTCGCGGGTTTCAGCATGACGATGATTTGGTTCATTTGTGCCCAGTTCATCTGCTGGGCGGCGCACGACGGACTGCAGCAGTACATGTTCGAGCAGCCGGGGTTCAGCCCTTTTGGAACCACCATGGTGCGGGAGGGGCGTGGGAGGCGGCCCTGGACAGACAGGAAGGTCTTTGCACGCACGAAGATCCGCTGAGCCCTCACGCACCGCGCTCCAGGCGCTCTTCTTGCAAGTCTTCTGCGTGCTGGGCTCCCTGGTGGAGGCGCTGGTTGCTCGGGTGTGCGCGCCGCGGCCCAGCGCGCCTGACACGCCACCGACGGAGCGGGGCAACACCGCTCCTGGAAACAAGAAGAGCTTCTCCTTGGACACGTCCTTCACGCAGGAGGTGCCCGCGCCAGCACCTGCGCCTACGGCCGCGCCCGGGCCGGCTCCCAGTTGGTTCGAGGCCCTGCGCGAGCGCTCGCTCACCGTTCGCTACTCGTTCCTTGCGCTCGGAGCCTGCATCTCGCTCTCCTCCTGCTTGGCCAACGGCAGCTTAGCGTACGTGTCACAGCCCGTCAAGGTGCTGTTCAAGAGCTCCAAGATCCTGCCTGTGATTTTCTTCCGCGCCATCCTTGGCAACGCCAGCGCAAACTCCTGGGCTGACTACGGCTACGGGCTGGCGCTTGCTGTGGGCCTGGCGCTGTTCAGCTTCTCTGACGTGGCAGGCAGCGTGGGCAGCCGCGCCGAGGCGACAGAGCAGCTCAAAGGGTGTCTGATGTTGGTAGCGAGTGTGTGCTTGGACGCCGTTGCTCCCAACCTGCAAGAGAGGCTGCTTCGCCGCTTCGCGCAGCCGCGCAGCGCAGTTGTGTTCAACACCAACGCGCTGTCGGGTGTGCTCACAGCTGGGCTATGGCTGCCCTCGGGTGAGGCGGTAGCCTCTGTGCGCTACCTCTCTGCCAACACACACGCGCTCAAGGCGCTGCTGCTGCAGTCTTTGGCGGGGTACCTGGGCATCGTTGCATACCTGGGCTGCATCAAGCACGCGGGCAGCAAGGCGACTGTGTTGGTCACCACCGCCAGAAAGCTCTTCACCATCGCGCTGTCGTACAGCGTCTTCAGCGGCTCAGCCTTCACGGGCAGGCATGCGCTGGGGCTGGCGCTTGCGGTGTGGGGTATGACGGGCTCCGCGCTGAGGGAGGGTAAAAACGGTGGGTCTTCCACAAAAGAGACAACCTCTGCTCCCCCGGGGGGTAAAGAGGCCGCCATCCTGCCCCCCCCGTCCGAAGAGGATGCGGGCTCAGGGCGCACGCAACCGGGTCTGCTGGGCCGGCTTGCCAGGGGGATGGGGGGGTCCGCGTCTGCACTCGCCGCGCCGCTCATGCGGGGCCATGCCAGCGGAGAGGGGCTGGCCGAACGCAACTCGCGAGGGGAACCGTGAGAGGAGACGATAGCATAGACATCTAGGAAACTTTCTACAAAGGAGGGGCGCATTACAGAGATACAGACTCTCTCGTTCAAGCGCGTCGGGCGCGCTTCGCAGGCGCGGGCGCAGCGGCAGGCGCAGGCGCGGGCGCTGCTTTGCGTGCGGGCGCTGCAGTGGCGGGCTTCTTGTTGCGTGCAGGGGCGGGCGCAGGTGCAGCCGCGGCTGCGGCCCCAGGAGGAGGAGCTTCCAACGCCCGCCCCCCCTTGCGCTTGCTCCCCGCCGCCGCTGGCTGCGGCTGCGCCACCGGCGGCGCTTGCACGGCCTCTGCGGCGCCCTTGGCAGCCTTGGGCGCGCTTTTGGCAGCCTTGCCCTTGCCCGTGCCGGGTGCAGCCCCCGCAGCAGCCGCCGCCTCCTTCTTCTCCTTCTCCACCGCGCCAGCCATGAGCGGCAGGTCCGTGTAGAGCGGCAGCGCCACAGAGCCGTTCGTTTTGAGGTACACGGCTCGAACGTTGCCCCACCCGCCCTTCACCCCCGCGCACCCCGCCACGCCGGCGGCGGCGCTCAACACGTTGGCTACAACCTCGCTTTCGCCCTGCTGCGTGCGTGCAACCCGCACGGCGGAGCACGCGCCGCCCCCCAGGAAAAGGTATGTGGAGCTCAGGGCTCGCGAGATCGCCCCCGCCCACGACGCGCCGCTCACGCCCGAGATGTCCACCGGAATGGGCTGCTTTTTCTTTTTGAAGAAGCTCTTGCCCAGCAGCGGCGGCAGCAGGTGCAGCAGGCGGTCGTCGGCCAGGAAGAGGTCGTAGGAGGCGCAGAGCCGGCGCTTTGCCTCGTGGGGCTTGAAGTTGCTCTTCAGCTTGCTGTAGCCCAGCACCTTGGTCACGCCCGTGGCCGTGGCGGAGAGGACAGCCTTGGCAGCCTTGGTGCCCTCGCCTGAAGCGAAAGCGTCAGCGGCTGGCAAGCGCTGCCCTCACAGGCAACTTCAGCCGCGCGCCTTCATGGTCCTTCACAAACAAGCAAACCTCCGAGCCGGCAAGCGTCCACAGAGGGTGCGGGATGGCGCTGCGCGGTGCGTCAGGGCAGGGGAGGGCATGGTGCGAGTGCACGCAAGTGACGCAGCGTGCGCGCCGCGCTGGCATCAGAAGCGTTGTGTTCAGTCATGGGCGCAGAGGCCATGAGAAGGGGAATCCACGCAGTGGTTCATCAGCTGCCAGGCGGAGAGAGCGGCCGAGGGCGTAGCCGCCGGCGTGGCAGCACGGCGATGCCGCTGCACTGCGTGGCGGCTGGGGACGCACAGTCTGTACGGCTTCGCCTTGCCCTCCGCAGGGGTCTTCTTGAGGGCGATGACCTGGGAGCGGCGCGAGTGAGGTGAGGTGCGTAGGCGGCGGCCGGGGACTCGCTCTGTCTCTCAGCCCCAAACCGGCAGCTGGCGCACCAGGCTGAACATGTCTTCCTCGTCGAACAGCGCGCTCTTGCCGGCGCGCTCCTTGGCCAGGTGCTTGAACAGCGCAGAGACTGCGGCGCGAACCTACAGCAGCCGGCTCAGACACACCGCTCATCGCTCATCGCTCATCGGCACGCGCACGCGACACGCACCTGCGCCTCGTCCAGCGGTGAGGAGGCCATTGCGCGTGAGCAGCTCGCCGAGGGGCGCGCTTTTCGCTCGAGTGGGGGGCTGCGGAGGGGCCGGCGCCCCACCAGGCAGCCCGCTCGTCGTCGTTATGCACGCACCACGCAGCGCGCGCTGGTCGTACGCTATACTAGCGAGCCTACGCGAGCCTGTCACGTCACCACTGCAAGCCTGTGGAGATACCCGCTGCGCGCGATGCAGACGCCTCCGAGACGCTCCTCACGCCTCCAGGAACAGTCTCCGCTGCACAGGAGCAGCCGGCGTGTTGCTGCGTCCACGCACGGCCTGACGAGGCTTGAGGAGCTGGAAGTGTCTGCGCAGGAAGCCCCCGCTGAGCTTGTTGGTGCTCCCGCCGCTCCTGCTCCCAGGCGCCTCGCTTTCTCCTCGCCAGCCTGCCTCTGCTGCATCAGCGAGCTGCCAGAGCACCTGCGCTTCAATGCCTTCGTGCACCGCGGCTATCGGTGCGGGCTGGGCACGCGCGCCGCGGCGAGGAGTATGTGCCGTTTGCACAACGAGTCGCTGAACATCTGGACGCACGCGGTCGCGTGCGCCTTCGCCTGCGCCGCGCTGTGCGTGCCCCTGGCACCCGAGGCAACCGGGTTGTGGCACCTGGCGCTCAGGTGCTGCGCCACTGCTCCGATGGTTCTCTCCTTTGGACTGAGCGTCATATACCACACCTTTTTGGCGCATAAATGCTGCAGCACAAGCAAGCGCGGGTGCGAGAACTATCACAGGCTGCTGTCTTGCGACGTGGCTGGCGTGGTTGGAGTGCTCTCTGTGCCACAGGTGGCAATCTTGTGCTACGGCTTCGGAAATCAACCGACGCTCAGAGACGCCCTGCTGGCGCTCAGCGCAATCGCTGCGGCGGTGGGCAGCCGTGCCGTACGAAGCGTTGACCAGACTGCGAGGGCAGTGCCGTTGAGCGTGCTGCTCCTGACCCGCTGGCTCTGCCTCGCACTGAGGCTACTCCACTATGGCTTGCGCTGCGACGCAGCCACGGGCATCTACGCGCGCATGGAACTGCTCCTGGCCCTCGGAGGCGCCGCCAACGCGCTCTTCTTACCAGAGAGATGGTGCCCTGGCCGACTGGATTACGCGCTCAACAGCCACCAGATCATGCACTTGTGCACCACCGCAACCGCAGTCATGGTGGTGCGGGCACTGCAGGCTGACATCGCGTGCGCCGCCGGTGTCTAGACGCTGGCAAGTATTTTATTGAAACGTGCAGCGAACACACCACGCGACTTGCAGCGCGCTCACGCGAACGCGCCGCGCGCCACGAAGGGCAGGCGGCACGTGAGGAGCTCGTCGGCTGCTCTCAGCGCGGCGAGTGCGGGCGCGGCTGCGGCTGCGGCAACGCCGAGCACGTCGCTCCCCAGCGCCCCGTGGGCGCGCAACAGCAGCTCTGAGCCGTCCAGCAGCGAGTACTGCGGGTCCAGCGCCGCGGCGAAGGACTCGACGCACAGCAGGTTCACCAGTGCAGCAGCCGCGCGGCCGTCCAGGCGCACCCGGTGCTCCCTCAGCGCGCCCAAGGTTGCACGCAGCACCGCGCCCACGTCCGCTCCGGTGCGGAATCCGCGGCAGTGCTTCCCAAACAAAGCGTCCAAGGAGTCTTCAAACGCCGCGTGACGTGCCACGTCAGCGATGCTCAACGCACCGCTGGCGCCACCCTCGGACACGCGCAGCTCGCCGCACGCAAGCAGCGCGCGCGCGGCGGCGCGGCCGTCACCGTCGCCCATCGCCCGGAATAGCCCTACGAATGCGTTTGACTCGTCGCGACTCAGCCGGTCAACCATGCCCGCGTCAACCAGCGTGAGGCGCGGCCAGCGGCCGGGCGTCTGTCGCAGCAGGATGTTGCCCGGATGTAGATCCGCGTGGATGAAGTTGTCCACCAGCAACATCTGCAGGTACGCCTCCTTGCCGGCGCGCACCACCCGCGACGCTTCGTCTGCCGACAGCGACGTTTCGCATCGCGGCGGCAGCGGCGGCACGGGCAGGCCGTGCGCCAGCGCGTGCGCGCGCAGGCTCGCGTGCAGTGCCGCCGCGGTGCGCGCGCTGGCAACCGCGCCCTCCAGAGGCATTCCGGGCTCGAAGGACTCCACCAGCACGCCGTGGGCGATGTAATGCACGTGCGGCATCGGAAAGCCGGCGCCGATCTGGGGCGCCCGTGCGAAATTTCTGCGCAGCTGCAGCAGGTTTCGCCCCTCGCAGTCCAGGCGCACTTGCGCGCTCACCACGTGCGCGAACTGCGCCAGCGTCTCACGCACGCGGAGGCCATCGAAGGCTGGGAGGAGCTCTAGTGCGGACGCAAGGCGGCCCAGGATCGCAAAGTCCGTGCGCATGCGTTGTTCCACGCCTGGATGTCGCACCTTGACGGCCACCTCTAGGCCAGGCGCGCCGTCCTGCGAGCGCAGCACAGCACGGTGCACTTGCGCGATGCTGCCGGAGCCGACGGGGGTCTTTTCGAACAGCTCGAAGAGCTCATGCACGGGCGCCCCGAAGGCCAAGCTCACCGCGCGCTGCGTGGCTTGGTAGCTGTGCGCCGGCACGGAGCTGTGGAGTCGCGACAGGGCTGCGCAGAGCAAGGGCGGGAACAAATCCGGGCGCGTGGCGGCCCACTGGCCCCACTTGGTGAACGCTGGCCCCGCCCGCGCCAGGGTGAGGGTGAGCAACGCGTAGAAGGAGGCCCTCAGCCGCGGCAGCAGGTACGCCAGCGGGGCCAACAGCGACAACGGACAGAAAAGCACCATCAGCTGCACGCAGCGGGGCGCCAGCTCGGCCAGGCTAGGCGGCGCCAGCACAGGCGCGGGCGGCAAGGGCGGCAAGGCGGGCTGTGGCTGCAGCGCCAGCAGAGAGGCCGCAAAGGTGCTCGCCAGGCCAACACCAAGCACTGCGCGACCCAGAGACCGCACGGGCACCGCCAGCGCAGGCACCGCGCTGTGCAGCAGCGCGGGCGCGGGCGCAGGCAGCAGGCGCGAGCGGTGCGCGAGCGCTGCGCGGCGGGACACCCGCGCCAACATTGGTGGGGCGAGGGCAAGAGGAGGACCCCCTTGTACGCCTGCTCGCAGAGGTGAAGGGAGGTGGCACCGAGGACCACAGAGCGTGCGAGGGGGCGTCACAGCAACGTGCGGTCGCTGGTCGCAGCGTCGCACGTCGATTTGTCGAAGCGAGCGTCGAACGGTGGGTGTGTGCGTTGTCGTTCGTAGTCCCGTTCCTCCCGTACACGCTCCCACACCGCACCCCTTCGCCTGGGTTGTAGGAGCCCTCCTTAGGGGCAAACTGCGCTCTCCTGCAATGTCAGCGCGCCTCCTCTCCTGCGCTGGCTCGCCTGCCCTCGCCGCAGCGCGGCGGCGGCGTGCTGCCCGTTGTGCCGTCGTGCACGTGAGCGGCTCTGCTGGAGCGAGCAGCGGCGCCGTGCCCGCCTGGCGCGGGGGTGCCCCCGCCTCCTCCTCGCTGCCTCTGCTACCCTCCGGCCTGCCCGACTACGCCTCCATCGACGCGCTTCCGCAGTCGAAGCTTTTGACGGCCACCATCCGTCGCCTGCTGGTCGCGGAGGTTGGCACAGACAGCGACCCTCGGCCCTGGACTTCCTTCGACGCGCTCTTGACGTCCGTGCGCCAGGTCAACGACCGGCCGGGCAGCGCGCAGGACGTGCAGGCTGCCGCGCGGCGCGTGTTCCAGGGCATCCTGCCAGCCTTGGCGCTCGGGTGGGTGCCAGCCGCGTGGCGCGCAGCGGTGAAGCCCAACTTCCCGCCCTGGCTGCTCCACGGCTCCTTCTTTCTGGTGTTCTACACGCTGTTTCCGTGGCTCATGGGGCCGCTCCAGGGCGCCGAGCACGCGGAAGTGGCACTGCCCGAACGGTGGCACCCGCTGTTGCGCAAGCTAGGGTTGTCAACCGTGCTGCGAGTGCCTCAGGCGGTCAAAGCTGAGCGGTGTCGCTTCCTGGAGGGCGCGCAGTGCGCCAGCGTGTGCGTCAACAGCTGCAAGGTGCCCACTCAAGAGTGGATGGCGGACGACTTCGGTCTGCAGCTCCACATTCAGCCAAACTACAGCGACTTCTCATGCACATGGTCCTTCGGAAAAGAGGCGCCGCCGCTGCACTTAGACGACGCGCTGCTTGTGCCGTGCTTCTCTAAATGCTCCAGCCAGGATAAGGGCACCAAGGACGCAAGCAGGCAGCGCGCGCGCGTGGCTCGAGGTGTCGGAATCGTCAACGGCGTGGATAGCTTTACCGGCGAGACATTGGAGGAGATTGCGGCGCGCGCGAGCCAAGCAGCGCTCGTGGATGCTGCAGGTGTCACGCCTGAGGATAAGCTCGAAAGAGCCATGGCCGTACAAGAGCAGGGCAAGTGCTGGAGCGTGGCAGAGGACCGCGCGACGTGTGAGGTGTGATGAGAGGGTTTTCCGTTTCGTCCACGGTGCCCTTTTGGTGGTGGTGGGGCGCCCGCGCATGAGCGCGCGAAAACGCGTTGCGCTGCTCTCGCCTGCTGCGTGTTGCCGCGCCACGCGCCTGCCATGCAGCGCGGTGACGGCGCTGGCGAGGGGGCGTGTGCGGCGGCCGAGCACGTTGCGCCTGCACATTTGGAGGACACGGAGCCGCAGGCGCGTCGCCTGAAGCGCGCGCGACGCACAGCAACTGCGACATGGCGCGCGCGGTGGTCGCTGCGCGTGCGCGCGAGCGCGCTGTGTGCTTGCTGCATGCGGCTTGCCCTCGCCGGCCGCCCTCGCGCCACGCGCCACCTTTGCCCTGCGCTCACGCTCCCGGGCTACCCCGCAGCTTGACGCGCCTGATCTTGGCCAGGCGGGCGCGGAGCAGCCTGTCGGCACGGCCAGGGAGGCTTGGAGGTGCGTAGCGGGTAGAGACCTCTCAACGTCGCGCACCACGCACGGGCCCTGCCGCGCCGCCCTCGCCCGGTGCACCCCCCCCACGCGCTGCACTGTCGCGATCAGGCGCGCGGGCGCGGCTTCTGTTCGGCGCGGGTGCGCGTGCGAGGTGGAGGTGATGCAACGCCGCTCGCGCGTGGTGCGAGAACGCGCAGTTGGGCGCGCGCGCGCCTGCCGCGCCTTCCCGCCACCCGCAGCCGCGCATCTGCCCACTTGGGCGGGTAAGTGCGCGCCAGATGTGCAGCAGCGGCTTCTGGGAGCGCTGTGCGAGCACGCAGCGCGGGGCAGCTTCGCGACGGTTCCGCACGCACCCCCTACACACGCGCGTGCGTCCAGCCCGCCCCAGGCCTCGCGCCCGCGCCTCTCAGTGCTCTGTTGGTGCTGTGGCGCGCTTGTGACGGCTTCTGACGCGTGTGCTACGCTCGCAGAGAGGCGCACGCGCCCTTGGCTTCGCAGGCGAGGAGCCCGCGTGCAGCTCCGCTGTCCGACGAGCCTGTGGCACAACCCGCACCGCGCAGCCCGGCCTTGGCTGCGGCGGCGGGCACGCCGGCTTGCGCTGCGCCGCCGCATCCCTCCGTTCCGGTGCGCTCAGCGAGTGCTGAGCCAGGGCCGGACCTCCCAGTCGCGCCGGTCGGCCCCGCCGCGCAACCGGGGCGCGCGCCCAGCCCGCCGCCCGCCGTCCTGGTGCCCTCGGACGCCTGCATGGGCTCGCCCGCGTCTCCGGGCAGCGCGGCTGCGGCTGCGGTGGCGGCGGCCTGCGCTGCGCTGCCCGCGCCAACTCTGGGCGACCGGGTTTGGGTCCGCATGCGCGCCGCCGCGCGCGGCGCGCCCGTCTGGTGGCCGGCGGCGCTGTGCGAGCAGGGCGAGGCGCCCAGCGGCGTGCGTCAGTTGGGTCGGGCGGGGCAGAGCCTGGTTCGCTTCTTTGCGGCGCCTGGCTCTGGCGATTCGTACGCGTGGATCCGGGGCGACGCGCTGAGGCACTACGGCGCGGCCAGGGAGGCGATGGGTGCCGCGGGGGGCGCGCAGGCTCGCGGCGTGTGGCGCGCAAAGTTCGCAGAGGCGTGCGCGGCGGCTGACCTGGCCGCCGGCGGCGGCGCCACTGCGGCGCCACAGCCCCACCCAGCCGCACGACGACGACGACCCGCAATGTCCTCCCCCGCGCGCCCGCAGCCCTCCCGTCGTGCACCTGCACGCGCACGCGCCCACGACGCCCAGCCCCACACCGACGCGCACGACATGGACACGCAGCCGGGCGACCGCTGCGCCAGCGATGACGAGGAGCAGGTGAAAGACGAGGACGCCGCCGCCGCCGCCGGCGACGGCGAGAGCGAGGGCGACGCTGATGGAGATGGTGACGTCATTGCGGCTGCAGGCACCGACGGCGAGGATGATCTGGATGAGGCTGATCCGGAGGGCGCCGAGAGCGCTTTGGCGGCCCTGATAGGCGCCATGGAGGCTGGAGCAGCCTCCCGAGCAACTGGCAACGCGCGCGGCGTGGGCGCTGCCCGCTCGCAGGCGCGCGCCGCGGCTGCGTCCGCGCCGCGCTGCGGGCGGTGCAAGGCGTGCAGCGTGGGCGGTGCCGGGGCTGGCGCACAGCCCCGCGCGCGCTGCGTGCTGCGCCGTCTGCTGTCCGCCGCCGCGCGCGAGCTGGGCACAGCATCACAGCCCTGCCCGCCCTGCGGCGCCGCGCTGGCGCTGCGGGGCGCGGAGGCCGTGGGCACGTCCATACGCGTGCACTGGCCGCTGGACAAGGCTTGGTACGGCGCTCGCCTGGTGTCGTACGACCCG
>Ga0208951_1001207_pt1 | contig 11507 bp, 8 predicted proteins | sample GreLakmeMI27MSRF_FD_187702 | JGI IMG/M metagenome (GOLD analysis project Ga0208951, IMG submission 187702) | Freshwater lentic microbial communities from great Laurentian Lakes, MI, USA - Great Lakes metaG MI27MSRF (SPAdes) | ecosystem: Environmental > Aquatic > Freshwater > Lake | place: Great... | reverse complement strand
CGCAGCGCTTGGCCAGCCGCTCGTCGCACAGGCACAGCTTGGAGAGGGCGGCCCAGGCGTGGGGGAGCAGCGAGGCGGGGACGGCGCCGCCGCCGGCCACCAGCCCCTGCACCGCCGTCACCAGCTCGCCGCGCACGCTGGCGGGGCTCAGCAGCGCCGCCTGGCCGCACGCGAAGAGCGCGCCCCGCGCGCGCTGCTCCGCAGCGGCGGAGGCGTGCGCCGAGTGCACCCCCAGCAGCGGCTCCAGCGCAGCCGTGCACCGGCCCAGCACCCGCGCGGCCCAGCCGGCCGCTTCGCCGCCCGGCCCCGCGCGCGCCGCCAGCGCGGCGCAGGCGCGCAGGTGCGCGGCCGCCTCTGGCGGCGGCAGCCCGAAGGCGTGCGTGCAGCGCGCCTCCAGCTGCGCCGCCAGCGACGCAGCCTGCTCCGCGGGGAAGCGCTGCGCCGCCGCCGCCACGCAGCGCAGCAGCGAGGGCGCCACCTGCTGCGCGGCGGCGGGGCATGCGGCGCGCGCGGCGTCCCAGGCGGCCAGCAGGAAGGCTGCGTCGGCGCCGGTGGGGGCCGCCTCGGTGAGGTCCGCCAGCAGCGCCCACGCGCCCGCAGCCTCCGCCGCCTCCACCTGTGTGCCCTGCAGGCGCGCCTGCAGCGCGGCGACGGCGGCGGGCTTGACGCGCTGGCGGCGCGCGAGGGCGGCCACAGCCGCAGCCGCGCCCGCGCATGCGCTCGCCCCGCCGCAGCCCAGGCAGCGCAGCAGCGCATCCGCCACGGCCTGCTGCCCCGCTGCGGCGGCGCCGCGCTTGCCCCAGGCTGCGATGCCGCCCAGCAGCAGCGTCTCGGCCGCCTCGAGCGCCTTGTCCTGCACGGCTGGCTCGCAGTCGCAGCACAGCGGCAGCGCGTGGCTCAGGAAGGCCGCGGCCAGCCCCGGCGCGTCGGGCTGCGCGGCCAGGAGGCGGCACAGGCAGGCGAGGGCCTGCTTGCGCACGGAGAGCAGCGCGTCCTCGCAGCAACAGCCAACCGCAGCCACGTCCGCGGCGCTCGCGCCGCCCGTGGCCAGCGCCACAGCCTCCAGCGCCAGCAGCGCGGCGCGGCGCACACCGCCCTTCTCGTCGCGGGTGCGGGTGCGCAGCAGGTCGCCCAGGTCAGGCGAGGCTGGCTCGGGGGGCACCCCGGCCGAGCAGCCGCCGCCGCTGCTGCCGCCGCCGGCGCTGCCGCCGCCGGCGCTGCCCGGCGCCGACTCCACGCCGGGGGTGCGTCCGCCGCAGCGGCGCAGGAAGAGCACGGTGCCTGGGGTGAGGCCCGGCTGCGCAAAAGCCGCCCCGCCCGCGGCTGCGCGCAGCCCGCTGCCGGGCGTCACGGCGCCCGCCCGCGCATCGTCGTGGCCGTCGCCGTCCACCTGCATGTGCGTCGCGCGCTGCGCCTGCGAGGGCAGCTGCCCGCCCAGGAGGCGGTGCAGCGCTGCCGCGTCCTCAGCCGCGTCCGGCGCGCGGCCCGCAGCCTCCGCCAGCGCCTGCAGCGCGCGCGCGCGCACGGCGGGCACCTTGTCCGAGGCGCGCTGCACCAGCAGCTGCATGCAGACGACGCCCCAGGGCTGGCGGGGGCCAGCGGAGGGGGTGCCCGGCGTCGCGCCAGCAGCCAGCGCGGGCGACCACATGCACTCCGCCGCCGCCGCGCCGGGCGTGCGCGCGGCCGAGGGCGTGCGCGCGCCGCCGGGCGTGACGGCGGCGTGCTCGCCGGTGCGGGCGGCCCCGCCTGCAGCAGCCTCCCCCGCCCACGGCTCCGGCGCCGCGAACGGCTCCGCCAGCCGACCCAGCAGCACGGGCGCCAGCTCGGCCGCGAAGCCGCGGTGCGCCGCCGTGGGGCTGCGGCTCAGGCGGCCCAGGAAGGAGACAAAGGACTCCGTCTCGCACGCGGGCAGCGCGCCCAGCACCACAGCGGCAGCCTCCGCAGCCTGCGACGCGGCGGGGGCGGGGGTGAGCGGGCGGGAGCGGGCGGGCGGGGCCGAGGGGGCGCGGATACGCTCGGGAGGGTGCGCAGCGTTTGAATGCGCCGGGCCATCTGGCGACAGACCGCGCTGTGGCCTCTCTCGGGCGCGCGCTGGGCCACGCACCCGGTTGCGCGTCTCCGCCCTCTCGCCGCAGCGCAGGCAGAGGTGGCGCACCAGCGCGGCGGCCGCCTGTCGGGCCTGGGGCACCTCTGCAGCAACGCTGCGCACGTACTCGAGCGCAGCCGCGCCCGCGGACCCGCGCCCGCCCGACGCCAGCAGCGTGGCCGACAGGCGCTGCATCTGCGCGGCTGCGCTGGGCAGCAGGTCGCCGTGGTGCGGGCGCAGGAGGTCGCGCAGCGCAGCGAGTGCCTCTTCCGTCAGCCCACAGATCGGGGGCGCCGCTGCCACCGCCGCCAGCGCCTCCACCGCCTGCTTGTGCGCCTCGCCCGCGTCGCGCAGCGGGAAGAGCGCCAGGGCGCGGCGCAGGCCGCTCAGGATGGCCACGCACCCAGCCGTGGCTGACGCGGCCGTGAGCTCGGTCTCCGCAGGCCCCTCCTCTCCGAACGCTTCCTCGTCCAGCTCCTCCTCCTCCCCGTCCAGCTCCATGCGCGCCGCCGCCTGGGCCGCGGCCTTTGCGCGCTGCGCCTTGCCCTTGCGCCCGCCAGCCTTGTCCGCCACGGCGGCTGCGGCTGCCACTGCGGCCGCGTCGCGCAGCGCCTTCAGCGTGCCCTCGAACGCCACCGCGTTGAAGACGCTGAAGACGGGGCAGCCGGGGCTGCCCAGCAGTGCCGCGTAGGCGGCAGCTGCGCAGAGCGCTTCGCCCTTGGATGCGCCGCACACCAGCGCGCACAGCCCCGCGCCCAGCGCCGACGGCGTCACGCCGCGCACGCCCAGCGCAGCCCACATCGCGGCTGACGTGGCGGCCTCGGGCGAGCAGGCGCAGCCGGCCACCGCGCTCCAGTCCCCGGCTGTCACCGGGCTCGTCAGCCCGCCGCCCTCCGCGCCGCCCACGCTCGCTGAGATCAGCTCCAGCACGTCGCACGCAGCATCCACCGCGGCGCTGCACTCCGCCATCGCGCACGGCGGCGCGAAATCGCCCACGTCTGCCGAGGGAGCGAGTTCTTGAATTTCAAAACTAAGATGACGTCATCATCATCAAGAAGGGATTACATGCACGGCTCTCGGAGCCGTGGGATAGTGTTGGGTAGGGCGTCTTGCCCGCACTCCAGGCCAGCCACCGCGCCCGCGGTGCCGCCTGAGCACGAAGAACAGGGCGCGCAGCTGCGCTCGCTGCCGCCCAAACAAACCCTCTTGGTCTTGAGTCTTGATGCCAGATGCTTGTTGTAGTGGAGTGGTTGTCTGTAATTATCGGTGCACGAAGTGCGCCGTCTTTCTTTGTAAACACGTCTTTAACTTTTCAAGCCAGCAGCTGCTCTCAGCCAGCTCAAGCCAGCAACTGCTCTCTATTATCCATTGGTGGGTGGGTGGTTGCCGCGAAAGACCCACCCACCCAGGGGGGTCTAGACCCCCTCCTGGATCCCGCAGGTGGGTTTCGCACTGCCGCGCGGGCGCCATGCCACCAACAGCCGTGCGTGTGGGCCCGCTCCGCACTCCGCTGTCCAGCGCTGCTTTGTTGACCACCAGGAAGTGCGCCTCGGTGTAACTTCCATTTCTTCATGCGGCCAGCTCAGTTGTCACGGCCCGCGTTTGCCGCTTGTTCGTCGTGCGCCAGCGTGCTGCGCGCTCGGATGCCCCGCACACACTCGGCGCAGCTATTGCGCAGCTCCGGCGGCGTGTCCGCAAAGGCGGCGCTCTGCAGCAGCGAATCGGTGGCATCCGCCAGGCATGCCCGGCTCACGCGCCGTCCGCCTGACGCAAATAGCACCTCCTTCCAGCCGGACTTGCGCGCTTCTATGTTCAGCAAGACGAGGAGCATGTCAAAGTCGTGCTCTATGCGCGCGACCGCTGGGCGCGCTTCGTCCGGCTGCTCCGGCGGCGGCGGAAGGAAGACGTCCGTGCACGTGCGCACCGGCCCGTCGCGGCGCACCGCTGAACCGAAGTCTGACAGCAGCCAGTCGCCGTTGGCGCAGACCAGCACGTTGGCGGCTTTCACATCCATGTGCACCCACGGCGCCTCGCCAGCGCCGTGCGCGGCGTGTAGGAAGGTGAGCGCGCACAGCAGCTGGCGCGCGCCGCGCGCGATGGCCTCGCCGGACAGCTGCGGCAGCTCCGCCAGGCATGCAGGGTGGCGCTGCATGAGCAGCGCGGTCAACGCGCCGTGGCGCCGCGCGACTGCCACGCCGGACCGATCGTCGGAGTCCACTTGCACACAAACAACAGAAGCACGCGCCATGAAGTGTGGATGTACTGACGGATCGTCCCAGGGTGCGAGCTGCAGCGCCGAGCACAGCTGCACCTCTGCCGCCTGAGATGCTGGATCATAAAGCAGCTTGGCAACGAGCGGCCGCCCAGAGCGGCTCGTGCCGGCCAGCACGTTCAAAACAGGCTCGCCCCCGGGCCCAAGCACCGGGCCATTCAGCGTCACACCCGTCGCATCATGCACCAGTATCCGGGTGGGTGTGCCCGGCAGTTGCTTGCCTCGCTCATACAAATCACGCGCTGCGTCAGCATCAAACACAGCAAGCATGGCAGCAGGCATGTGGCGCTCCAGCAGCTGCAGCACAACCTCGTCGGGGCGCGTCACTTGAGCATCGTTCAGCAGTCGCACAAAACGCACGCGCGGCGGACTGCCGCTTGGCGGCGCGACGGCGCCGCGTCCATCACCCGTGCCTTTGGCAAACATGCATGAATGCGCAACCAAGCACGAACGGGCGGCACTCACGCGAAAGCGCACCTGGCTGACGTTGGAGCAGAAGAAGCTTCTCCTCGCGCAGCTGCTCCTTCTCCTTGCGCAGCTGCTCCTCCTTCGTGCGCAGCGCAGCGACCTCCTTGTCATTGTGCTCAGCACGCGCCTGCTTGATCTCCAACTCAAGCTCTTCCAGCTTCGCGCACACCGCCTTGATCTCAGCCACCACTTCGTCCATCAGGGCTTGATCGCCCATGATGGATGAAGGCTGTCAGGAGAACAGACGAAAGAATGCACACACAAGAGTTAGGCGTCTGCGCACAGCAGCGCACAAGCCCCAGACGCCTCTGCAGTGCGGCCAGACCGTTCAGCGCCGCACGCGCGCTGCGAGCGCACCAAGAGTGTGGTCAGCGCGCTCGTGCAGGGGTGCTGCGACCAGGGAGCTCAGCTGAGCACACGGCGCAAGGCTGCGGAGCACCGCGAGCTCACGGTCAGCAGACCGCACCCGCAGGCCAGCGCACGTATCGGGGGCCCGGCGCGGCGCGGCAGTGCGCGCGCGCGCGTGCGCCGCGCCGCCGCCGCCGCCGCGTGGGCCGCCCTCTCGCCGCACCCGCCCCGCTGCAGGTGCGCGCGCGCAGCGGGCGCGGAAAGGCGCCGAGCAGGGCGCACGCGCGCGGCAGGGCCGGCGCACGCGGCACGCTGGAGAGTGCGGCAGCGCGCGAAGAGAGGCGTAGTGAGCAAGGGAAATCACACGCCAGTGTGACGCGCGCGTGCAGCGTGCGGCGGGCAGTGAAGGGCCGGTGGCAGCGCAGGCTGGGCAGTGGTGTAGACCGCGCACGGCAGTGGTGTAGACCGCGCACAGCGCGAGGAGCGGAGAAGGTCTAAGAGATGAGTGCTGAGATTTGCAGGGATACAATTCAACGTGCACCTCCATGTTGCCAATCTGTGTGACTCTCAGCAAGACTCAAGGCGCTCCTTCCTGGACGCCAACGCGGCTCGGACATGAGTCGTGCAGCGGAGCAGCACACCAGCCGAACTTGGCTCGGCATCCGCGATTTGGCACAGTGAGTACATGAATGACCGACAGTGGCAGCTGTCAGCAGCTGCAGGATGACGCTGCTGGCGCTGCTCCTCCGCCCACGGGTGCCAGCGTGACGTCTATCAAGTCCTCCCGCCCCGCGCCGCCCTGTGCCCCCAGCGCCTCCATGCCCGGCAGCGCGGTAGCAATCTTTCTGAACAGCGCCTTGACGTTGAAGCCAGCCTTGGCGCTTGTCTCGATGAAGAGCACGCCAGCCTCTCGGCCGCGCGCATCCCCCTCCTCTGTGCTGACCTGTCTGCTCTCCACCAGGTCCGTCTTGTTGGCCACAAGAACGATGACCACGTCGCTGCCCCGCTCCGCGCGCACCTCCTCGATCCAGCGCGCCGTGTTCTGGAAGGAGGCGCGGTCTGGGTCAAGAGCAAGCGTCAGTGCGGGCAGGCGAGCGGGCAAGGAGCTGCACGCACTGGACACGTCGTAGACCACCACCGCCACTGAGCTGTCCCGGATGTAAGAGGGGATGAGCGACCTGAAGCGCTCCTGGCCGGCCGTGTCCCTGAAGGCACAGCGCACAGTTGGGGACCCGAGGGTTTACGCTACAGCGCCCAAAACGGCGCACGCACCACAGCTGCAGCCGCACGGTGCGGTCCTCTAGGTACATGGTTTTGCTGAGGAAGTCAATGCCGATAGTCGCCTGCGGTTAGGGAAGCGCTGAGCACAGACACGACTTTGCCACTCAACCCAGCGCGGGTACAAGACGCCTCGCACGAAGCCGCTGCAGACCTGATAGGAGCAGTCGAACTTGTCGTAGACGAAGCGCGTGATGATGGACGTCTTGCCCACGCTCTGGGCAGCGAGGGAGCATTGGAAGGCGCGAGCAACGCCCGAGCGAGAGCTCCTGCGCTGCACGCGGCCGTGCTGGCGACTCGCGACGCACCTGGTCGCCGAGGAAGACCAGCTTGTACTTGGCCAGCGGCGAGATGGACGACGAGGCAGCCATCTGCGCTGGGCTTCCTACCTACGCCTTCCGCACAACCAAGCTTTGTCGCGCGCACAACAGACCAACAGAGAGCAACCAGGAGGCGGAGGGAGGACACTTACGATGTTCTTCTGTAACGTACGGCAAGAAGAAGTCGCGCTGCTCGGGGAGGTTAGCCTCAGACCATGTTGACTTTTGAGGAGCCCCCACCAACCTGACCAACAGCGTGTACAGCGCCTACAGCCCAAGAGCCCATGATAACCACATAGCGTCTCCTCGGCAAATCTGTCGAAGGAGCCATGTCTGCTCCGACGTTCCCGCTGCATGAGGCCGCTACGGCCCGCAACCTGCCTGCGCTGCTGCTGGCGCTGCGGGCCGGCTTCCCTGTAGACCACGCCAACGGCGCTGGCGTCACTGCTCTCATGTGCAGCGCATTGGTGGGATGCGCGGAGACGACGGAGGCGCTGCTGGAGGCTGGGGCGAGTGTGGGGTACGCTCATTGGGGTGTCGGGTCACAACTGCGCTGAGCACTCCTCCTGCAGACTGCAAGACCGGAGAGGCTGGACCGCGCTCTTCCACTGCGCCAAGAGCGGCACGCCGCAGGTGGCCAAGCTGCTGGTTGCACACGGCGCGGCGCTGCTGCTGCGCGATCAGGCGGGCAAGATGGCCTACGACGTTGCTTCAGAGTCTGGGCGATTGGCCGTGCGCACACTGTTGCGCCCTGACGCAGCCAACCTGCTCCTGTCCGACACCGTGGGCGCAGAGCTGGCGCGCAAGAAGCTGGCCGCAGAGCTGGGCCTACAGCAGCTGGGCGTTGTCCCCGCAACCGCCCAGACAACCGCACCTGACGGACCGTCGGACGGCCAAACGCAGCTCGCCCCGCCCGCTGTAGTCACGGCCACCTCCCTTTTCGTGGACAATTCCGTGCTGCACCCCCATTTGCGTCCCCAGCTGGCTGGCGTGGAGCACGTGCCATACATGGTGGCGATGAGCGACAAGGCTCGCTGGCTGGCGTGCGCGCCCTACACAATGATCAGGAATCTCAAGTCGGGCGTCTTATTCGACTGCAAGCTGTGCTGCTGGCAGTTTGCGCGTCCGCGCACTTACGTCAAGGTGACGGAGAACGCTCTGGAGGTGAACAACCCGCTGGTCTGCTGTCCCTGCAAATGTGCCATCGTGGACGCTCACACCAAGATCCACTTCGACAAGATGCTGAGCATCACACCGTTCCGCGCCAAGCGCTGCTCACAGTACCACATGTGTTGCGGCGCCTGTGAGCCCTGCGGCCAGGTTGTCGCCTTTGCCCCGCGGCCCTCCTGCGCTAACGAAACTTGCTTGCTCTGCTGCCCCTGCTGCTTCACCACGGTGCCAGGGCTGGAGGACGCGGCGAGCTTTGCGGCCTTCATCAACGTGCAGAAGGAGGAGTTCGTCAAACGCACTGGCGCCCAGGAGGGCTCCTGTTTCGAGTGTTTTTGCTTCAACAAGAACGCGTGAGGAGCAGAGGGATCAGGATGCGAGCGACCACAGCGGCCTGCTCCGACGACGCGCAGACCTGAGCCTGGACGTACGTGCTGGTGTCGGGCTGTCTGAATTACCCAATTACGTGATGGTCGTTCGGCGGTTGGTACAGTTATGCCACGTCATTCGCGCCCCGCTCCTGCCGCAAGCCTATCATCGCATCATCGCAGCAGCAGGTCCATACTAGCGTGAGGTGTGGGAGCTTGGTTGTCACGTCATGAAGGCATCCCCATCCTCCGGCGCCGTGTCGCGTCTGAACGCGGGCGCCGCCGCGTGGCAATCTGCTGAGAAAGTGGCGCGTGTGTGGCCCTAGCGCGTCGCCTGTGCTGCGCTGAGGCGCGAGCGCAGAACTCAGAACTGTTCTCGCTCACCTACGGCGCGCTCGTCCGCCAGGCGCGCCCCTCCCGCGCGCGCCCTTGCCCGCACGCAGCCTCCGACGCGCCGCGCAGCTGCTGAACGACAGCGAGGAGTGCGTGGAGGACGTGAACCTGCAGCTGGACAAGCTGTGCGTGCTCCCGCCTCTCGCGCGGCCTGCGTCGCCTCACAAGCGCCCAGAGGCTACAACATCGGCACCCGCCTGGTGGACGAGTATTTCGCAAAGACGGGCGCGGTGCGTGCCATCCCACGCGCAGCGCAGCGGGCGCAGGCGGTGAGCTTTGGTGCGGCGCAGGGCCGCTGCGCCGACTTCCGGGAGGCTGCGGAGTCGGTGGCCAAGGTGGCGCTCAAGATGTTTCTGGGCGTGGGCGCCAGCACGAGCGGGTGGAACGCGGAGGGCAGCGCGTGCACGCTGGTGCTGGACGACAACCCACTGGCTGACTTCGTGGAGCTTCCCGAGCAATATAGGCGCGTAAACGTGGTGCCCTTCTCTCGCAGCGCTGACAGCGCCCGCTTCTGCGCCGCAGCGGTCTGTCCTACTGCAACCTGCTGTGCGGCGTGATTCGGGGCGCGCTGGAGGTAGCCTCCTGGAGGGTCACCTGCGTGTGGGAGCGGGACCCGCTGGTCGGGGGCGCGGGGGAAGGGGGCGCGGGGGGGGTGTGGGCGCTGCGGCTGACGCTGGTGGAGCACGTCAAGGAGCACTACCCGTTCAGTGAAGAGTGAGCTGGGCTGGCTGGCTCAGCATGCCTCGGATGAGCGCTTTCAACGGCGGGCTGCGTGCGAGCAGCGACGGAGGCAGTGACCAGCAGGGTGGGTACGTGTGCGTGGGTGCCACCCTGCCACCCGCGGGGGAGGAGACGGAGGAGTAGTCATGGGAGTGTCGTCGGACGAACAACACTCATCTCTCGCCCTCGGGAGTCCTATAGCGTCTATATCTTATTGGCCTGAGCCCAGCCTGCGGGTGAGCCCCGCGCAGCATGTTTCGAATGCGTAGGGATGAGCCGTCCCCAGAGCTCCTCGCAGCCCAGAAGGAGGCACGTCCCAGGCGCTGGCGCTGGCCTCCGCCGCTGTCTGCGCACACGCGTCGCGTAAGGACACCGCTGACGCGCGCGCGGCTGGCGCCTCGCAGAATGCGGCGCTGCTTGCGCAGCTGCACGGCCTGGAGCAGCGCTACCAACACAAGACGGAGGAGCTGGAGCTGCTGGCGGAGGGGCAGAGCATGCTGCAGCAGCAGCTGCGGGTGCGTGTGCGCTCTGGTTGGATGCGCACGCCGGCTCTGCTTTGAAAGCCGCACCCGCACAGCCTCTCACGCCGCGCGCGCCGCTGCCAGGCGGCGTACGACAAGGTGCCTGAGCTGAACATCGTGCGCGAGCGACAGCTGGCTGTGGCGAGGAGGCAGCACGAGGCTGAAGTTGCAGAGCTGAAAGCCCAGGCGCGTTGCGGTTGTTGCATCTCCTCTCGCCTGGCCTTCTGGCGGAGCTGACGCGGCTCCTCTCTGGCGCGCAGCTGGCGCAGCGGGCGCCCTCCTCCGGCGGCGCAGCGTCGCTCGGCGAGGCGGCGCACTCTGGGTCAACCTCCCACGTGGCAGAGCTGGACGCACAGGTGGCCTCCCTGCGCGCCCAGCTGGCGGCCGCGGGCGGGGCGCAGGCGGCCCCTCCCGGCGCGCAGCCGCCCGCCCCGCCCGCTACGCCCCCGGACGAAGCCGCCGCCGCCACAGCCGCGCTGCAGCAGGCGGAGGCGCGCGTGCGAGCCGCGGAGGAGCGCTCCGCGCAGCTGTACGGCGCGGGCACCCGCATCCGCGGCTTCGCGCAGGCGCTGGCGGAGGAGGTGGAGGCGCTCAAGGCACGTCTGGGGGCGGCGGAGACCCAGCGAGACCAGGCGATGCAGGCGGCGGCGGCGGCGGCTGCTGCGGCGGCGCATGCGTCTAGATCCGCACCTGCCGACGCCGCCGTCGACGACGCCACAGCCGCGTTGACCGCGCGCTGTGAGGCGCTCCAGGAGGATGTTCGCCGGGGCACGGCTGCCGCCGCGCAGTGCGAGGCGCGGGAGGCTGCTGCTGCTGCGGAGTGCGCTGCGCTGCGTGAGCGCTGCGATGCGCTGTCAGCGCAGGCATCCCTGCAGGCGTCTCCGGCGGGCGCCCCCGCCCCCTGCGCCTCCTGCGCAGCCCTGGCGGCGCAGCTGGCACGCGCGCGCGGCGAGGCGGAGGAGGGCCTCGCGGCGGCGGCGGCGCTGAAGGCGCAGCTGGGCGAGGCGCGAGCCGCAGCCGCTGCAGCCTCTCTCGCAGCCTCTGCGGACTCTGCGTCCCAGCGACAGCTCCTGCAGACGGAGTCCTCCGCCGCCGCCGCGCAGTTGGCTGCCGAGCTGGAGGGCGCGCGCGCGGAGGTTGCCTCGGAGCGCAGGGCAGCCACGGGCGTGGCGCAGGCGCTCGCAGCGCTGCGCGCCGAGCTGGACGCGGCCTCGCGCGCCGCGTCGCACCAGGCGCTGCGCTGTGCCGCCGCCGAGGCGCAGCGCGACGAGGCGCTGGCGGACAGAGCCGCCGCAGCCGCAGCCGCTGCAGAGGCGGCTGCACCCGTGGGCGGCGACGACGGCGCGCAGGCGGCGCTGGTGGCTGCGCTGCGCGCCCAGCTCTCCGCAGAGCAGGCGCGCGCCGACGAGGTGACCGGGGCGCTGCGCGTGCGCGAGCGCGCGGCACAGGCGACGGCCTCCAGCGCTGGGGAGGCGCACGCCGAATGGCAGATGGCCGCCTCGCGCGCCGCCGCGCTGCAGACCCAGCTGGCGGCGTCCGACGCGAGCGCGCTGGCGGCCGAGAAGG
>Ga0208951_1001205_pt1 | contig 11535 bp, 9 predicted proteins | sample GreLakmeMI27MSRF_FD_187702 | JGI IMG/M metagenome (GOLD analysis project Ga0208951, IMG submission 187702) | Freshwater lentic microbial communities from great Laurentian Lakes, MI, USA - Great Lakes metaG MI27MSRF (SPAdes) | ecosystem: Environmental > Aquatic > Freshwater > Lake | place: Great... | reverse complement strand
CGCGGTTCAAGGATCAAGAAATGAGTGTTCGAGAGCTGTTCGCCCCGCGTTCTACCGCGTTAGTAGACCTCTAAATATAAGGCAACTTATAGCCGCCAAGCCGCAAAAACGCTTATAATAAGCTTAATAAGCTATAATAAGCTTATAACCTATAATAAGCTTAAGCTTAAACATAATTGTCACGGATCCCATATTTGCCATCCCATCTCGACTCGCTCGTCGGCGAATGCGCTAATCAGGCTACTTCTTCCCGCTCCTTGTCTTCGCTTTCGCTCTGTCGTCTGAATGCTCACACTGCAGCCTCGTACACACCAAGCCTGGCCACCATGCTCCTCCCCTGCCCGACAGCCGTGCTCCCGCGTCCGCCTTTCAGCCGCGCCCGTCTGAGCCGCGGCTCGTCAGTCAGAGCGCCGCAGTGCGCGCTGGTGTGCCCGCAGCATCGCGCCGCTTGCGCCATCCTGACACGACCCGCAGCCTTCGTGCACCTCTCTTCTCGCGCCGTCGGCTCTTGGAGGCACCTTTGGAGTCCGATGCACGCTCGCGACGCGAGCCTCGCTTGCCTGTGCAGCAGAGGTGCGTTGCACGCAGAAACCCTTGGGCGTTGCTCTTGACACCGCCTCCAGGTGGCCCCTGACGCGCCCGTCACGGTGTGGGTGAAGCGCACGGACGTGCCAGGCGCGCAGTACGCGAAAATAGAGGGTGTGGACTTGCAGCAGACTGTGTCCAAGTTCAAGGCGCGCTGGGTGGCACAGGCCAAGCTGGACATTGACCCCTCGCTGGCGCCGCTGCGGCTGGTGCAGTGCGGCTCAAATACGCCCACGTTCGAAGATGAGCCTGCGGCGGCGGTGCTGGACAACCCGCGCTTGACGCTGAACGCTGCGGGCATCACAGACGGCTGCTCGCTGCTGGCGTTTGTGGCAGGTGCGCTCCGCCCGCTCTGCCCGTCAGCCCTCCCGCCTGCAGACGGCACGCGCTCACGCGACGGCCGCGGGCGCGCGCCCCTCAGCTTCAGAGCCCAAGTCGGACGTGCACGCGCTGCAGAGGCGGCTGTGAAGAAGCAGCTGAAGGGGCCCAAGTCTGCCGGCCAGCTGACGTTCACCACCGCCGCGCTTGGCCAAGTGTACCACGACGCCTTGACCACGCAGGCGTTGCAGCAGGTGCCGCTGCCCACGTGGTTCGCGCCCGACCCGGCGGCTCCAGCGCTCGCGTGGTCGAACCTGCTGCCAGGCGCGTCTGAGGCTGATGTGCAGCAGTTCTTCGAGCGCCTCATCCAACCGCTGGCGGCCGCAAGCCGCGCGCCCACCCTTGTGCTTGAGGGGCGGAGCTCAGCGCCCTCGTTTGGCACGCGCAAGCCTGACCTGGTGGCCTATACCAGTGCTGCCGGAAATACGCTGGCGCCTGATTCGCCTGCGGCCGCTTCTCCGCTTGCTGTGCCAAGTTTGCGTAGCGAGATGCACATCGGCGCCCTTGGGGAGCTGAAACTGCCGCGAGCTCCCTCGAAATCGGGTATGTTCACGGACGAGGAGAAAGGCAGGACGCTGAACTTCGCGGAAGCCCTCGTGCGCTCGCAGCCATGGCGCGCACACGGCGGCTCGCTCGCGCGCGTGGTTGTGTTTCTGTCCGACGGCGTGCACGTCGTGTTCTTCGAGTGCACGTTCCGCGTCGAGGTGCGCGAGCTGGCCTTGCACGTAGATCTGCACGCGGCGCGCGAGAGCGCCCCCTGCCACTGCGCGGCGCCGGCGGCGCCTTTCTGGCGGGCCTCACCATGGCGCCGCTCGCCGCGCTGGGGTGCGAGCTGCCCAAATGTGTGGTGGATGGCAGCGCGGTGGCGCTGCAGGCGTACCTTGGCGCTGGCGCTACGTCGACCGGCTTTGCGGGCACGTGGCGCGGTGACGCCGTCATCATCAAGATGTACCACGCGTCGGCCGCGCCCGAGGTTGCGGCGCTGGAGCCCACGGCGCTACTCGCTGCCGCCGACGTTTCGGGCTTGTGTCAGCTGCGCGGCGCCGGGGACGGCTTCCTGCTGCTGGCTCCGTTTGGCGTCGTGGCATACTCGCTTCGCGCGGACCCGGCCGCGGCGCCGCCCGCGCGCGCTTCGCCGGCGGGACTGTGGTCGCCGGCGCGCGCAGCGGCTGAGCCGCCCGCGCTGCCGGCGGTCGCTTCTGACCCGGCGCGGCCGGGCGCGGCCGAGTTCTGCGACCTCGTGGACGCGCTGGCGGGCCTGCACGCCGTCGGCTGGGTGCACCGCGACCCGCGGCCCGCCAACTTCTTCCGCGACCGCAGGGCTCTTCTTCCTGGCGGACCTGGGCTCCGCGGCGCGCGTCGGCGACGCCGCCGCGGCCGCAGGCGCGCGCCCGTGGGCGCTGCAGTACGGGCCGCTGGCCGCGCTGCGCGCCGCCGCCGAGGGTGGTGCGCCGCTGCCAGTGCCTGAGCCGGCGCACGACTTTGAGCAGGTGGCACGCCTGGTGTACGCGACGCAGGCCCACGACGGCGACACGCTGCCTGTGCTCGCCGGTGCCCGCAAGCTGTGCGACTGGTGGGCGCTGCGCGACGGCTCGCTCACGCTGCAACCGCTGCTGGCAGCGGCAGCGGCTTCCGCCGCACACCCCGCCGGCGGCGGCGCGCAGCGCGTTGCGTTCAAGGCGCTCATTCGCCTGGCGCTGGTGCGCTGACGAATGCCGGAGCGATGGTGCGCATGGGCGCCGCTGTGGCCGCCACCGAATCAACACGTCTCGTATAAAAAACCAGGGTCCTGATGGGTTCAGGGGCTTCTCTTGCTGCCTCTACTGTAGTGCCTAGAGCCACGTCCCGGCCGCATGAGGGACTCCTGTCGGTTCCTCTCCTGGGCGTCCCTTCTCTCGCAAGTACTTAAGTCAACGTCACGCACCGATTCCACCAGATGAGTTCAATACCCTATTCGGAATAGGGAATACAACTGAAGGTTCCCTTTTCTGCACCAACGGCGCTTTTGCTTGCGCTCAAAAGTGACGCAAACCGTCGTGGGCAGCGCCTGTGCGCCGTGCGGCGTGCTACATATGCGTATTCTATCGTCTGAAAGGCTCCGAAAAGGCATCCGAAAGGGGGGTCCGGCGGCATCCGACGCCTCCATCCGAGGGACAAAAAGGGGATCCGCGGCGGGAGGGACTTATATCCCATAGGCGTCATTGGCGTCGCCGTTCCTACTACACGCCGTAGCGCGCCGGAATGAGCGCCGGCGCGCCAGCACTTCCGTCGACCGGCCTTCCAGGCTCTTTGCCGCAGGCTGCAGCTATTAGCGGAGCGAAAGGCCGTCCAGGTGGCCAGTTCCAGGTGGGACGGAAACACACTCCTTACGTCCTTACGTCCTTACCTCCCAGAAAGCGCTGACGAGTTCTGTTCCGGAGCTGCTCTCGCCGTCAGCCCGACAACGGAGGACGCGGCTGCGGAGTCACGAGCCCGCCGGCGGGAAAGCCGCAGCAGGTGCGCGGCGTGACGACTGTCAACTCAACCACAACCTGATTTGCCGCATGGTTGTCCAGGCAAAGTTCCAGGCTCCAGAAGAGCAGGTCTGACGATGCCAGCAGCGCCACTTTGGCAGGCTCCAGCGCCAGCAGCGCTTCAGAGCAGTCACAACAGCAGAAAGAGAGAACTTCGAGTGCTTGCTTGACCGCGCCTGCAACTTTGCCGTGAGCCAGTACGAGCGTAATCGCACTCACTGTGCCAGTGAAGTCTTCGAACTCCGTAACGTGACGCGCGCTGAGGAAAGACGTTGCTGACAGCAGCACACGGTCCAGCGCAGGCTCAGCCACAGACACCAGCGCAGCACCGTGCTCCTTCAGCGCCACCAACCAGAAGACCCTTTCACGTGCGCCCACTCGCGTGTGTTCAGCGCTCAGAGAGAGGTAGTCAGCGAGCGCAAAGAGGCAGTCGGCGTGGGCGGCGGCGGCGCCGGCAGCCCCGGCGGGCGGCAACGCGCGAGACGCGCCGCCGTGGCGCGCGCTGCGCGGCCGAGAGACGGACGCGGAGGCGGCGCTGCGGGCGCTGGCGCAGGTGCTGCGCTCCACCGCCAACGCCAACTGCGCGGCGCGATACTTTGCGGCGCCCGCGGCGCTGCGCGCCACCCGAGACGGCCTCGAGGCCGCGATGGCAGCCGATGCCGCGAGCTTTGACCCAGCTCCCGAGAGCGGCTATTGTATGCAGCAGAGGAGGCGCCCATCTCACCTGCGCACCTTTTGGCGGAGGTAGTCCCTCCCGCGCAGGCTGGCGCGTGCGCCGCCTGGCTGCGCGAGGCGTACGCCGGCCTGGTGGCGCTGGCGGAGCTGTGCGTGCGGCAGCCGACGCCGCAGCGCGCCGAGCTGCCGCGCTGGCATGCGCTGCGGCGCGCGACGCGCTCGACGCGAGGCTGGCGTGGATGGCCGAGGCGCTGCATAATGCAGGAGCGCAGCGGGATGGCGCGCTGCAGCAGTTGTCGGGGCAACGCCTGCCGCTCTTTGCCTTTCCTGCTTCGGCGCGGCTGCCGGCGCCGCCGGGCGAGTGACGCTGCGGTGATGGGCGGGCAGCCGTGTGGGGAGCCGCTGGAGCGCGCAGACAGGGCTGGCTTGGCGCGGGGCTTGGCGCAGCGGGCGCGTTGAGCATTTCTGCCAGGATGAGGCGGCGCTGAACTGGCAGTTGAGGCGGCAGCGTGCGCGTGGTGGCGCAGATGCTGCCGCCGTGCCGCGCCGGCGGAGGCGGCGCGGCGCGGCGCAGTTTGGGCGCAAGATGACGTGGCGTCGAGGGCCCCATGGCTTGCATCTTGCGACGCCGTTTGCGCGCACCGCCCGCGCTAGAACATGAATCAAACCAGGTAGGCGGCTCAGCATCGACGCGTTCGATCTGCGTTGTCGGAGGCGATCAAATACTGCCCCTGCAGCCGAAGCGGCGGTCGAACTCGCTCTCGAACAGTGGCCTCGAAACAGGCCTCTCAGCGTCCCTCCGCCGGGCTCGTCGTGGGCGTGGGCAGCCATGGGTGCGTGCCCATCAGCAGCGCTTGCTTGAGAGGGCTCCAGATCAGCGCTCGCGCTAGCCAAGGCCAAGCCTGCGCAACCGCTGCTCTGCGCCCGGCCCTGCCCTGGCTGGCTGGCGCTGCCTGTTGTGCGTCGCTGACGCCCCTGGGCTGCGCCAGGTATCTCGCGTGACAGCGAGCACAAGAGACGTAAGACGGGCGGCAAGCCCAAGGCGTGGCGCAAGAAGCGGAAGTGCGTAGGCCCGCGACGCGTGGCTTGCAGGGCGTGCGGCGTGCGGCGAGCGGCGAACGCGAGCGGCGCAAGGCGGGCAGTGGCGGCCCGAGCCCTCTGGTCACAGCAGGCTGACGCTCCGCCCGCTAGGTACGAGCTCGGCCGCGTGTCCGCCAACACCAAGCTGGTGTCCACCTCTACCACCGTCTCCGTGCGCCGCATCCGCGTGCGCGGCGGCCACTACAAGTTCCGCGCGCTCCGCCTGGACGCCGGCAACTTCGCCTGGCCGTCCGAGTCCGTCACCAAGAAGGTCCGCGTCCTGGACGTCAACTACAACGCCTCCAACAACGAGCTGGTGCGTCCCTGGCGCGCGCGGCGCTGGGCGGCAGCCAACCCTCAAGATTAGGGTTGCTCACTCCCCATTCTCCCTTTCTCCCCGCCCAGGTCCGCACGAAGACCCTGGTGAAGGGCGCGGTGGTGCAGATTGACGCTGCGCCGTTCCGGCAGTGGTACCAGCAGCACTACGGGGTTGAGGTTGGCCTCAAGAAGGGCGTGTCTCAGAAGAAAGAGGGTGAGACGCCCGTGGCTCAGTCCAGCAACGTGAAGCGCAAGCTGGAGACGCGCGTGAAGGAGGGCAAGCCGCTGGACACGCTGCTGGACGAGCAGTTTAGCACCGGCCGGCTGTATGCGGTGGTGACCAGCCGCCCGGGGCAGTGCGGACGCTGCGACGGCTACGTGCTGGAGGGCAAGGAGCTCGCCTTCTACACCAAGAAGATGGCCAAGAAGAAGGGCGGCGCCTCCGCGGCGGAATAGACGCGCCTCGCTGCTCTCGCTCGCCTGGGCATGGATGCTGCGCCACGCTGTCGCGGTGCAATGGCACTCCGTGTCCTCTCATCTCTCGCTCGCTCTCTCTCTGTGATGTGTGTCATCACAGGCTGATGAGCCACCTAAGCGCGCGCGCGATGAAGCTGAGCGCGCCCAGCACCAGGTCCCCAGCTGCAGCTGCGCCTCTGCCCGCGCCGCCGCCTCCGCCAGCTTCCTCGCCCAGCAGCGCCCAGGAGAGCGCCCAGAGCGGCGGCATCAGCGCACACGCCAGCGCCGCCAGGCCCACGCCCGGCTGGTGGTGCGCGTGCAGGCGGCCCTGGGCCACCAGGCGCCCCGCCGCAGCGTGCGCAGCCACCAGCGGCGCCTGGCCCGCGTACAGCGACGCCAGCAGGGCAGGCAGGATGGACAGCGCCGCAAGAATGGCCGACAAGAAGCCCAGAGGAGGCTGCGCAGCGCCACCCAAGGCGGCGGGTGACGCTCTGAGACGCTGCCTCTGTGCGCCGCTGTCGGTCGACCCAACTGGACTGCCCTGTCGGTGCCGGGCCAGCTGCTCGGCCTCCTCCGCGGGCGCGTGGGCTTGGGCGAGCGCCGCCGTGGCAGAGGCAGCGGCAGCCACGCCCGGGGCGTTCCCTCCTCCGCACCCCCCCTGCGCGACGGTGGACAGCTGCGACGCAACTTCCAGCCATCGGTGTGTCGCCTCCCTGCGCGAGTGCTCGCTGCGGGCCAGTTCCTCCGTGACGTCATCCAGGCGACGCTCAGCCTCCTCGCGCTTGCGCCGCTCAGCCGCAAGCCACAGCACGAACTTGTGCTTCCCAGGCACGCCCCCCGGCGACGCGCCCAGGCTGTGCTGGGAGGCCGGGGAGGCGCCGGGAGACCCTTCCGCAGCTGCGAAGGGAAATCCCTGGGCCCATAGGTGGCCACCCCCAGGCACCTCGATGCGCATGCCCGCAACAGTCTCCGTCACAGCCTCATGCAGCGTCGAGCGCAGCGCAGGCGCCAGCGCCGCGAAGAGCGCGGATGTGGAGGCGTGCGGCTGAGCGCCAGCCGACTGCAGAGCGGCAGCAAGCACAACATCCACACGCGCATCCAGCGCCTGCGCCGCCGCCTCCAGCGCCACCGCCGTGCCGGCCGACAGCGCCTGCGGCGCAGCTGCCGCTGCTGCGCCGAAGAGCGGTGCGTCGTTGCGAGTGGGGCGCCCTGGGGAGGAACCAGTGGGGGTGCCAGAGGGTCCAGAGGACAACGACGATTGCAGCGCCAAGCGCAGGTCGCTGATGATGCCGCTCGCCTCCTCCACCTTGCGGCGCTGAGCATCCAGCTGGGCGCGCAGCGCAGCCGCCTCCCGCTCCACGGCAGATGAGACGGAAGCGGACCCGCGCGCAGCAGCAACAGCCTCCGCAGCACGCCTGGCATCAGCCCTGCGCTCAAACACAGCCTGCTCGCAGCGCGCGTGCTGGGCGGACAGCTCAGCCTCCATCTCGCTGCGCAGGTGCCGCTCGCTGCCAAGCATCTCAAGCAGGTTGGAGATTGTCGTCTCAACCTCCTCAGCCTCCGCGTCCGGCGCAGAAGCGGCGCGACGCGCAGCCTGCTGCGCGGCCAGCAGGGCGGCCTGGAGGCGCTGCACCTCGCCCTGCGCGGCGCGCAGCTCAGCGGAGAGGCGCGCATTGGAGGTTGTCAGTTGCTCCCGCTCGGCTCGCTCGCCGCTCGCCTCCGCCACGGCCGCCTCGGTGCGCTGATGGGCAGCCTGCAGCGCCTCGGAAGTGGAGTCGCGCGCGCGGGGCGTTTCGGAGGGGACAGGCAGCGGCACATTGGAGCGCAGCGCAGCCTCCGCTGCCGCTGTGGTGCGCAGCACGTCCTCTAGCCTCACCCACGCGGGCGCAGCCTCGCCGCCGCCGCGCGATGGCGCGGGAGGCGGCGTGCGAGCGGCAGGGGGGCGCGAGGTGCGTGCTCGAGAACCGCCGCCGTTTGCAGTGCTGAGGCCGCTGGGCGGACGCCCGCTGTTCGACGCAGCGTCGCTGCTGCTAGAGGCGCGCGCCAGCACCTCCGTGAACTTGCCCGCGTCGCTAAACAGGCTCGTCATGCGCGCTTTTCAGTTGAAGCAGGCGGGAACAGCAAAGGTGCGCAGTCGCAGCCCAATGCGCTGCAACTGCTGCAGCTCAGCACCTGGCTGACGCACACAGCGACACGAGCTGCCAGAGGAGCGCCGCTTCACTGTAAAAAATCAACATGTTCGACTGTGTTCGAGCGGCTTCATAGCTTGAGCCTCCGCCCGCCGCGTGAAGCGAAGCTGGATTCCTACAATGCCTGGAAGAGAGCTGCTGGAGACCACCAGCGTGAGGGAGTTGTGGGGCGACCACGCGGTGACTCTTCCCAGCCCGAGTGGTGGCAACGTGACTACCTCCTGTGAGGTGAATCCAACGCCCAACATGCGAGATCTCTTCCTGCATAGCACGATGGAGATGTACATTGGGTGGGTGATTGCAGGGGGGTGCGCTACAGCGTCTGTGGTGCTCTGTGTCCTCCACCTGCACCGGCTCAGCACGTACGAGAACACCGCGCGGAGAAAGTACTTCACAGGCGTGATCATGATGGCGCCGGTGCGTGAGCGTCACCGCGCTCTCTCAACCCGTCAACCGCACTAACCGCTCCCGCTCCTCCCAGGTGTTTGCTGTCACCAACTTCCTGTCCATGTTCTTTCCGCGCGCCGCGGCCCTCTTCGAGCTGGTGCAGCACGTGTTCGAGGCGCAGGCGCTGAGCAGCTTCGGGCTGTTGCTTTTCGACTTAGCAGCGGACGGAGAAACCGACTATCTGGTGGCACGCGAGGTGCTGCTGGCCAAGCTGGCGCTGTGCGAGCCCAAGAAGCTGGACGCCTCGCCGCCTCTCTGCTTTCTGGCGCCCTGTGTCAAGGCCGTGCGGGTGGATGGTCCGCGCCTGGACCGCCTCATGGCAGGCCTCAAAGTCTTTGGCTATGTGGTCCCCACATGCGCAATCGTCCGGCTGTGGGTCACTGTGGAGGCCAAGAACAGCTGGGTCATCGACGGCTCGCAGATCGGTCTCATGCTCGGCATGAACGTCGCCATGAGCTACACGCTCTACTGTTTATTCCAGTTGTACGTCAGCACGCACGACATCCTCCACAAATTCAAGCCCACTGACAAATTCATAGCTATCAAGGTGTGTGGCCCAGCCGCATCGGTTGCTTACCCAGGCACTCATGCCGTGCCTGGTTCGCCCTGCCAGGCTATCCTTGGCATTGCGGTGTTCCAGGACATGGTCATCAAAACTGTGATGAAGAAGTACGTGCAGGAGGGATACTTCACGGCAGAGATGCTCAGCGAGTTTTGGGCGGACTTTGCGCTCTGTTGCGAGGCGATCCTGCTGGCACTAGCACACATGACGGCCTATCCAATCCTAGAGCTGGCGGATGAGAGCGGCGGCGCGGCGGCGCGGCGCGTGGCTGCCAAGACGCACGCGCTGGAGGTGCTGGCTCAGCCCAGAGCGAGCCACGGGGACGAGGAGGCTGCTGAGGAGCGTGGGGCGCCCCGGATTGCAGTGGTGGAGGTGAACCCATTGGCTAAGATCCCCTGGACACTCGACATGGACGAGCAGCAGTGGCCGGCCAGCTCGGAGGCGGCCCTCTGGGGTCCTCACAGGCCGCTCGCTGATAAGAGCAGTACAGCAGCGACTAGCTCGCGACTAGCACATGAGCGACAGCTCTAGCGATGCTGTTCCTCGTACGACAGAGAATTCTTCTGTGCCTCGCTCGCTGCTGCATGCAGCTGCTGTTAGCTCTTAGATCTAGCTGCTGGTGGCCTAACTGGTGCACCTTTTTGTTGCCCAACGCCCATTTCTCCGTCCCTCCGCTCCTCGTATCCTCCACCGCGCTTCGCCTCACTTGCACTCACGAGCCTCGCCTCTGGCGCGCCGCCCAGCAGGCCTGTGTGTGGGCGAGGATGGCGGCGCTGTGTGCGCCGACCGCCGGCCTCGCGCTCAGAACTAGTCGTCGCCGCGCGACGCCGCCTGGGATTGCTGCCCGCCGCGTGCAGGCTGCAGCCAAGAAGCGGGAGGCGCCTGGCGTGCCGTCTGTGTCGCCGCTGCAGGTCCTCTTTGCGACGCCTGGGACGAAGCACCTGCGCAAAAGCCTGCAGGCGCTCTCGCAGGAGCTGCTGGCCGCCGAGCCGCAGCCCCAGTCGCTTGACAGGTGCGCGTGGCCGCTGTGCGCGCTCTGGCAGCTTGGGGTTGGCGGGGAGCAGTCGCCTTCTTTCCTCAACCTCCCACCTCAATCATTCCTCGTACCGCCCTCTCCGCTCACCTGACGCGCGCCGCGCGCAGCCTGCCGTCCACCACCGTTCCCTGCGAGTTCCGCGTGCACTTCAACACGCGTCTGGGCCAGGACCTGTGGCTGGTGGGCTCCACGCCTGCGCTGGGCGAGTGGAGCGTGGCCAACGCCTGCCCGCTGCGCTGGACGGCCGGGGGAGTGTGGACTACCACGGTGCTGCTGCCCGCTGGCGCAATCGCCTTCTTCAAGCTCTTTCTCAAGGAGGACGGCTATCTCAAGGAGTGGCAGGGCGGCAACAACATCATGCTGGTGGTACCCCAGAGCGCCTCCGAGCTGCCTGGGGGCATGCTGGTGGCAGAAAGCACCTGGACGGGCGCCCCGACCAGCAGCAGCCTAGCCTCCGAGGCGCGCGTGGTGCAGCGCATGCACGCAGCGGAGGCGATCGTAGGCACCGCGGAGGCGGCTGCTCGCGCGGCGGGCCAGGTTGCGCAGGTGGTCATGGGAGAGCTCATCACGGCGCGCGAGGAGGCTGCGCTGGCGGTTCGCTTCATCAAGGACAAGGGCATGCAGCAAGAGTTTGAGCGCATCACGGGCGGTGAGGCTGCGCGCCGGGATGCTGCACAGGCTAACGGTTTTTACGCTGCGCCAGCAAAGGCGCCCAGAGCAGCCAAGAGGTCGGCGCTGAGCGACGCGGAGATTGACGCAGAGATTAACCAGACGCTGGCAGCGCAGCTATCCGGGGAACTGGACCTGTCTCAGGGGGGAGGTACAGCGACACAGGGACGGGTGGACCTCTCCGCTTCGGACGCATGGGAGACTCCCGCACGCACATCCGCCAGCACTGCCGCTCCGCCGCGGCCGCTCATCCTCAACAACAACAACACGTCGGCGCGCTAGCAGCTGTGCCCAAACATTCTTTCGGCGGGCCTTCTCTGGCCTGCTTCGCTGTAAGGAAACCACATCATAACACGTAGTCCAGTCCCAACGATCATTGGCGGCACTATGCCTCAATCCACGCATGCGCAGCGACGCGCGTGCATCAACGACGCGTGCGGCAGGAACACCACGCACGCGGATGGGCTGGACCACCACGGCGGCTGCCGGGCGGCGGCTCGGCTGGATTGGGAGGTGCAACATAAGCCCCTCCCGCCACGGACGTCCGCGGCAGCATCCGAAAGGGGGGGGTCTCAGCCGCCCGTCCGAAAGCCCCGCCACGATGACGTGGCACCGCTGTGGCGAGCG
>Ga0208951_1001202_pt1 | contig 11556 bp, 10 predicted proteins | sample GreLakmeMI27MSRF_FD_187702 | JGI IMG/M metagenome (GOLD analysis project Ga0208951, IMG submission 187702) | Freshwater lentic microbial communities from great Laurentian Lakes, MI, USA - Great Lakes metaG MI27MSRF (SPAdes) | ecosystem: Environmental > Aquatic > Freshwater > Lake | place: Great... | reverse complement strand
AACCAGAAAGCGTAATCCTTCGAAATACATTTGACTCATTCCAACCGAGTTTTTGTTTTAATCTTCACGATCAAAGAACTATTTATGGCGTGGGAAACCACGGGACTCCTGCAACTGTATCTTTTTTAGCACCGGCTTATAATGAAAATAGAGATGTTAATCAAGTTAGGACTGATGCAATGGGTGTAATTGTGGCCATGAATGCTGCCTTGCAACAGTTTATTCCAAATCAGGTTGGGCGTTTTGACGATACTTTTAATCTGAATTGTGTTGGAGATACTTTTCAATCTTTACATGTGCCAACGCTACTTTTTGAAGCTGGACATTTTGCAAATGATTATGATAGAGAAATTACTCGAAAATATATTTTCATTGCACTTTTATCTGGAATTTCACATCTTTACGAAAACGATATAGTTTTCAACGAAATCGACAATTACTTGAATATTCCGCAAAATAATATTGTTTTTTATGATTTTGTTTATAAAAATGTTAAAATAAATTATGATTCTAAAGAAAAAATTATCAATTTTGCTGCTCAGTTCAATGAAATATTAATCGCTGATCAAATTATTTTTGAAGCACATTTTGCACAGATAGATAATTTAGAAAATTATTTTGGTCATGTTGTTGTGGATGCGCAATGTAGAGCATACAAGTGTCAAAATAAATACTTCCCGGTTATTAATGAAATAGCTACTTTTAATTTAGGCGATGACATTAAAATAGTGAATGGGAATAAAGTTTAATTTTTTGAATTTGAACGTATTAATTTTAATAAAGCAACGTTATGAGTAAGTTTAAATTAGACGAAGTAGATCACCAAATCTTGGACATGTTGATTGACAACACTAGAATTCCTTTTACCGATATTGCCAAAAAACTTTTAATTTCTGCTGGCACTGTGCATGTAAGGGTAAAAAAAATGGAAGATCAAGGAATTATTATGGGTTCTTCTTTAGCTTTAGATTATGAAAAATTAGGTTACGCATTTATAGCTTATATTGGTGTGTTTTTGAATAATACGTCACAAACTAAATTTATACTTGAACGTATAAATGAAATTCCATATATTACAGTGGCTTCAGTTACTACTGGTAAATTTAATATTTTTTGTAAAATTAGAGCTAAAGATACCAAGCATGCAAAAGATGTGATCTATATGATTGACGATATTGAAGGTGTTTTTAGAACCGAAACCATGGTGTCATTAGAAGAAAGTATAAATGACAAAAAGCGTTTGATGCACACCATTTTCCAAGAATTAGTTTAAGAACTATTATTTACAAATAATTCTAACCTCATTCTCTTCGGCGAATGAGGTTTTTTTTTAATATTTTTAGCCATGTACACTTTACCTAAAATTGAGCTTTTTAACCAAAATGTTTTATCAAAATATCATATTTACAACAGTGTATTTATCACTCTACCTTTTGATGCTATTGATAATACCGGTGTATTATTACCGTTATTTGCCGAAGTTTGTGATTCAGGTTTTAAAAAGAATTGGTCTCCAAAACAGATAGTCGATTTCTTTGCCGAAAAGTATTTAGACAAGTCTTCCGAGAAAGAAAAAATCGATTTGATGTTTCGATTTATTCAATATGTTGAACGCCAAATAGTACTTTTTGATGCTATTGAAGATGCGGCTTTTCCGGTTGTGAATAATTTAGAAGGAAGGGGTTCGTTGCGTGATATAAAAGAAAAATCAGAAGCCAAAGACAAACATGTAGAGCTGATAAACTTTCTAGAAAACTTTAGCGTGCGAACAGTTCTAACAGCTCATCCTACTCAGTTTTATCCGGGTTCAGTTCTTGGAATTATAACCGATTTGACCGAAGCCATTCGAGGAAATGATTTGTTTCAAATAAAACAATTGTTGGCGCAATTAGGCAAAACACCGTTTATCAAAAAAGAAAAACCAACGCCATTTGATGAAGCCGTGAGCTTAATTTGGTATCTCGAAAATGTATTCTATAAAACCATCGGAGAGATGATACTATATATTCATAAAAATATATTTGATGGCAATACTATCGAAAATTCGATTATTAATTTGGGATTTTGGCCAGGTGGCGATAGAGATGGTAATCCGTTTGTAACTCCAGAAATTACAGAGAAAGTTGCAAAACGATTGCGAACATCAATACTCAAATGCTATTATTTTGACATCAGAGTGTTGAAAAGAAAACTAACTTTCAACCAAGTTGATACTATTATGGCCAACTTAGAATACAAACTTTATCGTTCTGTTTTTTATTCTCAGGGCGAATTATTTATTTCTTTAGACGAATTAAGTAAGGAACTCAATATTGTAAAACAAATTATAATTAACGAGCACCAGTCGCTTTATTTAGACGAAATTAATATGTTATTGCAAAAGATAAATGAGTTTGGTTTTCATTTTGCGACTTTAGATATTCGTCAAAACAGTCGCATACATAATGCCGTTTTTAATGATATTACAGCATTTTTGAGAAGAGAAAAAGAAGTTTATTTTCCGGAAGATTTAGAAACATTTTCCGAAGAAAACAAAATGGATTTCATTTCAAAACTTCACTTTGATTTAAGTAATCATTTTTTTGAAAATGAAATTACGCGATCTACTTTGGATACCATAAAACTGATGCGTGAAATTCAACAACAAAATGGAGAAAAAGGCTGCAATCGTTACATTATTAGCAATAATGATAGTGCTTTAAACGTTATCGAAACTTTTGCGATGTTCCAATTATTGGGTTGGGAAAATCCAACAGTTGATATCGTGCCATTATTTGAATCAGTTGATGATTTGCATCATGCGCACGAAATCATGGAGAAATTGTATAATAATTCGGTATATAGAAATCATATAAAAAACCGAAAGAATAAGCAAACGGTGATGCTCGGTTTTTCAGATGGCACTAAAGATGGTGGTTACCTGATGGCCAATTGGAGTATTTTTAAAGCCAAAGAAATGATTACAGAAATTTCCCGAAAATACGGAATCAAAGTTATTTTCTTTGATGGGAGAGGCGGACCACCAGCGCGTGGCGGTGGAAAAACGCATAAGTTTTATGCTTCTTTAGGTTCAACTATTGAAAATCAGGAAATACAAGTTACAGTGCAGGGACAAACGATTAGTTCCAATTTTGGTACGATAGATTCCTGCCGCTATAATTTGGAAAATCTTTTGAGTGCCGGAGTTGCAAATGCTGTTTTTAATAAAGATGAAAATAATCTTTCGAAATCCGATAAAGTAATCATTGATGAATTGGCGAATAGTGGCTATCAAAAATACCTGGATTTCAAATCGCATCCAAAGTTTATTCCTTATTTGGAAGAAATGAGCACTCTAAAATACTATTCTAAAACCAATATTGGTAGTCGTCCTTCAAAAAGAAATTCTTCCGATCATTTGAATTTTGACGATTTGCGTGCGATTCCTTTTGTGAGTGCGTGGAGCCAAATGAAGCAAAATGTACCTGGTTTTTTTGGAGTTGGAACAGCTTTAAAAAAGTTTGAAGCCAGTAATCAATGGGAGAAAGTGCAAAAACTCTATGATGATTCTTTATTCTTCAGAACCTTGTTGGAAAATAGTATGATGTCGTTGGCTAAAAGTTATTTTCCGTTAACTGCTTATATGAAAAATGATAAGGAGTTTGGTGAATTTTGGCAAATTATCTATGATGAATTTTTAGAAACCAAACGGTTATTACTTAAAATTGCCGGACATAAAGAACTCATGGATAACTATCCCGATGGTAAAGCTTCTATAGCAATTAGAGAGCAAATTGTATTGCCATTGCTGACTATTCAGCAATATGCTTCTTCGCAAATTAATGAAATTAAAAAGCATAAAAAAGGAGCCGAGAAATTGCTAACCGCTTATGAAAAACTGGTTATGCGTTCGTTGTTTGGAAATACTAATGCTAGCAGGAATTCGGCATAGATAAGGTTTTTATAGAAAGGATACAAAACCTAAGCAATGCTGCAAGCCATAGCAGATTATCTTTTTTTTTGCTATAAATATAATTAAAAAAAGAATTTAATATCTTAAACAAAATTTATATGAAAACAACAGATATAGAAACTCATGAGTGTGCTGATTATTTTTTTAATTATATTTCGTTAGTTTCTAATGAATATAGTTTAATTGAAGAACTTGAAATCTCGGTACATCGCTTCATAAAATTTGTACAAAACATTCCGTTAGATAAATTTGATTACCGATATGCCGAAGGAAAATGGACCATAAAAGATATCATTCAACATTTGATTGACACCGAAAGAATTTTTGCCTATCGTGCCTTGCGTTTTGCTAGAAATGACAATACTAGTTTGCCAGGATTTGATGAAAATCAGTTTGCTCAAGCAGCTACTGCAATTGACAGAAGTATTATGGAATTGTTAACGGAGTTAGCTATTGTTAGACAAGCTACTATTTCTCTGTTTAAATCATTTTCAAATTCAGACTTGGTTAAAACAGGCGTAGCTTCTAATAATTCAATTTCGGTAAGGGCATTAGGTTTTGTTATTATTGGACACCAAAATCACCATCAAAAGGTATTTCAAGAAAAATATTTAGATTCTATTTTGTAATAAATATAATTTTAATCTTCCTCGTCATCGTCATCGGAATAGTCTTTTGAAGCATCTATATCCACTTCATCGTCATCATCGTCATCATCGTCATCATCATCACTCCCTCCTTTATCTTTTAATAAATCAAATTCCTCTTCTTCTTCATTTTCGTTGGGTGCATCTTCATCATCATCAATTCCTTTTATTGGATCGATGGGCTCAACTACAGTATCAATATCTTCTTCATCATATTTTTCCATTCTACTGGCCAGCTTTGTGCTTACTTTTACCAAGTAAATAGTATTTTCAGTTTTAACTTCGACAGCTTCAATTAATTCATTTTGTGCATTTCTAAAACGAATAATATCGGTATCATAATAACCTTCTGGAAATTTTTCTACTAATAAATTTAGTATATCACCAGTTAGTTTTGCATAATCAACAATAATTCTTCTCATAAAAAAACGGAGTTATAAATCTAATATATAGGCAAAAATTAATGGAACTACAATAGTCGCATCGGATTCTACGATAAATTTAGGTGTATCAATATTAAGTTTTCCCCAAGTTATTTTTTCATTGGGTACGGCTCCAGAGTAGGAACCATAACTGGTCGTAGAATCAGATATTTGGCAAAAATAATTCCAAAATGGAACATCATGCATTTCCATATCTTGATATAACATTGGAACTACACAAATTGGAAAATCTCCTGCAATACCACCACCAACTTGAAAGAACCCTAATCCTTTACCTGACGAATTTTTAGGATACCAATCTGCTAACCACATCATATATTCAATTCCACTTTTCATTGTACTTGGATTAAATTCACCTTTTATACAATAGGATGCGAAAATATTTCCCATGGTACTGTCTTCCCATCCTGGAACTACTATTGGCAAGTTCTTTTCGGCAGCGGCAACCATCCAAGAATCTTTAGGATCTATTTCGTAATATTGTTTTAATACCCCCGAATTTATCATCTGATACATAAACTCATGGGGAAAATAGCGCTCTCCTTTTGAATTTGCACTGTTCCAAATATCAAATAAATGAGATTGTAGTCTTCTGAATGCTTCTTCTTCAGGAATACAGGTGTCGGTAACTCTATTGTAATGGTTTTCTAATAAATTCCATTCTTCTTGTGGCGATAAATCTCGATAGTTTGGAACTCTTTTATATGAATTATGTGCTACCAAATTCATTATGTCTTCTTCTAAATTAGCTCCAGTGCATGAAATTATGTGTACTTTATCCTGGCGTATCATTTCGGCTAAAGACTTACCGAGTTCGGCTGTACTCATTGCGCCTGCAAGAGAGATCAACATTTTTCCATTGTCAAGCAAATGTGACTCATACCCTTTTGCTGCATCAACAAGTGCAGCAGCATTAAAATGAAGATAATTATTTTCTATAAATTGACTTATGGGTCCTTTACTCATTGGTTTTGTTTATACTAATTTGCTGCTCAAAGAAAATATATTTTTTTATTACTGCAAATTATTTTTTTTATTTAATATGCGGTTAGTTATTTTTTCTCGTATCCCAATATTTTAAGTACTTCATCAGATGTTTGTTGTTCAGAAAATACTTCAGTTGCGATTATCCCATTCTCATCTCTATCAATTAAAATATGTTTTGGCTGTGGTATTAAACAATGGTGTAGTCCTCCAAATCCTCCAATCGTTTCTTGATATGCTCCCGTATTAAAAAATCCAATATATAAGGGCTTTTCTTTGTTATACTTTGGTAAGTAAACCGCATTCATATGTTGCTCAGAATTATAGTAATCATCACTATCACATGTTAATCCGCCGAGTAAAACTCTTTCGTAGGTGTCATTCCATCTGTTTACAGCCAACATAACGAATCGTTTGTTTATTGCCCAAGTATCAGGTAATGTAGTGATGAAAGAACTGTCAATCATATTCCAGTTTTCACGATCATTTTGTTTCTTTTGATATAAAATTTGGTAAATAGCTCCTCCAGATTCCCCAACTGTGAAAGCACCAAATTCTGTAAAAATATGTGGCACATCAATCTCAGCTTCGTCGCAAGAAATTTTTATTTGATTAACAATTTCATCAATCATATATTGGTAGTCAAATTCAAATGCTAAAGAATTTTTAATTGGAAATCCACCTCCAATATTTAAACTATCTAAAGTTGGACATTCCTTTTTAAGCGCAACATAAACTTTAATACATTTTACTAATTCGTTCCAGTAATATGCCGTGTCATTTATTCCAGTATTTATAAAAAAGTGAAGCATTTTAAGTTCAACTTGATTGTTTTCTTGGATTTGTTTTCTGTAAAAGGGCACAATATCTTTATATCCTATACCAAGTCTAGAGGTGTAAAATTCAAATTTTGGTTCCTCCTCAGCGGCAATTCGGATTCCTATTTTGAATTTGCCATTTATTGACTCTTGAAGCAAATCTAATTCCTCATAATTATCAATAATTGGAATGGTTTTATTATATCCATTATTTATTAATCGAGCAATATTATCAATGTATTGTTCTCTTTTGAAACCGTTACAAATAATATAAGTGCTCTTATTTATTTTTCCTTGTTCTATTAAATTTTCAACAATATTAATATCAAAAGCCGAGGAGGTTTCAATATGGATATTATTTTTAAAAGCTTCATTCATGATAAAGCTAAAATGAGAACTTTTAGTGCAGTAGCAATAGTAGTATTTTGCCTCATACTTATTCTTTTCCATTGCTTTTCTAAACCAACCTTTAGCTTTGTTTATATTGCCTGAAATTTGAGGTAAATAGGTGAATTTTAGTGGTGTGCCATATTCTTCAACTAATTTCATTAAATCGATATTGTGAAACTGAAGATGGTCTTTATTTAGCGTAAACTCTTCCTGCGGAAAATAGAATGTTTGATTTATTAAATCGAAATATTTTGTGTTCATTAGTAGTATCGTATTAAGGATTAATTATTTTAATAAAACAATATAATCTGTAATTCAAACCCTAATATTTGCATAAATGATAGGTAAGTTTTCATGAAATAAAAACGCAATAAAAGCCCAAAAGGCCAGGACATCATTTTTTATGATGGAAAAGTGATTTGAAACCGTAAAGAAATTTTGATTTCTTTGGCTATTCCAAAACCTAAAAAAAACTATGTTGCCTCCTCTTTTCATTAGCGCAAATGTAAAAAATAAAATATTTTAAAAACAAGTATTTCTATCAAAAAAAAATTATCGAATATAGTCGGAAAATCCATTTTTAATTAATTGTATTTCAATCTCTTGATTAATTTTTATTTGTCCAATTCCTTCAAGCAGTACAAATTGAATTTTTCCGTATTCGTTTTTTTTATCATGAATTAATAAATTGAGTATCGGTTCGATGTCATTTTCTTCAAAAACAATTTTTTCAAATGTTGAGTTGATGGTATTTTTTATATCAAAATACTCAATTTCGGTAATTAATTTCTTTTGCCATGAAATATAGCATTCTAGTATCATGCCCGCTGCAATGGCTTCGCCATGTAATAAATTATTTTTGTTGTCATTTTCTAAAAAATAACTTTCAATTGCATGTCCCAAAGTGTGTCCAAAATTCAGCGCTTTACGAATTCCATTTTCAGTGGCGTCTTGTAATACAATTTCATTTTTAATTTCAATGGAACGTTGAATTAACCCACCAAAATCTTGATAATTAAATGAGGTAATGGTTTTAAGTTGCAACCAATAACTTTTATCATGAATTAGTCCGTGTTTTAGCATTTCTGCAAATCCAGATCGCATTTCTTTTTGGGGCAAAGTTTCTAGAAAATTGTAGTCAATAATTACTGACTGCGGAACATTAATTACGCCAATTTGATTTTTAAGATTATCTAAATCTACACCATTTTTTCCTCCAATTGAGGCATCTACCATGCCGAGTAGCGTTGTTGGAATATTTATAAAATCTATCCCTCTTTTGAAAGTTGAAGCTACAAATCCACCGATATCAGTTATAACTCCGCCACCAAGATTAATTAAAATACTTTTTCTATCACCGCCTAATTCGGTTAGTATTTTCCACAATTTAATACAATTTGTAATATTTTTTTCCGCTTCACCTGCAGCTATTTCAATAATTTCTATTCGAAGATTTGAAGCTAAATTGGAAAGAAGATTTGGCAAGCAATGGGTATTCGAGTTTGTGTCTGTTAAAATAAAAATTACCGAATACTTTTGAGCTTCAATATGTTTATTAAGTATATCATATTTATCTTCACCTAAATGTATTGAATATCCGTTCGCTTTTATTGAGTGCATAGTTTTTAAATCTTGGGCAAAATAAGTTATTTTTTTCCATACAAAACACAAACCATATAAAATATTTAGTTACTTTTGTTTAATTATTTTTAAAATAAGTTAAACAAATGCCGATTACACAAAAAACTTCTCTTGAAGAGAAAGATATAGACAGAATAATTGAAATGGCTTGGGAAGATAGAACTCCTTTTGATGCTATTAAATTTCAATTTGGGCTTTCAGAAGCCGATGTAAAAGCGCTAATGAAAAAAGAGCTTAAATTTTCTAGTTATAAATTGTGGAGAGAACGCGTTGAAAATTGTAAAACAAAACATTTAGCTAAACGAGTTGATACCATTGATAGGTTCAAATGTAACCGTCAACGATCAATTTCAAATAATAAAATTTCTAAACGATAATGGAAAAAAAAATACCTGACAATATTGTATATTCCGAATCTCAAGGTTACAACGCCAGCATGTTACCCTATTCTACAAGTGTTGGTGCACCAATAATTAAGATTGACGATTTAGTATCGTGGAAAAGTAGAGGAATAACAAATGTAAATAAAGAGTTTGAAAATAAGTTTCAGGAATTGAAACTCCAATATGAGAATTTGATTAAAGAATTCGAGTGGAACGAAATTGTTTATAATTCCAAGTTTGCATTTGAACCGGTTATTGGTGAAATATACCATTTATATGTTGGTAATGATGGTATGCATTTTTTGTCTTTGGTTTCCCCTAATGAATGGAATAAAGAACATATTGGTACTTTTAAATTGAATAGTGATAAAAAATGGATTCACATAGGATAACCTCAATATGATGACAAAAATTAACATCAACAAAGCACAAATTGAAGCCCTTGAAAAACAAAAAAGGGTTCATTTGATAAATAGCTTAGGTGGATTTAAATGTTTAGCTTTGGTAGGAACTTGTGCTTCGAAGGGACACACCAATTTGTCAATTTTTAGTTCTTTTTTTCATATCGGTGCAAATCCGCCATTAATCGGAATGATATTTCGTCCAAGTCCACCAGAGCGAGATACCTTTTCAAACATTATTGAAACGGGTTTCTTCACGATTAATCACATAAATGAGTCGATTTATAAACAGGCGCATCAAACTTCTGCCAGATATGCTAAGGCGATTTCAGAGTTTGACGTTACAGGTTTGACGCCAGAATTTAAGAATGATTTTTTTGCCCCTTTTGTAGCAGAAAGTAATATTCAATTGGGCATAGCTTTTAAAGAACAATTAGATATTTCTATAAATAATACTACGATAATTATTGGCGAGATCATAGAGATTTTTATTCCAGAATCGTGTTATAATCATGACGGATTTGTGGCCATTGAAAAAGCAAATTCCATCACTTGTTCAGGTCTAGATAGCTATCACAAAACATATCAGTTGGATAGATTAAGTTATGCAAAACCAAATTTAGAAATTACTTCACTTCTATAAATTAGTGTCAAAAAAAACTATAAATATTGTATGGTTCAAACGTGATTTTCGTTTTACAGATCATGAACCACTTTATTTATCACAACAACAGAATCTGCCAACTATACTGGTTTATTTTTTTGAGCCTTCCGTAATGAACTACGACGATTCCGATGTTAGACATTGGCGATTTATTTATGAGTCTATTCAAGAATTACAAAAACAGTTAAAGACACATAATACACAATTATACTATTTTCATAATGAGGCAGCGTTTGTTTTTGATCATTTGATTTCAATTTATGACATAAATACTGTTTTTTCACATCAAGAAACTGGCAACAAGATAACTTTTGATAGAGATATTTCTATGGAATCATTTTTTAAAAAAAATGAAATAGTTTGGAAGCAGTCTCAAACAAATGGGATTATACGAAAATTGAAATCCAGAAGTGATTGGGATAAGCGATGGGAAAAGGTTATGCGAGCTGAACCAAAATTGATTGATTTAAAATCATTTCAATTTGAAAATTTAGAGGACAATTTTTATCATTTAGTAAAAGGAAATATTCTTCACTTAGAAATTACCTCAAGAAATATCAATTATCAACAAGGAGGAGAGTACTGGGCTTGGCGGTATTTAGATAGCTTTGTTAAAGAACGCCATGTAAATTACAGTAAACATATTTCTAAGCCCGAGCTCAGTAGAAAAGGATGTAGCCGTTTGTCTCCTTATTTAACTTATGGCAACATAAGTATGCGGATGGTTTATCAATATACCAACCAATATTATGAAACTTCACCAAATAAAAGAGCCGTATTAAATTTTGTTTCACGTTTGCATTGGCACTGCCATTTTATTCAAAAATTTGAAGATGAATGTCGAATGGAATTTGAAAACTGCAATAGCGCTTACGATTTTTTAATAAAAACTAAAAATGATTGTTATATAAAAGCATGGCAAGAAGGAAAAACCGGAATTCCAATTATAGATGCGTGCATGCGATGCTTAGTTCATACGGGTTACATTAATTTCAGAATGCGCGCCATGGTAGTTTCGTTTTTCACTTTCAATTTGTGGCAAGATTGGCGTGAACTGCATTTTTTAGCCAGACAGTTTTTAGATTATGAACCCGGAATCCATTATCCGCAAATTCAAATGCAATCGGGTACTACCGGAATAAATACGATTCGAATTTACAATCCTATAAAAAATTCAGAAGATCATGATTCTGAGGGTGTTTTTATTAAAAAATGGCTTCCTGAATTATCAGA